>Ga0208048_1000323_pt1 | contig 25504 bp, 18 predicted proteins | sample Malawi_45m_30L_FD_184163 | JGI IMG/M metagenome (GOLD analysis project Ga0208048, IMG submission 184163) | Freshwater microbial communities from Lake Malawi, Central Region, Malawi to study Microbial Dark Matter (Phase II) - Malawi_45m_30L... | ecosystem: Environmental > Aquatic > Freshwater >...
ACCAAATGGCTGACAACAGCATCACACTCGTCGGAAACCTGACCCGCGATCCAGAAATTCGATTCACCGCCACGGGCAGGGCCGTCGCATCTTTCGGCATCGCCGTGGGGCGCCGCTACCAGGTCAACGGCGAATGGCAAGAACAAACTTCATATTTCAACATCACCGCCTGGGGTCAACTCGGCGAAAATGCCGCGGCAACTTTCGCCAAGGGCACGCGAGTGGTCGTGACGGGTCGACTCGAACAACGCGAATATACGACTCGCGAAGGCGAGAAGCGCACGGCGATCGATGTCATCGCCGACGAACTCGGGCCGAGTTTGCGTTGGGCGACCGCCACCGTCGTGCGCACGCCGAAACAAGACGGCCAAGGTGGCGCGGCCGCACGCCCAGCCCCGACCGGTACCAACCCTGGTGGCGAGACACCGCCGTTCGACGGCGAAGAGCCGTTCTGATTCGCATCAATTAACAATCAATAAATAAAGGACTTCCCAATGACAAGCAAATCCAACAAGTTGCGAGCGAAGAAGGCGTTGCTGCGCAAACCAAAGAAGCGCCCGAACATGATGGTGCAAGAGAAAATCGGCTTCGTCGACTACAAAGACATCAACCTGCTGCAAAAGTTCATGTCGGACCGATCGAAACTGCGCGCTCGACGCATGAACGGCAACTCGGTGCAACAGCAGCGCGACATCGCGACCGCTGTCAAGAACGCCCGCGAGATGGCGTTGCTGCCCTACACCAAGCGCGTCGCTTCGACGCGTGCTCCGCGCGAGCGGGGCGAGTACGGCTCCGACGATCGGGGTCGCGACTCGGGTTCGCGTCGTCCGCGCCGTGAAGAGAGCGAATCGACACAAGTTGAAATCTCAGAAAATGTTTCGGCCGAGGTCACCCCTGCTGCGGCCGAGGCGATCGTCGACGGGGCGCAGTCATGAAAGTCTTGCTTCGTTCCGACATCAAGGGCGTCGGTCGACGCGGCGACATCGTCAATGTTTCTGCCGGGCATGCGCGCAATTTTTTGCTGCCCAACGACTTGGCGATAGTCGCCAACGCCGGCACCATCGCCCAGGCCGAGGTGATGCGAAAGTCTCGCGAACAACAGATCGCGGCCGATCGCGAATCGGCCCGGCTCGTGGCCGCCTCGCTCGGCACAACAGTGATCACGATTTCAGCCAAGGCGGGCAACGAGGGTCGTTTGTTCGGTTCGATCAACGCCGCCGAAATAGTGAAGGCGATTTCAGATCAAACAGGCGTGACGATCGACCGCAAGTCGGTGCAGATCGAACAGCCGTTGCGCACCTTGGGTGAGCACAGCGTGACCGCGGAGGTTTTCTCCGAGGTTTCGGCGACGATAAAAATTAACATCGTCGCGAAATAACCTAAAAAGTTATCCACTGGTTGTGCACCAGTTATGCACAGGAGAATCACAGGGTTATACCTGTAGCAATCAACAGGCTTTATCAGGCATTCTGTAGCCATGTCTATTGCCGAATTCCCCAGGGGCGACCGCGCGGTCAATCAGCAACGCTCGACGAATCGCGTGCCCCCGCACAGCATCGAAGCCGAAGCTTCGTTGCTCGGCGCGATGCTTCTTTCGCGAGACGCGGTCGGCATCGCCTTCGAACGCGGCGTGAGGTCTGACGAGTTTTACAAACCCGCCCACCAACATATTTTCGACGCGATTCGTTCGCTGAACACCGCGGGTGAACCCGTCGATCCGATCACCGTCGGCGACGAATTACGGCGCAACAACTTGCTCGACGGCATCGGCGGCATCGACGCGTTGTTGACCCTGCAAAACGCCACGCCCGCGATAACCAGCGCCGAGCGCTACGCCAAGATCGTGCGCGAGACCGCGTCGTTGCGTCGATTGATTTCGGTCGCGTCTGAAATCGCCGAAATCGCCTACAGCGGTCCGGAAGATGTGGCCAAGGCGCTCGACGATTCAGAGTCGAAGATCTTCGACGTCTCCGAGACGAACATCGGCGACACCTCGCAGCGACTCGGCGTGTTGGTCAACGACGCGATGGAGAAACTCGAAGATCGTGCCAACAGCAAAGACACGATCACCGGTATTTCATCGGGGCTCGACGACCTCGACAAAATCCTGCTCGGCTTCCAGCCCGGCACGCTGAACATTTTGGGCGCCCGACCGGCGATGGGCAAGTCGGCGTTGGCCCTCGGCATCGCCGTGCACGTGGCGCGCAACTCGGGCAAGCAGGTGCTGTTCTTCTCGCTCGAAATGGGCACCGCCGAACTCGTGCAACGAATTCTCGCCAGCGAAGCGGGCGTCGATTCAAAGGTGTTGCGCAGCGGTCGCCCTTCCCCCAACGACTGGACGAAAATCGGCCATGCCGTCGGTCGCCTCGATGTGCCGCTGATCATCGACGACAGTCCGGGCACGTCGGTAGGCGCGATTCGAGCCAAGGCGCGCCGAGTCGTGAGTCGCCAGGGCGACATCGCGATGATCGTGATCGATTATCTGCAACTCATGGGTGGCGACGGCAAGCCCGAAAACCGTCAACTCGAAGTCAGCGAAATCAGTCGCAAACTCAAATTGTTGGCGCGCGAATTCAATATTCCGATCCTTGCGCTCAGCCAGTTGAGCCGCGGCCTCGAGGCGCGCAGCGACAAGCGACCGACGCTCTCGGACTTGCGCGAGTCGGGTGCGCTCGAGCAAGACGCCGACGTCGTGATGTTCTTGTATCGCGACGAGGTTTATTCTCCCGACAACAAGGCCGATCTGGGCACCGCCGAACTGAACGTCTCGAAACACCGGGCGGGGCCGTTGGGCAAGGTCAGGTTGGCGTGGTTGGCGGCGTACACGCGCTTCGAGAACTTCGCCTCGAACCCGACGACGAACTGACCGTGTTTCTCGGCGAAGATATTTTGGCGTGGATGGTTATCGCCCTCGGCGGGGCGATGTTCGCGGGCAATGTCGCGGCTTTGATTCGCCCGCCGAAAGTTCGTCGCGACGCCAACGATTTGACCAAGGCGCCGGTTGTGCGCAGCGTGGTGATGGCGACGATCGGCGCGATCGCAATGATTTGGGCGCTGGTCAGTTTGGTCTGATGGTTCGAATTCAACCGGTCAGGCGCCGAACAGTCGGTGAAGTTTGAACCGGACCCCGATCCAGACGGCGAGCATCACCACCGCAAGAAAAACGAAACCAGAGACGGCAAACGCCTGAGTGCCAGAAAGCAGCGCCCCGACCGTGCAACCCAGCGCGGTGAGCGAACCCCAACCGAGTAGAACGCCGCCGAGCAAAGCGGTGATCGAGTTGCCGACGGTGGGAATCTGAAGTTTGAAGCGACCACCACCAACCGCGACGGCGAGAGAAGCCACGACCATCCCGATGACCAGCCAACCGTTGTTCGTGACCGTGCTCGAAACCACCGCTACGCAACCCCGCATCATGTCGATGCCATGAAGAACCTCGGGCAGTGCGCCACGAGAATCGAGCACACTGCGACTGATCGTGCTGAGTTGAGAGGTGACTCCGAGCGGCGTGGTGCGCAGGTAGGCGACAACCCCGATCGCACCGACTATCGATCCGGTTGCGACCGGCGACCAGCGACGCACCAGTAGCAGATCGCGCAAGTCGTTCGCCGTGGCGCGAGATTGAAACGCGACCGGCACCGAGTCGTAATTGCTTGGCGTTTCGGTTGAGCGATCCCAACGAATCAAATAGAACGAGAGAAATGCCGCGAGAACCAGAATTATCAAAAGTGAGCCCGAGTAGCCCAACCATCGAGGCAGCCACAACACCGGGCTTTCACTTACTTGTTCGAGATACAGCGTGTTCCACGAGAAAAAACCGAGACCGAAGCCGATCAACGAGCCGATCAAAGCAGGAATCGCTCGCAGGTAACCCTGACCGATTCGATACAAATGTCCGCTGATGCACGCGCCCGAGAGCGTCATGCCCAGACCGAACGAAAATGCGCCGAGAACGAGTGGCAAGCTGACGGGCGAGATATGGGCGGCAGGCGGCAAACCCTCGCCGTCGGTATTGGGCAGGTATAGACCGAACATCAACGCGTAACCGATCGCACCGACGGCGATCGCAGTCACCACCGAGAGAAGTGGTCGAGTTTTTTTCTCTTCGAAGGCTTCACGAAACAAACAGAAAAAACAGAATCTGCCCCGTTCGAAGGCGACGCCGAGGGCCGCTCCGATCAACAAAGAGATCGGCTTTGTTGGGTCGGGCGTCTCGCTGCCACCCAACCAGAATGCGAAAACAATCAGTGCGGTGAAAATCGCCGCCGAAAACCATGCCGACCGAAGACTGTTGGTTGAAACTTGCATCTCAACCAACAGTCTTACGGTTCATTCGGGGTGCTACCTGGTCAGTGCTCAGCCTTTGCCCCACACGGTGCCCGTGGGGTTCGCGATCGGCACACCGACTGAGTTGCCGTATTCGGTCCATGAACCGTCGTACAACTTCACGTCGTAGCCCAATATTTCAGACAGGACGAACCAGGTGTGCGCGGCGCGCTCACCGATTCGGCAATATACGATCACTTTTTTCTTGCCGTTTATGCCTTTGGCGTCATAGATCGCCTTCAGATCGGCTGCAGGACGAAATGTTCCGTCGGGAGAGACCGCGGTGGTCCAAGGAACGTTTTGCGCACCGGGAATGTGGCCGGCTCGAATCGCCAATTCTTGGAAACCCGCCGGAGCGAATATTTTGCCGCTGAACTCGTCGGCCGATCGGATGTCGACAAGTTTGGTGCTCTTGTCTTGTTTCTTCGCGATCTTGGTTACATCGCCCAAGAACGCCCGAAGTTTCAAATTTGCCGTCGTGGCGACAAAATTGCCCCTGCTTGGCGAAGGCACGATCGGGCTCAACGCCCTTCCGTCTTTCACCCATTTGTCTCGGCCACCATTCAGAATGCTCACATTTTGGTGACCGTATGTGCGGAAAATCCAGACACCCCAAGCGGCGAACCAGTTGTTTTTGTCGCCGTAAAGAACGACTTGGGTGTCTTTGTTGATGCCTGCCGCTTGCACCGCCGCTTGGAAGGCGCTTTGGCTGGCGATGTCTCGATTGACGGGGTCGACGAATTCGGTGTGCCAGCGGAAATTAATCGCGTTCGGAATATGGCTCTTTTCGTAGACGCCCGGGTCGGTGCTCACCTCGATGATGCGCACCTTCGGGTTGTTGAGGTTCGCCTCGAGCCAGGTCGCTTCGACGATCGTCGCCCGACGATCTTTCGAGACCGACGACGAACTTGAGGCGTTGGCCGCGGTGGGAAGCGCGACTGCCACCAACGACAGCGTTAACCAGATAAATCGTCGCGGGGTTTTTGGTCTGCTGTTGGTGAATGACTTGCTCGTCAACTTGCTCATAGATCTGGCTCATTTCTTGAAATTGATTTCGGACTTGGTTTTCGTAACCCGCTTGATCGGAAACCCGACCAGACAAGTCGTGATTAGAGTATGGGCAGTATTGAGGAAATGCAACCAATTTGGTCAACAATTAAAGATCGCTGGGAAAGCGAAAAACAAGCGTTATTTGGATTGCGGGCTCGTCACTCGGGGGTGACGTATGCAGCCGTGATGCCGCCGTCGATGATCAACGACTGACCGGTCATCCACGACGATTCGTCTGACGCGAGGAACAAAGCACCGTTGGCGATCTCCTGCGGATCACCGAAGCGACCCATCGGAATATGCACGAGACGACGGTTGCGCTTCGCGTCGTCAGAAAGAAACGCGGCTAGTAGCGGCGTCATCACCGGGCCCGGACAAAGGGCGTTGGCACGAATTCCGCGTCGTGCATAGATCACTGCGATCTCGCGCGTCATCGCCAGCACCGCGCCTTTCGACGCCGTATAGGCGACTTGCGGTGTCGCGGCGCCCATGTGGGCGACGAAAGACGCGACATTGATGATCGAACCTTTGCCTTGTTCGAGCATCACGGGGATCGCATGCTTGCAACCGAGCAGAACCCCGCGAACATTGATGTCCATCGTCTTTTCGTAGACATCGATCGGCGTGCTCACGGGGTCGTCGTCGGCGCCGAGCATGACGCCGGCGTTGTTGTAGAGCACGTCGAGCGAACCGAATCGACTGCGTGCCACGCCGATCACCTCGGCCCACGACGCCTCGCTGGTCACGTCGGCTTTGACATATGCGGCCTCGCCACCTGCGCGCTTGATCTCTTCGACCACGTTCGCGCCATCGCCGACATCGCTGATCACGACTCGCGAGCCCTGGGCGGCGAACGTAAGCGCGGCCACGCGACCGAGTCCGCTTGCGGCGCCGGTGATTAGTGTCGTCTTTCCGCTGAGTCGATTCATCGGGTCAGGTTCTTTCGAAATAGCGAGTGAGTTCCCAGTCGGTGACGGTGGCGTTGAAAGCCGTCCACTCGGCGCGCGCCATGTTGGCGATGTGATGGTGAACTTCGGGGCCGAAACACTCTTTGGCCGCGACGCTCGACTCCCAGCACGAAAGCGCCTCGGCCAGCGTGCTCGGAATTCGCGGCACATCGGTGGCGTCGTAGCCGTTGCCGGCGTAGGCGTCTTCGAGTTTGAGTTCGTGACGGATGCCGTACAAACCGCCGGCAATCGTGCCGGCGAACGCCAGATAACTGTTGGCGTCGGCTCCGGGAATTCGCGACTCGACGCGCGCGCCCGCGCCGTGACCGACGACGCGAAAACCCAGCGTGCGGTTGTCGTTTCCCCAGGCGACCGCTGTCGGCGCCCACGAGCCGGGCTGAAAACGACGGTATGAATTGATAGTTGGCGCCCACAGCAGGCTGAAGTCGCGCGCGGTCGCGATCAAACCTGCCAGGTATTGGCGAAACAACTTCGGCATTTCGTGCCCGGCGAACGCCGGCGCACCGTCGTTCAAATTCCAGAGGCTCGAGTGCACATGGCACGAGGATCCTGTCTCGTTGAAATTCCATTTGGCCATGAACGACACCGAGCGACCGTGAGCGGCCGCGATTTCTTTGGCCGCCGATTTGTAGATCGTGTTGCGGTCGGCCATCTCGAGCGCGTTGGCGTAGAGCAGATTGACCTCGTGTTGACCGCGACCGGCCTCGCCCTTGGAGCACTCGACCGGAATACCCGCCGCGTCGAGACCGCGACGAATTTCTCCGATCACATATTCGTCGAAGGTCGTCTGAACGATCTGGTAGTCCTGCATCCAGGGGGCGTGAGGTTCGAGGTTGCGGTAGCCCTTGGCGTGCGCTTCGCGGTATGAGTCGTGAAAAAGATAGAACTCGATCTCGCTGCCAATTTTCGACGCGAAACCGAGTTTGGCGGCCGCGCCGACTTGATCGCGCAACATCTGGCGGGGCGAGACGCCGATCGGCGCTTTGGATGTCGGATCGACCAGATCGCAAATCACGAGCGCGGTCTTGTTTTGCCACGGCAACACGCGCACCGTCGACCAGTCGGGGATCGCCGCCATGTCGCCATAGCCGAGGGTGTAAGAGGCGAAGCGATAACCGGGCACCGGGTTGTCGTCCATGTCGGTGGCGATGAGGTAGTTGCAGTTTTCGGTGCCATGTTCGGCGACATGGTCGAGGAAAAACCAGCCGGTGACTCGTTTGCCCGCGAGGCGACCCTGCAGGTCGGGGAACGCGACGATCACGGTGTCGATTTCGCCGCTTCGAATCTGACTTTCTAGCTTTTCGCGCGAGGTCGTGCGTTCGGCGGACACAGCCTCATCGTACAAGCCGACATAATCTTGTCCCCCATGACGGTGCAGCAGATCGTGAGCCCCATTGACGGCTCGGTTCTCGCCGAACGAACGCTCGTCGATGCCTCGCGTGTCGAGGCCGTGTTGGCAAACGCGCATGCCGCTCGGCGCGAATGGGCGGCCACGCCGATTGCTCGCAGGGCAGAGATGATCGAGGCGATGGTGCGCCATCTTGAAACAGAGGTCGGCGAAATCGCGGTCGAATTGACGCGTCAGATGGGTCGCCCCGTCGCCTACACCCCCAACGAGATCAAACGCGGATTTCAGGAACGCGCGCGACACATGTCGTCGATCGCGGCGACGCAACTCGCGCAGATCGAGGTGCCGCGCACCGAGGGATTCACGAAGTTCATTCGCCGCGAACCAGTCGGCACCGTGCTCGTCGTCGCACCGTGGAATTATCCGTATCTAACGGCGGTGAATTCGATCGTGCCCGCGCTGCTCGCGGGCAACACCGTCGTGCTGAAGCACGCCGCCCAGACGATGCTCGTCGCCGAGCGGTTGCAGCGCGCATTCGACGCGGCCAACTTTGCGCCGGGGGTTTTTCAGCATGTGCACGCCGGCCACGACACGATCGCCGCGATGATCGCCGATCGTCGAATCGACGGCGTGGTGTTCACCGGTTCGGTGCCCGGTGGCGCGGCGATCGAGCGCGCGGCCGCGGGGCGATTCATCGGCGTCGGCACCGAACTCGGGGGCAAAGACCCGTCGTATGTGCGCGCCGACGCCGATTTGGTTTATGCGATCGGAGAGAACGTCGACGGCGCATTCTTCAACAGCGGACAAAGTTGTTGCGCGATCGAGCGAATCTACGTGCACCGCGCCGTGTATCGAGATTTCGTCGACGGGTTCGTCGCCGCGACGCGGAAGTACGTGCTCGGCAACCCGTTGGATGCCGCGACGACGATCGGCCCGATGGTCAACATTGCCGCCGCCGAGTCGGTGCGATCACAGATCTCGGCGGCGTTGGCCGCGGGGGCCAGTGCGTTGGTCGGCGAAGCCGACTTCGCGGCCTCACAAATCGGCACGCCATATCTCGGCCCGACCGTGCTCGTGGATGTGACCCATGCGATGACGGTGATGTCCGAGGAATCTTTTGGCCCAGTGATCGGGATCATGCCGGTCGACGGCGACGACGAGGCGATCGCGCGCATGAACGACTCGCGCTACGGCCTCACCGCCTCGATCTGGACTCGCGACGCCGATGCCGCGGTGCGCATCGGTGAGCGAATAGAAACGGGCACGGTGTACATGAACCGATGCGATTATGTTGATCCCGTGCTCGTGTGGACAGGCGTAAAAGAGACGGGACACGGGATCGCCTTGTCGTCGCTCGGGTTCGACCCGTATCTGCGGATCAAGTCATACCATTTGAAACATTTATGACCACCGAGCTCCCAAATTCTGCCCGAGCCGTGGTGATTGGCGGCGGCATCGTGGGTTGCTCGACGGCCTACCACTTGGCCAAGTTGGGATGGACCGACACCGTGGTGATCGAGCGCCACAAACTCACATCGGGTTCGACATTTCATGCCGCCGGTCTCGTGGGTCAGTTGCGCACGAGCGCCAACATCACGCAGTTGTTGGGCTATTCGGTGGAACTTTACAAGCGTCTCGAAGCAGAAACAGGCCAGGCGACAGGTTGGAAAATGCACGGCGGGTTGCGGCTTGCGTGCAACCAAGAGCGATGGAGCGAAGTGCGCCGCCAAGCCACGACGGCGACATCGTTTGGTTTGCAGATGCACCTGCTCTCGCCGCGCGAGGCGCAAGAAATGTGGCCGTTGATGGAGGTGCACGACGTGGTCGGGGCGGCGTTTCTGCCGACCGACGGACAAGCAAGCCCGTCTGATGTGACGATGGCGCTCGCCAAAGGCGCGCGCATGGCAGGGGTCAAGATTTGCGAAGACACGAATGTGACCTCGATCGAGGTTCGCGACGGCAAGGTCGTCGCGGTGGTCACCGATCGCGGTCGCATCGAGTGCGACGCCGTCGCGGTGTGCGCCGGGCAATGGACTCGCGAACTCGGGGCGTCGGTCGGCGTCAGCGTGCCGCTCGTTTCGGTCGAGCACCAATATTTGATAACGACGCCGATCGAGGGCGTGACGCGCGATCTGCCGACGCTGCGCGACCCCGACCGATTGACGTATTACAAGGAAGAAGTCGGCGGCCTGGTGATGGGTGGCTACGAGCCCGATCCGATTCCGTGGGCGATCGACGGCATTCCGCGCGAGTTCAATTTCAAGTTGCTCGACGCCAACTCAGACCACTTCGCACCGATCATGGATCTGGCCATCGGTCGCGTGCCCGCGCTGGCGACGGCGGGCGTCAACCAGTTGATAAACGGTCCGGAGAGTTTCACGCCCGACGGCAACTTCATTCTTGGCGAGGCGCCCGAGGTGCGCGGATTTTTCGTCGGCGCCGGGTTCAATGCGTTCGGCATCGCGGCCGGCGGGGGCGCCGGCATGGCCCTGGCCGAGTGGGTGCACAAGGGGGTGCCGCCCTACGACCTTTGGGTCGTCGACATTCGACGATTTGGTCAACCGCATCGCGATGTCGACTGGGTTCGCACGCGCACGCTCGAGGCCTACGCCAAGCACTACACGATGGCGTGGCCGCACGAGGAGCATTCGAGCGGCAGACCCAATCGCGTGTCGCCGCTCTACGAAACTCTCGTCACGCGCGGCGCGGTGTTCGGCGAGAAGATGGGTTGGGAGCGGCCCAACTGGTTCGCCGGCGCTGGCGACGAGCGCCGCGATCGCTACAGTTTCGGTCGACAAAATTGGTTCGACGCTGTTGGTCGCGAGCATGTCGCGGCGCGCGAGGCGGCTGTGCTGATCGACCAGACTTCGTTCGCGAAGTTCAAGTTGTCGGGCCGCGGTGTCGTCGAGGCGCTCGGTTGGATATGTGCCAACCGAGTCGACAAACCCGTCGGTGCGTTGACCTACACGCAGATGCTGGATGATCGCGGCGGAATTCAGTGCGACCTGACCGTGTGTCGAACCGGTGATAACGAGTTCTACATCGTCACGGGCACGGGTTTTGTGACCCACGATCGTGATTGGATAACCCAGGCGATCAAGCGCTGGCCCGAGGTGCGGCTCGACGAAGTCACCAACGACCGCTCGGTTTTGTCGTTGATGGGCCCGCGGGCGCGCGACATTCTCTCGGCGACGACCGATGACGACGTTTCGCACGCCGGGTTTCCTTTCGCGACCGGGCGCACGATTCGCGTCGCGGGACGCGAAGTGTTGGCTCTGCGCGTCACATATATAGGAGAACTCGGATGGGAACTTCATCTCGCCCGAGCCGACGCGATGGCGGTTTACGACGCGTTGAACAACGCGGGTCGCCGTCACGGTCTGGTCGACGCCGGTTATCGGGCGATCGAGAGTCTGCGTCTTGAAAAGGGTTATCGGGCGTGGGGGTCTGACATCGGGCCCGATCACACGCCGATCGAGGCCGGTCTGGGTTGGGCCGTGAAGCGCACATCTGCGGGCGTCGATTTTCGCGGCAGCGAGGCGATCGAGCGCCAGCGTCGCGAAGGCGTGCGCAAGATGCTCGCCGGTTTCACCGTCGATGCGTCGCATGTGTTGCTCGGGCGCGAAACCATTTATCGCGACGGCGTGCGAGTCGGTTGGCTGACATCGGGTGGTTACGGCTACACGATTCGCCGTTCGATCGGTTATGGCTATGTGCGGCGCGCCGAGGGCGTCACGGCCGATTTCGTGACGTCGGGCAAATATGAACTCGAAGTGGCGACACAACGTGTGCCCGCGGAAGTTTCGCTCGCGCCGTTTTACGATCCCGAGATGTCGAAGGTGAAGTCTTGACCGAGTCGTCGTTGCCGACGCAAGCGCGGATCGTGATCATCGGCGGCGGCATTCTCGGTTGCAGCATCGCGTATCACCTCACCAAAATGGGCGAGACCGACGTCGTGCTTCTCGAGCAGCATTCGCTGACCGACGGCGCAACTTGGCATGCCGCGGGCCTCGTGGGGCAGCTGCGTTCGTCGCGCAACGTCACGAGAATGCTCGAACAGTCGGTCGAAATGTATCGCGGGCTCGAGGCCGAAACGGGACAAGCCGTCGACTGGCACGAGGTCGGCAGTCTGCGACTGGCCTGCTCGCCGGAGCGCGAGATGGAGTTGAAGCGCTTGGCGACGATGGCCAAGAGTTTCGGGTTGCCGATGGATGTAATCTCGCCGGCGCGTGCGCTCGAATTGTTTCCGTTGATGTCGATCGAAGGCGTGCGCGCCGCAGCATTTTTGCCGACCGATGGTTACATCGATCCGGCTTCGGTGACCCAGGCGATCGCCAAGGGCGCGCGCATGCGGGGCGCGAAAATTTGCGAGCAGCGCAAGGTCGCCGCGATCGATGTCGAAGCCCGACGCGTAACCGGTGTGCGACTGGCCGATGGTTCACGAATCGCCTGCGAAATGGTCGTCAACGCCGCGGGCATGTGGGGCATGGATGTCGGTCGCATGGCGGGTGCGCGCGTGCCGGCGGTCGCCGTCGAACATCAATACATGCTCAGTGGCCCGATCGAAGGTTGGACACCGGTCGAACTCGGCAAGCTTCCGACGATGCGCGATCCCGATCATTTGGTCTATTACAAACCTGACGGGCCCGGGTTGCTCGTCGGCGGATACGAACCCGACACGATCGCCTTCGGCACCGAGGGTATTCCCGAGCCTTTCCGACGCAAGTTGTTCGACGCGAACTACGACCGATTCGCCCAGCTCGCAGACCTGGCGACGATGCGCACGCCTGTGATTTCAAAAGCGGGAATCCGATCATTGATCAACGGCCCGATCCCGTATTCGGCCGACGCCGACTTCGTCATGGGTCGAACACCCGAACTCGACAACTTTTATGTCGCCACCGGTTTTCTCTACGGCATCGCCGCAGGTGGAGGCGCGGGCAAGATGATGGCCGAGTGGATGCTCGAGGGGCGTCCGTCGCTGGATCTGTGGCCACTCGACGTGCGGCGTTTTTCGTTTCATCACACGACCAAGGCTTTTTTGGGCGAGCGAATGGTCGAACTTTATGCGCACCACTACAAACTCGCCGCCCCGGGCACCGAACACGTCTCGGCGCGGGGCATTCGTCGCTCGCCGCTGCACGATCGACTCGCGTCTCGCGGCGCGGTGTTCGGCACGCGGGGTGGTTGGGAGCGACCCAACTGGTTTGCCGAGCCGGGGTCGGGGGCGATCGACGCGCCTTCGTTTGGCAAACCCAACTGGTGGGATGCGGTCGGCGCCGCGCACAACAAGATTCGTTCGGCGGTCGCACTGATCGACCAAACATCTTTCGCCAAGTTCGAGATCTCCGGCCCAGGTGCGCTCGCCGCGGTGCAGTGGCTCTGCGTCACCGATATGGATAAACCGATCGGAAGCGTCGCCTACACCCAACTGTGCAACGAACGCGGTGGCATCGAGTGCGACCTGACGATGGCGCGCACGGGTCGCGACTCTTGGTATGTCGTCACCGGTTCGGCGTTCGGCGCGCACGACATGGGGTGGATCAGGGCGCAATCGCCCGATGACGGGTCGGTGGTGTTGCGCGATCTCACCTCGGCCTACGCGGTGATCAATGTGGTCGGGCCGCGCTCGCGCGAGTTGCTCGGGCGAGTCTGCGAAGAGCACATCGACGACGCGGCGTTTCCTTATGCGACAGCGCGGCGTCTGACCTTGCGCTCGGCCCCCGTGCTCGCCTTGCGCGTGGGGTATGTCGGTGAACTGGGTTGGGAACTGCACATTCCCACCGAATATGCGGCGCATGTTTACGACGCGTTGGTCGATGCCGGCACCGACCTCGGCGTTATCGACGCGGGTTATCGCACGATCGACACGATGCGCATGGAAAAAAGTTATGTCTACTGGTCGGCCGATGTCACGCCAGACACGAACCCTTTCGAGGCGGGTCTCGGTGGCCGGGTGCGATTCGACAAGGGCGACTTCTGCGGTCGTGAAGCGTTGAACGCGATTCGATCATCGGTGACGCGCAAACTCTGCACGTTTTCTCTCGGTGCAATTGCCTACCCCGTGGGTGGCGAGGCGATCATCGCCGACGGTCGCGTCGTCGGTTTCACCACGAGCGCCAACTTCGGCCACACGGTCGGCGCGCCGATCGCTCTCGGCTACGTGCCGATCGAGCATGCGACGCGCACCGACTTCGAGATCGAGGTCTACGGCGAGCCGATTTGCGCGACGCGACACGACGGCTCGCTTTACGATCCACGACATTTGCGCCTGAGGGGGTAATCATGCCGCAGTCAGACATTCTTAATTTGTTGACAACTTCGATAGCGCGCGTTGCCGAGTTGCGCGGCGCCGACCCCGAGGCGGCGACGCGTCTTGCGGGCCTGACCAACCTCAATTTTCGCATCACGGTTGCCAGCGGCACGTATGTATTGCGAATTCCGGGGGCGGGCACGAGCGAGTACATCAATCGTCGCGCCGAAGAAGTTGCCGCGAGATCGACGGCCGCCGCCGGGGTGAACGCAGAAGTCGTGTTTTTCGACGCGAGCGACGGGTTGATGGTCACTCGATTCGTCGAGGGTGCGATGACGATGTCACCCGCGACATTTCGTGATCTCGGCGCGGTGGCCCGTGCCGGCGAGGTGTTGCGGCGACTTCACAGTGAAGCCGCGCCGTTCGCGATCGATTTCAAACTCTTTCCCGTCATCGACGACTACAAGGCGATTCTCGATCGCCGCAATGCGCCGATGCCGCACGGATGGGACGACGCGCGCGAGGAGATCGACGCGACGCGTGCGGCGCTTGAGCGGTTGCGAGTGCCGTTGGTGCCGTCGCATTGTGATCCGCTGTGCGAAAATTTTCTCGATACCGGCACCCGCATGTATCTGATCGATTTTGAATACGGTGGCAACAACGACCCGATGTGGGATCTCGGCGATCTCTCGGTCGAGGGCGGTTTCGACGCCGCCCAAGATCGGGCCCTGCTCAGGTCATACTTCGGCGCCGACCCCACGCCCGAGGCGGTCGGTCGAGTGGTCGCATACAAGGCGATGTGCGACGTGTTGTGGTCGTTATGGGGCATGGTGCAGCATGTAAACGAGAACCCCGTCGAAGACTTTTTGGCGTACGCCAACAACAGGTTCGCCCGATGCCATGCCCTGATGGGCGGGGCGAACTATCACGACCACCTCGCGGCGATTGGGGCTTGACCGTCGCGCGCCACATGTGTCAGGCTTGGTCAGTTTTCAAATAGGGGGCATGGACATGGGGACAAAACAATCGGTGTTTCGTGGTCGGTTGGGGCGCTCAGCCCGAGCGGGTGCGATCGCGATGGTGCTGGCAATTGTTGTCGGCGCGTGTGGAGGCGGCGACTCGGGCGGTGGCGCAGTCGAGTCAGAAGATCCGATCAAGATCACGCTTCACGACTGGACCGGTCAGTTGCTTTCGAGCAACCTCATGGCCGCGGTGCTTGAAGAGGCCGGTTACAACGTCGAACTGGTGCAGGCCGACTATCTCGCTCAGTTCGCCGGTCTTGAGACGGGCGACCTGACATTGGCGATGGAGATTTGGGCGACCACTGGTCAAGAGGCGCTTGAAGCTTCGTTGGCGACCGGCAAGACACTCAACTACGGCGAGACCGGCATGGTCGCTCGCGAAGAGTGGTGGTATCCGGAATATATGAAAGAGCGTTGCCCTGGCCTGCCTGATTGGGAGGCCTTGAAGAAATGCTCCGCCGAATTTGCCACAGCAGAGACCGCTCCCAAGGGCAGGTATCTGGGTGGTCCCGTCACATGGGGTGGCTTCGATGAAGAGCGAGTCGACGCGCTCGGTCTCGACTTCGATGTTGTTCACGCCGGCACCGACGCCGCACTCTTTGCAGAACTAGAGGCCGCGTACGAGCGCAAGGATCCGATCATGTTGTGGATCTATCAGCCGCATTGGGCGCCCGTGAAGTACAAGGGCGAGTTTGTCGAGTTCCCTCCGTACTCCACCGAGTGTTACAACGATCCGGCCTCGGGCTTGACGGCCAAGGCTTACGATTGCGGAAAACCGGTCGGTCCGATTTGGAAAGCCGGTTGGGCGGGTATCGGTGAAAAGTGGCCTCGCGCCAAGACGATCATCGAGTCGTTCACTCTAAACAACGACGAGATGGGCGCGATGGTCGCCAAGGTCGACCTTGATGGTGAGACTCTTGAAGCGGTCGTCGATCAGTGGATGACCGAAAACGAGTCGCGCTGGAAGGCGTGGATCGGCGCCTGATCGGCAGCACGCCGAAACTCGTCTGCGAGGGGGCCTGGAAGCTTTTCGGGCCCGGAGCGGAGGGGTTTCTCAACGCGCGCGGTGGCACCGCGACACTTGATGAGATAGGCACCGCGGGGCTGGTCTCCGCGGTTCGCAATGTCGATCTCGCCGTGCAAGCGGGCGAGAGTTTCGTCGTCATGGGTCTTTCGGGCTGCGGCAAGTCGACTCTTTTGCGCTGTCTTTCGCGCATCACCGAACTCACCGCTGGTCGAATAACTCTCGACGGCCGCGACCTCGGGTCGTTGTCGCGCGACGAACTCGTCGATTTGCGACGCCACAAGATGGGCATGGTGTTTCAACATTTTGCGCTGCTTCCACACCTCACGGTGCTCGAGAACGTGGCGTTTCCACTGCGCATCCAGGGCCGAACCGCGGCCGAGCGCGAGGCACGGGCCCGCGAACTGATCGAAGTTGTCGGTTTGGGTGGGCGCGAGCAGCACTTCCCGCGACAACTCTCGGGCGGGCAGCAGCAACGAGTCGGTATCGCGCGATCTTTGGCTGTCAATCCCGAGGTGTGGTTTCTGGACGAGCCGTTTTCTGCGCTCGACCCGTTGATTCGCAGCGAAATGCAAGAAGAGTTTCTGCGTCTGCGCAACATGTTTTCGACCACGATCGTCTTCATCACCCACGATCTTGACGAAGCGGTGAGGCTCGCCACGCGCATCGCGATCATGCGCGACGGAGAGATCATCCAGACCGACACACCCGAGCAGTTGATTTTGCGTCCGGCCAATTCTTACGTCGAAGAGTTCACCCGCAGAATCCCGCGGGCCAAGGTGTTGACGGTGGGCTCGGTGATGCGCGCGAGCACAAACGTCGAAACCCGGCCGAGCAGCGATTCGGTCGTTCGGGTCGACGCGAAAATTTGTGATGTCGCCGCCGCCGTGCTCGCGGCCACCGGGCCCGTTCGAGTGGCGAACTCGACAGGTTCGGTTGTCGGGTCGCTCGATCGCGAGACCGTCATTTCGGTGCTCGCCGATACACGCTCTCGCTGATGTCGACGCGCAACGACTCGCCCGTCGGCACGTCTGGCAATTTGCGTTCGATTTCGCGTCGCCTCGGTGGTGCATGGCCGTGGTTCGTCGGCTTGTTCGTGACGGCCGTGCTCGCAGCCACCAGTGACGATGTCGCATCACGGCGCGGTTGGGTTTGGTGGCGCGACTACCCCGAGGGTTGGGTGCGCTCGCCTGCCGACGTCATTTCTCGCGCCACCAAGTGGTTGGTCAACGAAGCGACTTTCGGGCTGTTCTCATTTACACAATTAACGCGTGCGATTTCTTTCGTTATCGAACGCCCCTACGGGTGGGCACGGGCGATTCTCGTGGACGGTTTCATGGATGGCGTCGGTCGTCGTGCCGACCAGATCGTGCCACCGCTCAGTTGGATCGCCGTAATCGTGCTCGTCGCCGCGCTCGGGCGACACGCGAGCAATCGTCGGCTCGCGGTTTTGATCGCCGCACTGTTCGCATACCTGGCCGTGTTCGGTCAATGGGCGAGCGCGATGGTGACGTTGTCGTCGATGGTCATCGCCGTGCCGATCGGCGTGGCGATCGGTCTCGGTTTGGGCATCGCGTCTTATCGCTCGTCGCGGGTCGAACGTTTGTCGACGCCCGTGCTCGACCTGATGCAGACGATTCCGACCTTCGCCTATTTGGTGCCGATTCTCTTTTTCTTCGGTTTCGGTCCGGTCGCCGCGCTCTTTGCGACGATCATCTACGCGATGCCCCCAATGGCGCGGATCACGACTTTGTCGCTGCGGGGTGTTCCGTCGGACATCAAGGATTTCGGCGAGATGATCGGTTGTTCCACCCGTCAGATGACCTGGCGGGTGCTCGTGCCAACGGCCAAGGCGGGTCTGATGGTCGGGGTCAACCAAGTGATCATGCTCTCGCTGAACATGGTGATCATCGCGTCGATGATCGGTGCGGGTGGTTTGGGGTTCGATGTGCTCGAGTCGTTGCGCCGTCTCGACATCGGCAGGGGGCTCGAGGCGGGGCTGGCCATCGTGGCTCTGGCGATCGCGCTCGATCGGCTCAGCCAGGCATACGCCGTGCGCGACACCGGTGCGGTGCGCGCGAGCCGTCGCGCATCGCTTGTCGTTGGTGCCGTGGTGGTGGCGACCTTCGCACTCGGTTATGTGATCGAAGCCGTGCGCAATTATCCGGCATCACTGGGCGTTACCAGCGGTTCGTTTTGGGATGATCTCATCAGTTGGATAAACGTGAACTACTACGACACTCTCGAGGCGATCAAACTTTTCGTGCTCGACGGCTTCATGTTGCCCGTCAAGCGATTGTTCTTGGCGACGCCGTGGTGGTGGTGGGTCGTCGGTCTGGGTGCGGTCGGTTGGGCGCTCGGGCGTGTGCGCCTGGCGATGACCGTGATGAGCCTCACCGCGTTCATCGCGCTGGTCGGGCTTTGGGAGTTCGCGATGTTCACGGTTTATCTGTGTTCGGTCTCGGTGATCGTGGCGATGCTCATCGGCGTGCCGCTGGGTGTGTGGGCGGCGCACAACGAGCGCGCGTCGCGCGTGATCGGCGTCGTGATCGACACGCTGCAAACTTTGCCGAGTTTCGTTTATCTGATTCCGGTGGTGATGTTGTTTCGAGTCGGCGACTTCACCGCGTTCATCGCGATCGTGCTTTATGCGCTCGCTCCGGCGGTGCGATACACATGGCACGGCATTCGTGAAATTGACGCCCAGGTCGTGGAAGCCGCGACCGTCTCGGGGTGCACGCCCCGTCAGTTGTTGACGCGGGTCAAGTTGCCTTTGGCGCTTCCCGAGATCCTGCTCGGGCTCAACCAAACGATCATGCTCGCGTTGTCGATGTTGGTGATCACCGCGCTCGTCGGCACGCGCGATCTGGGCCAAGAGGTTTATGTCGCGCTGGTCAAGGCCAGCACCGGTCGGGGCATCGTGGCGGGGCTGTGCATCGCGTTCATCGCGATCGTCGCCGACCGTTTGATCGCCGCCGCCGCACGCAGTGCTCGCGAGCGATATCGACCCGAGCAAGTCTGAGTCGCCCTATCGTCAATTCGTCATGCAGATGAACCCCCACGCCCTGATACCCGGCGATGCCAAGGCCGTCGCCGGGCGCAACCTCGAGGGCGAGACTCTCCGTCGCGTGTGGCGTTTCGCTCAGCCGTATCGCGCGACGATACTCGTGTTTCTCGTTGCGATTCTCGCCTCGGCCCTTGTCGCTTTGGTGCCGCCGTTCGTTTTTCGTGCGATCATCGACGAGGCGATACCCGCCGGTGACCGCGGTTTGGTGTGGCGGCTGGCGTTCGTTGCCGTGATCGCGGCGCTCGGCGAGGCGGCGTTGGCAATCGTGCAGCGATGGGGCTCGGCCCGTGTCGGTGAGGGCCTGATCTACGACCTGCGGGTCGCGTTGTTCGACAAGGTTCAGCAGATGCCGATCGCTTTTTTTACTCGCACGCAAACCGGTGCACTAATCAGTCGGTTGAACAACGACGTGATCGGTGCGCAGAGCGCCGTGACATCGACGCTCGGCGCGGCGGTGAGCAACGCGGTGATCTTGTTGACCACGATCGTTGCGATGGTTTTGTTGGAATGGCGTCTCACTTTGCTCGCCCTCGTGGTGCTTCCGGCTTTCATCGTTCCGGCACGACGCGTCGGCAAACGTCTGCAGGCGATCGCGGCGCGACAAATGGATCTGAACGCGCAGATGAACTCGCAGATGCAGGAAAGATTCAACGTCGCCGGAGCGTTGTTGGTGAAATTGTTCGGTCGACATCGTGACGAGGTCGACGCGTTCGCTGGTCGGGCGGCCGGCGTGCGCGACTCTGGCGTGCTGGCGGCGATGTACGGGCGAGTCTTTTTCGTCGCGCTCGGGTTGGTCGGCGCGCTCGGCGCGGTGGCGGTTTACGGCGTCGGCGCCCAACTCGTCGTGTCGGGTGATGTCACCTCGGGCACCTTGGTCGCGCTTGCCGCGTTGGTAGCGCGCGTATACATGCCGTTGACCGCCCTGACCAATGCTCGAGTCGAACTGCTCACTTCGTTCGTCAGTTTTGATCGTGTTTTTGAGGTGCTCGACGCGCCGCTTGCGATCATCGATCGCAGTGGCGCCTACGATCTCACGGCCGCGCGCGGGTCGGTGCAATTCGATCGCGTCTCGTTTAGATATCCGCCGGCGATAGAAGTTTCGATCGCCTCGCTCGAGGCACCTGGTGCACCCACCGGCGACACCGATCGCGAAGTGCTGCGAGAAGTCTCGCTTTCGATCGCGCAAGGAGAAACCCTGGCCGTCGTCGGCGCATCAGGCTCGGGCAAGTCGACCCTCGCCTCGCTTGTGCCGCGGCTTTACGACCCGACCCGTGGCACGGTGCGCATCGATGGTCACGATGTGCGCGACTTGACGAGTGTTTCGTTGCGCGCGGCCGTGGGTGTGGTTTCGCAAGACCCGCATCTCTTTCATGAGAGCATCGAGTCGAACCTGCGATATGCCAAACCCGATGCGAGCGACGCCGAGTTGGTGCAGGCGTGCGAGCGGGCGCGCATCCACGACACCATCGCGGCGCTGCCCGATGGTTACCGCACGGTCGTCGGCGAACGCGGATATCGGCTTTCAGGAGGAGAAAAACAGCGTCTGGCGATCGCGCGACTGTTGTTGAAAAATCCCGTGGTGATGATTCTTGACGAAGCCACCAGTCATCTCGACAACGAGAACGAGGCGCTGGTGCAGGCCGCGCTCGACGACGCTTTGATTGGTCGCACGGCGATGATCATCGCGCACCGCCTGTCGACGATCGCCAAGGCCGATCGCATCGTCGTGCTCGATGACGGTCGCATCATCGAGAGCGGCACCCACGATGAACTCATGGCCCAAGATGGCGCATATGCGCGACAGGTTCGCGCCGGTGGGTCTTTTGTTGCGACAGTCTGACACTGATCTGAGCATCCATCTTTGTCCTCGCTGGACTGCCATCACCGTTTGAGTAGATATGCCACGTTGGTCAAATGAATGAAGAATTACCATCACTAGTGAGTGACATGGAAATGTTGGCCAAGGCACGGTGCGCCGGTTCACAATAGCCTTAGCGTGTAGTTAATGGCGCTCCATGTAAAGCCCGGCACGGCGTGGGTTGATTTTTACGCCAAGGCGTGTGCTGCAGCACCCGAGGCATTTGAAGCGCAGGCATTGCGTAACTTGATTGGCGGTGAGTGGGTAAGCAACGGCACTACGCGCCCGCATAGGGTGCCTGTTGATGGCACACATATTGTCGGACCACCAGTGATTACCTCTGCCGAAGCGCATCAGGCGATGGCATCAGCAGTCAAACAAGACAAGGCGTGGTCACGAATGCCACTTGATGATCGCATGTCGCGCGTGAACACAGCAGTCGCACTGTTACGTGAGCAACGTGAAACAATTGCAGGTTTATTGATGTGGGAAATTGGCAAGCCATGGAGACTGGCATGTGACGATATCGACCGATGTCTTGATGGCGTCGGGTGGTATCTAACACAGATTGAGCGTCAGTTGTCCGAGCGTGTACCACTTGATGGCCCGGTATCGAATATTGCATCATGGAATTATCCACTGAGTGTGTTGGTTCATGCTGAGCTGGTGCAATTGTTGGCCGGTAATGCAGTGGTCGCAAAAACACCGATGCAAGGCGGCTTTCATGCGCTCACGCTCGCACATGCGATGATGGCCCGTGCGGGGTTGCCGGTAACGCTCGTTTCGGGTAGTGGCACCGAACTGAGTGAAGCGCTGATAAGCACGCCCGAACTCGGAGCTCTGGTCTTTGTCGGTGGTCGTACCAATGGTCGAAAAGTTGCAACTCGTCTGGCGGATTTACGTAAACGACATGTGCTTGAGCAAGAGGGCCTTAACGCGTGGGGCGTCTGGAATTTTTCACAGTGGGGAGATTTAGCAGGGCACATCAAGAAAGGCTTCGCCTATGCCAAGCAGCGTTGCACGGCGTATCCGCGTTATGTGGTGCAACGCCGGCTGTTACCCAACTTTTTAGAGATCTACTATCCAGCGGTGGCATCACTGAAATTTGGGCATCCGTGCGCAGTGGAAAGTGATGACGACGCAATGCCCGATCTCGACTTCGGCCCCGTGATTCAGGGAGCGAAAGCGGAAAATCTCGCCGCGCAATTTGAAGAGGCAATTAGCACCGGCGGGATTCCACTATTACACGCCGACCTGACTCTGGGGCGTTTTATCCGAGGCCAGGACACTTCCGCTTACTCGGCACCCGCCTGTGTGCTCGAACCTCCGTCAGTGTGGTCACTTCATCATGCCGAGCCATTCGGGCCGATTGATTCCATTGTCCTGGTAGACACCGAAGCAGAGTTCCTCAGTGCAATGAATGTGTCGAATGGCTCTCTCGTTGCCTCGATAGCAACTGATGACATGGACTTTGCTGAACGCATGACAGATGAAATACTTGCGTTTAAGGTGGGAATCAATAAACCGCGCTCACGTGGCGACCGTGAGGAAGTTTTCGGCGGTCGCGGTGGGTCGTGGAAGGGAGCGTTCGTTGGTGGTGACCTGCTAGTGGACGCGGTGACAAATGGGAGACGTCCTTTATACGGCAACTTTCCAGATGGGTCGCGCTACCCGAAAACTTGACGGCTCGCGAGCGTTTCATGAAAGTCAAGCATGCTGCAATACGACTCAACGGGTTTTAAGTAATGACTAACCTTGTTTGAAAATAAAACTTGTTCGAGTCATCGCAAGATCGGTTTGTTTGGTCGTAATTTAGGATAGTTTGTGGAGCGGGTGACGGGAATCGGACCCGCGTATTCAGCTTGGGAAGCTGATGTTCTGCCACTGAACTACACCCGCGTTTGACGACTTGAGCGTAGCAACGCACGGTTATCGCCGAGTTTCGCAAGCCCCCGTGATTTACTAAGGTTTTTTGGTCGTGATTCTGTCTGACAAGAGCATCAAAGAGGCGTTGCAGGCCAAACGCATCGTCATCGATCCGCTCGACATGTCGTGCATTCAGCCGTCGTCGATCGATGTCAAGGTCGCGAATCTGTTTCGTGTTTTCCGCAACCACTCGGCGCCAGTGATCGACGTCAAAAGAGATTTGACCGACCTGACCGAACTCGTCGAGATCGAGAACAACGGAGTATTCATGTTGCACCCGGGCGAGTTCGTGTTGGGTTCGACGCTCGAACGAATCGCGATCGCCAACGATCTGGTCGCCCGCGTCGAGGGCAAGAGTTCGCTCGGGCGACTCGGATTGTTGATTCACTCGACCGCAGGGTTCATCGACGCGGGTTTCGACGGCCACATCACGCTCGAACTGTCGAACGTGGCGAACCTGCCGATCACTATTTACCCGGGCATGAAGATCGGTCAGGTGAGTTTCATGACGATGACGACACCAGCCGAGAAGCCGTATGGCTCGGGTGCAAGCGGCTCAAAATATCAGGGCCAGCGCGGCCCGACCCCGAGTCGCTACTTCGAAAACTTCAAATAGTCAGTTGAAACTCGTCGCGCTGGTGGCGGCCAACGGAGAATCTTGATTCGCCACGGCGCGCTCGCCGTTTTCGATCGCATCCAATAGGTGAATGGCGATATCGCCAACTTTGATTTCTGAATCGTCTTTGCCTGCGCCTTTGACGCCGTCGTCGAGCATGATGTAGCAGAACGGGCACGCAGTCGCGACGCGCGACGCACCCGTGGCGATCGCCTCGCGGGCGCGTTCATCGTTGACTTTCGTGCCGATGTCTTCTTCCATCCACATTCGAGCGCCACCCGCGCCGCAACACATGCCCGTGGTGCCGTTGCGCGGCATCTCGACGATCTCGATGCCCTTGATCGACCCGACCACCTTGCGAGGCGCCAGATAGACATCGTTGTGCCGACCGAGGTAGCACGAGTCGTGGTAAGTGATTCTCTCTTCGAGCGAGGCGTTGCTTACGTCGAGTTTGCCCGAGGCGATTAAATCTTCGAGCAACTGCGTGTGATGTACGACCTCGTAATTGCCGCCCAACTGCGGATACTCGTTCTTGAGCGTGTTGAAACAGTGCGGGCACTGGGTGATTATTTTTTGCACACCCATCGTGTTCAACATCTCGACGTTGGGCATCGCCAACATCTGGAAGAGATATTCGTTGCCGCTGCGTCGCGCGCTGTCGCCGGTGCACATTTCGCTCGGGCCCAAAATCGCCACGTCGATGCCCGCCCGCTTGAGAAGTTTGGCCATCGACTGGGTCACCTTTTTGTTTTTGTCGTCGAAACTTCCCGCGCAACCGACCCAATAGAGGTATTCGTGTTTGAGCGGCGCGCCCGGATCGAGAATCTCGACATCCAGATCTTTCGCCCATTCACCGCGGTCGGTCTGGCTCATGCCCCAAGGGTTGCTTTGGTTCTCCATCGCGCGATAGGCGTTGCCGAGTTGTGCCGGAAAGTTGCTCTCCATCAGCGAGAGATAGCGGCGCATGTCGAGAATCTTGTCGAGAATCTCGATGTTCACGGGGCAGATTTCGTCGCAGGCTTTGCAACTCGTGCACGACCAGATTTCTTCGGCGGTGATGCGCTCGAAGACCGAGTTGGCGTTGATCTTGATTTCGCTGTCTGCGCTCAAGGGCGGCGAAACTTTGCCACCCGGCGCGTGGCTGGCGGTGGCGGCCATGACTTCTCCGCTTTTGAGAACTATCTCGCGCGGGTCGAGGGGTTTGCCGGTGGCGTGCGCCGGGCAGACGCTGGTGCAACGCCCGCACATCGTGCAGGCGTCGAGATCGAGCAGCTGTTTCCAGGTGAACTCTTCGATCACGTTCACGCCGAAAGATTCGAGCGACGTCTCGGTCAGATTCGGCATCGCCTTCATCGCGCCCTTGGGTCGTTCGCGGTCTTTCAGATACATGTTCAGCGGCGAGGTGAAGATGTGGCGCAACATCGTGATCGGCAAAATCGCCAAGAAGACGATGAAGGTCAGCACATGCGCCACCCACCATGCCTGGTGCCAGGTTGTCAGGGTCGAGGCGCTCGCATCGTTCACCAACTGGGCGAGCGGATACCCGACGACGCTCCATTTTTCGTGGTCGAGGTTCACGCCCGCGGCCTGACCTTGGGCGATGCGGAACATTTCGGCGCCGAAACCCGTTATGCCGATCGCCAACAACACACCGAGAATCAGCGCGTGCTCGGGCTTGGTCTTGATGCGAATTCGATACGGTCGTTGCACATATCGGCGCACGATCGCCCAGACGACGCCGAGCGTGAACACGACGCCCGCCAAGTCGCCGACCAATGCGTAACCGCGATAAACATCGCCGTGCAAAAATTTCAGGGCCTCGGGCATCTGGTGGTCGATCTCGAGCACGGTTGTAACGCCGAGCAACACCAAGAAACCGAAGTAGATCATCGAGTGCATCAAACCCGCGGCGCTGTCACGCAACAAGGTGCGCATGTAGACGCCCGCGCGATAGTCGGCCAGACGGCGCTTCACATTTTTCGGTGTCGTCTTGCGCCGGTCGGGTGCGCCACGCTCCCAGTTGCGAATGCGGTCGGCGAATCGCAA
>Ga0208048_1000324_pt1 | contig 25472 bp, 15 predicted proteins | sample Malawi_45m_30L_FD_184163 | JGI IMG/M metagenome (GOLD analysis project Ga0208048, IMG submission 184163) | Freshwater microbial communities from Lake Malawi, Central Region, Malawi to study Microbial Dark Matter (Phase II) - Malawi_45m_30L... | ecosystem: Environmental > Aquatic > Freshwater >...
GGGGAGGAGGTGGAATGGGAGGCGGTGCACTTCGGCGTGTGCCAGCGCATGAGGGTCCGGATCACGCACATGGACAGGCCGCGATATCTGCGGGACGAGATGGTCTCCGGGGCCTTCCGATCCTTCGCCCACGAGCATCACTTCCGGGAGTTGCGCCCCGGCAGGACCGTCAAGACGGACATCGTGACTTTGTCCGCCCCTTTCGGTCCACTCGGCTGGATCGCGGAAAGGCTGTTCCTCGCCGGCTACATGCGGCGTTTCCTCGACCGGAAGAACGCCGCGTTGAAGCGTTTACTCGAAGACGAGGCAGAGGAACGGGGCGCCCGGGGTGCCGCGGGTGTCGGAGAACTTGAGCAGACCCAGTGCCGAGGTCGGGGGGATACGCAAGACTTGAAACCATCCTTGTGCGATCCGAAGGTGTGAAGATTATCACGAAAAAGATTGATTGACTCGGTTTTCCGGTTTAAATACAAGCGCTTGTAGCCTATTCCCATCCCCCTATGAAAACCAACGCTTCCCTGTCCCTTGTCGCCATCCCGCTCCTTGCAGCCTTCGTTGCCCTCCCGGCTCCGCGCGGCCATGCCGCCAGTGATTCTTGGAATACGAATGCCAGCGGCACTTGGACCAACGCCAGCAACTGGCTCGGGAACCAGGTGCCCGGTTCCACCAATACGGACAACACGGATGTCGCCACGTTCGCGTTTACGTTGACAGCATCCAGGACGGTCACGGTGGATAGCAACCGATTCATCGGCGGGATCAACTTCGGCAGCACCTCCGGTTTCAGCTACATCGTTTCCGGCGGCAGCATGGTGCTCAACGACGGCGGAACCATCCAGAATCTCACCAACACGGGCAATCACACCGACACCGTCGGCTCGCCGATCCGGATCAGTGGCGATGGTGGGGCCGCCTTCTTCAGCGCCAACGGGCCTTCGGCCAGCAGCCTGCTGAATGTCTCCGGGGCGGTGGCCGGAAGTTCGACAGTCGGCAACACGACAACCCTGACGCTGGGTGGCACCAATGCCGGGGCCAACTCGGTGGGGGCGATCGGCAACGGAACAAACGGAGGTAGCCTCGCCTTGGTCAAGGACGGTCCCGGCACGTGGGGTATCAGCAGCGCTGGCACCTACACGGGCGGAACGACCATCAAGGCCGGCCGCCTCACCATCGGAACCAACAATCTTCTCCCTGCAACTACCCTTCTCACCCTCGGATCCGCGGGCACCAACGGCACGTTCGCGCTCGGCGGCGGCTCGACGGGAAGAACCCAGACCATCGGCGGTCTGGTCAGCACCGGGTTAGGCGGAAGCATCGTCGGCGTCAGCACCAGCGCGTTGGCCACCCTCACGGTCAATCTCACCAACGGAGGCAACCTCTTCGAGGGCAGGCTGGGCGGATTCACCGCGGCCCAGACCGGTTTGAACTTCATCAAGGACGGTGCCGGAACCTTGACCTTGCGGCCGACCAACACGAACAACTACATCGGATTCACGACATTGAGCGGGGGAACCCTGGTCCTCGGCCGCGTCGCGGCCCGATCCACGAACACCACGGTCACGGCCGCAGGCGGCACCGTGGTCGGTTTGGGCGTAGGCGGGGCGGGGTATTATTCCGAGACGGATGTAGCCAGCCTCTTCTCGAACACGCTGGCCGGCTTCAGCATGGACGCCGCCACGGGCGTCGCCATCGACACCACTGCGGGCGACTTCACATACTCCGTCAACCAGGATGGCGGGCGCAGCCTCACCAAACTAGGGGCCAACACGCTCACCCTGAGCGGGACGAACACCTATACCGGCAACACCAGGGTGGATGCGGGTTCCCTCGTTCTGGCCACCAACGGGTCGATGAGCTTCTTCATCGGCGGCAGCGGCACGAACAACGCCTTGCTCGGCACGGGCAGCGTGGTGATGAACGGGCAGTTCGCCTTCGATCTCAGCTCGGCTTCGACCAGCACGAACGCCACTTGGACCATCGTGGCAGGGACGCTGACAAACTCCTACGGCACGAACTTCCTCGTCACCGGATTCAACGGGGCCGGCGGCCTTTGGACGAACACGACCAACGGCGTGAACTACGTCTTCGCCCAATCCAGCGGCGTACTCTCCGTCCAGGCAACCAGCGGGGTGACTCCCTACAATACTTGGGTCTCCTACTGGCAGGGGCTTTACCCCGGCTTCACCAACACCGCGGGCACGAACGACCCGGACGGCGACAATTTCAACAACAACACCGAGTTCGCCTTCGATGGGAATCCGGCTGTCGGGTCACCCGCGTTCCTGACCGCCGTGACGTCCGGCACGAACGTGGTGTTCAACTACATCGCCCAGACGAATACCAACGCCGTGACTTACGCCGTCCAGTCCACGACCAACTTGACCAACGCTTGGACCAACGCGGTCGTGACCATCTCGAACTCTTCCAATCAGGGTGGGATCAACCTGACCAACGACTACATCCGCAAGGAATTCGTCGTTCCGGCTGCAGGCAACAGGTTTTACCGCGTGCAGGCCGTCGTGAATCCGTAGGAAGACCGCGAAAATATTTCCTCCCACCAAACTCCAAATCCAAAACCCCGATGAAAACACGCCGCAAACTCCACCGTCTGGCCGTCCTGCTGATGCTCGCCCTCGGATCGCTGCCGGCTGCAAGTGCCCAGGTAGTCTACGAGGGATTCAACTACACGACGGGCGTCAACACGGCCGCCGTCACCAACCAATCCACCCAGACGGGTGTCGCCGTCATCGGCACGGGACTCGCCGGCGATTGGCAGATGAACCGTGGAGCGGCTTCCGGAAATCTCAACGGCAGCAGTTTCGCCGACACATCCCCGTTCTCTTACTCGAATTTGCCCAGCACTCCCGAGTATTTGCGGGTGACCGGCCAGGGTAGCTCCTCCTCCACCAGTTACCTCACCGCGGATCTGAACAGTGGGGCCGTCACGAGTCTCTCGGCACCCGGTGCCGGCACCACCACTTTCTGGATGAGTTATCTTTTCAACCCCGGGACCAACACCGCAAGCGGCGTTTACTTGGGCAGGTCCACTGCCTCCGGCAATGCCTCCGGCACCCTGACCGGAGCCAACAGTTCGGTCGGTTTTGGCATGAACTCTGGTCGTCAGGCGCTGATCGGAGGCAACAATGCCACGCGAGCGACCAGCGCGGGCGCCGTGTTTTCCCTGAATGCCGATCACTGGGTCGTCGCGAGTTTCGATCTCACTTCCGCCGGCCAGATCACTGCTGCAAGCATGTGGGTCAAACCTACCACTGGCTCCGTGCCAGCCAACGAAGCGGCCTTGGGCGCAGCCGATGCCACCTTCTCCGGCAGCTTCACCTACAACACACCGAGCAAGCTGGGCTTCACCACCGGTTCGAGTGTGGCGGCCTTCGAGTTCGACGAGGTCCGCATTGGTGACACCTACGTTTCGGTCATCCCCGAGCCGTCGTCGGCCTCCCTGCTTGCTTGCGGGCTGGTTGCGGCGGTGTTGTCCGCGGCCTTTGTTTCGAGGCGCCGCCGGTCTTGAGCTTCCAATCCGAGAACCTGCGGGGCACGACATGCGCCTGTGCGAACTGGTTGGTCCGCGCGGGCGCATGACCGCACCATCCACCACCCGTCTGCATGGACGATTGCCACGCCCGATCGCAAAGCGCCGCTTTGCCGTTGAGGTCGCAGGTCTGGTATGGGGTGGGTTACCTGCCGGATTCCCTCCTCAACAATGCCTACGCGCTTCTGGTCTTCGTGGTCTATGACGGCGAACTGCGTCTCGGGGCGGCTGCGATCGGGTTGGTCGGGCTGATCATCCGCTTGTGGGACGCCTTCAACGACCCGGTGATCGGCAATCTTTCCGATCGGACGCGGTCGCGCTGGGGGCGCCGTCATCCCTACATTGTCGCCGGCGCTTTGTCGGGGGCGCTTTGCACCTTGCTGCTTTGGAATCCGCCGACGGCATGGGACGCCGCCGCGCTTTGGTGGTATCTGCTGATCGGGGCGTTCCTATATTACACGGCGTTCAGCATCTACTCGGTCCCGTATTTCGCCATGGGCCTGGAGATGTCCACCTCCGAGCGGGACCGCGACGGGCTCATGGGTTGGCGGGTGGCTGCGAACAATCTGGTGCTCTGCGCGTTGCCGGCGGCTCCGATGCTGATCCACAACGGGATGCTGGCGGATGCTCCGGCCGAATCGCTGGCCCGCCTGTCGTGGATCCTCGCGGGTTTCATTCTCGCGTCCGGCCTGCTGGCGGCTGCGGTCCTCAAAGCCCCGCGGGAATTGCCGAGGCAGGCGGAAAACGCGCCCGGGCTCATCGAAAGTTTTCGTGCCGCCTACCGGAACCGTCCGCTGCTCACGGCCACCGGCATCGTTTCGCTGGCCCTGCTCGCCCTGGTCGCCTCCTCGACGATGATCTTCTACATGAACCTCGCCTTCGTCTTCCCCTTCGGCGAGTTGGACACGCGCAAGGAAGAGGCGACTCGGTTGATGGCAATCACCGGCTTCGCCGGCGCGGCCCTGGGGTTGGCTGTCGCTCCGCTGGTGGGGACGCTCGCGGCCAAGGTCGGTCGGAAACTCGTGCTGTCGGCGGCGCTGACGCTCGCGGCCGCCGCCTTCGCCGCTTCGCTCTGGCTCTTCCGGTCGGACATGCCGCTGGTGCAACTCGTGTTCCATCTGCCGGTCGCCTTGGGTGTCACCTGTGTCTTCGTGCTGACCGCCCCGATGATCGGGGAGGTGTGCGACATGGACGAGATCGAGCATGGAACGCGGCGCGAGGGCACGTTTGCCGCCATCTTCAACCTTGGCTTCAAGATCAGCATCGCGATCGCGCTGTTCGCCGGTGGTGTGCTGGTTTCCGCCTCCGGATTTTCGTTCGACGCGCAGGGCCAATCGGCCGCGACCCTCGGGCAACTGAAGCTCTCCTTTGTCGCGCTCCCGATTCTCTGCATCGTCGCGGCCTTCGTTCTCATCCGGATTTACCCGCTCAATGCGGAAGTGATCGCCCGCTGCCGCCTTGCCAGACAAGCGGCATCCGCTGCCGGAGAGCCGGCTTGATCGCACGGCCCGCCGATCCACGCCCCGGCGGTCATCCGGTGGATTCGTCGATCCGGACGCGGCAATACCACAGTTCTCCCCAATCGTCCCCGCGCGCAAAACCCGTGTAGAAGACCGAGAAGGTGCCGTCGTCCTCCTCGACTAGGCCCAGCGGCGTGCGGACTTTGCGGAGGTCATCGAGCGGGGCTTGGAGTGGAAGCTGCCGGGCCTCGGACCAGCGGATGCCATCCGCGGAGTCCGCATAGCCGAAGCCATCCTCGCGGAATACGGTTTCGAAGACGGCGACGTAGCGTCCGCTCTTCAGCCGCGTGACAACGGGGTTTTCGGTTCCCCGCGGCCCGCTCAAGGTGAGGGGATTGCCGGCCAGTCGCGTCCACGGACCGGCGAGGGCAGGGGATTCGGCGAGCCCGACGCGGAACCATGTGCGGCAATCACTGCTCCCGTAGAAGCCCAGCCATTTGCCGTCCGCGCGGTAGGGGAAAAACGAATCGACCCCTTGAATGCCTTCCCAAGCTTGGGAGTCTTGGCCCGCCTCCAGCACGAGCCCGATATCCAGCCACGGCCCATAGATTCCCTCCGGCCCGGGGGTCGCGGAGACAGCCCTCCAAATCCCGCCATCTTCCGTATAGTCGTTGACGTAGGTGTAAGCGACGTAGAAGAGGTTCCAGAGCCCGTCATGATTGTCATACACAGGCATGGGCGCCCACAGCGACGCGCGGGGATCGCCCTGGGCCGCGCTGGATTCCACGATGGTCTGCTGGCGCTCCCAATGGATGCGGTCCGCGCTGCACCAATGGGCCAGACGCATCTTTATCAACCGGGGGTCGCCCGACATCTCGGCCGTGAACAAATGATAGGTGCCGTCAATCTTGAGAACACGCCCCCCCTCCACGCCGTAAAGGTTGTCGTGCGTGCCCGGCGAACCCACCTTCACCAAGGCCGTCGGATGCTCATCCACCACGGTGAGCGTCAGTCCGGCCGGCGGCTCCGGTCGGTCGTTCCCGCATTTGCCGAGAATGCGCCGGAGGACCGGCTTGAGGCGCGTTGCGAGGATCTCGTAGCCGATCAAGTCGAGGTGAATTTTGTCGGCAGCGAAACCGAGCGCCTTGAGTGAGCCATCCCGATTCACCAAATCATCATGGACATCGACAAGGTGGACCATCGGATCTTGTCCGGCAGGCATCGTCTCGAGCAGCCGATGCAAGGGGCGCACGTCCTCGTTTTGTGCGGGCGGAGTCTTGACGACGATGACATGGCTCCCGGGCAGGCGCTGCCTCAGGTTCCGCACACAAAGGCCGATCCCCTCGGCGATCGAGGCAGCATTGTCCTGTCGGGGGTGGTTGTTGATGCCGACCAGGAGGACGACGGCTTTCGCGCGCAGCCCGTCCACCGCCCCGTGGTCCAGCCGCCAGAGAATGTTCTCCACCTTGTCGCCGCTGATGCCGAGGTTGAGCGCCGTGTAGTTGGCAAAGAGTCTCTTCCAAGCCGGATTGAAATTCGGTCCGTTCCACCCCCCGCCGAAACCCTGCACAATGCTGTCGCCGAGCAGCACGACATCCACCGGCCCGCTGGCGGTTCTCACTGTCTCGACCAACTTGGTGTGGATGTCCAACCACTGGGTGTCACCCGGATCGGTGTTGCCGAAATACGTCGGCCAGTAGCCAGCGGAAGGCGTGACCGCATCGAAATGCGGATGGCGTTTGCCTTCTTCGCAGCCGGGTTTGCGGAAGGAGAACTCCTCTTGGAGGACGTAACTCCTCTCCGGCTCCGTCAAAGGCCATCCCGCAAGCTGCGGGTCCATCTTTCCTTCGTTGTAGGCGGCGTAGGGGTAAACGAGAGGGGGAACTTGCGCTGATGCATTCTCCTCCATCGGCGCGTCCGGTCCGCAGCGCGGATCGCCGCTTCTCGCCGGTTTCTCAAGGTGCTGAGCGCTGTTTTTCATGGCGACGATTCAAGATTGGGCCCCGCCGGCAGCTGTCTCCACGGGATTGCAGGGATCAAGGGTGATGTCGTCGATGTAGAGATCGGCCTCGCCTCCGCCTTTGAACATGAGACCGTTGAGTTCCTCGCCGCCAGCGTGGCGGAACACATCGATGGGAATGGTGACTTTGCGGTATTCCCCCTTTTTTGAAAGAGGCACCGGCAGGACGGCGAAGGGGCCGCCGAACTGGCAGAGGTAGAGCTGCATCTTCTGTCCGCCGTTGTCGCCGCCGTGCAACCAAAAGGTCACCGAGCGGTAGTTGTTGATGTCGGCTCCCTGTCCTTTGGCGGCATCGATGCGGAAATCGGTGTGCGTGACCTTGAGGGCTTTCTCTCCGGTGCGGACATTCCGGGTGTTGTCGCGATCCGGTCCGCCTTTGGCAGCCCAACCGTTGTCATACCCGTCGTCATAGACGACCAGCGGGGGAAGGGGATCGCCGATGTTGACGAGCACGAGCTTGCGGGCCGTTTGGCCGAGTTCGTTCGCAACGTCGATCCGCACTCGCGCCGAGCCGCCCGCCCCGGGTTTGGGATTCAGTGTCAATGTGCGCGCGTTGCTGCTTCCGCTGACCACGAGATCCTCGCTCGTGAAAAGTTCCGGCAATTCCGAAACGGCGGACACCTTGAGGTCGCCCGGCACCCCGGCCGGATCGTCCACCTCGAATTGGATTTTGAGCGGCGTGTCGCGCGGTCCCGCCGCTTCTGTCGGGGACTTGATCGTGGGGAACGGCCGACCGCCGTAGGCTTGCTGCATGAGTTCGTCCACCTTCGGCTTGATGGCGCGCGCTATGACATCGTAGCCGAGTTCGTTGGGGTGGAGCCGGTCGTGGAAAAACTGTTCCTTGAGGGTGACGCCGTCGGCTTCGAGGAAGTGTTCACCGATGTCGAGGTAATGGATGCCCGACTGCGGGTCGTCGGTCAGCGGCTTGAGCTCCGCCGCCACCGCGGCATTCAAGGGTGCGACCCGCTCGGCCTTGCGCGCCGTGGGATAGACCGCAAGAACCAACACGCGGCATTCAGGAAACTGTCGCCGGACCTCCTCGGCCACGCGGCGAGTGCCGACCGCCATCCTTGCGTAATCTTCGGAGCCGATGATCGGGTTCACGCCGAGGTTAACGATGGCCAGTTTCGGGTTGACCACGGCTTTGCCGTGGCTGCCCGTGAGGCCGCCGTGTCGTAGCCGCCAGAGGGCCGTATCCTGCGCTCCCCCGGCCTGGCCGCTGTTGTAGAAAAGGTAATTCGGAAAATGTTCATCCCATGCGGGCACGGAACGGATGGCGGCCAGGCTCTTTCCCATGAGGGCCGTGTTGCCCCAGTTCTGCGTGATGCTGTCGCCGATGAGCACGACATCCGGACTGCTCGTCAGCGAGTCCAGTCGCTCGACCATGGCGGCATGCTGCATCATCCAGGAACTGCGTTGGATTTCGCCCGTCTTGGGATCCATGTTCGGAGCCTGATAGCGTCCGGGAATGGGCTCAAAGCTTCCTTGCTTGAAGCGGCGGTTCACATATTCCCATTGGGCGGGAACCGTCAGCGGCCAGCCCTCGGGCTGGGGTTCGTTTCCTGGCTCGACATAGGTGATGGATGGGGGCGGAGTGGGTTCCGCGGCCGGCAGGAAGCCCGGGACAAGCAATGCTATGCCTGCGGCGAGAAGTGCGGGGTGGTTCATAATGAGGGAGCGGTTTGTTGGTTGCGGTTGTTGTTCATATTGGATCAGCGGGGGATGGTCAGGTAAGCCAGCAACAGCAAGCGGTAGACCACCCAGGTCACGGCCAGAAGCGCCGGCAGGCCCTCGGCCTTCACGAGATGGTGGTGCGCGGCGAAGATTACCGCGACCACGCCGAAGAAGTAAGCGACGGCCAGCGGTTCCGATGCCCCAAGAATGGCATCATAGGCGAGAAGCGGAAAAAGCAGTAGGGATCCCAGAAGCGAGATGGTCAGAGCGATCACCGCATACTTTCCCCGCTGCGGCCAAGAGCACCTGCCCATGAACATCCACTGGAAAAGGACCTGACCGGAGACCATCAGTGCCTCCGTGCGGTAATCATAGCCGACCGCGAGATAGGACGGGATGAGCGTGGCGAAGGAGGCGAGCGCAAATGCCGACACCCCGATGGCCACGACCATGTAAAGCGCCATGGCCGGCGGGGGCAGGGCGAGCATTCGGCGCAAGAAACTCATCCTTGCGTCCTCCAGCGTTGGCAAAGGTCTATCGAGGCGGTCTTCCAATCACCGTGGTGGAACTTGAAACCTTCCTCGACCAGGCGGGCGGGAACGACGCGCCGGCTTTTGAGGACAAGTTCGCTTTCAGTTTGGAGCAAGACCGCGCCAATCTCCAGCATCCACGCATACACGGGCAGGCCGAGCCGGCGTCCCCAGGCCGAGCGGAGCTGCGCCATGAACTCCTTGTTGGGAAGCGGATGCGGTGCGGCGATGTTCACCGCGCCGGAAATCTGTTCGTTGTCGATGAGAAACTGGATCGCGTTGATGAAATCCATGTCGTGGATCCACGAGATATACTGCTGTCCGGAACCCGCCGTTCCGCCAATCCCCATGCGGACGAGCCAGAGGAGATAGTCGAACACGCCACCCCGGTCGGGGCTCATGGTCATGGCCGACCGGAGAACGACCTTGCGTGTCGCCGGTGCCTCGACCAAGGCAAACTCCCCCTCCCACGACCGGGCGACATCAATGCTGAAGCGCCATTTGTCCGGCGAGTCGGGTTCGGTTCCGCCCAAGATGCCGGTGTATTCGTCATTCGGAGCATCAAACCGGTGGGCGTAGATGGTTGCGGTGCCGGCCTGCAGCCACACGCGGGGAGGCTCGGCCAGCGCCGCGAGGGCCTCGCCAAGCACGCGCACCGACCGGGTTCGTGACGCCCAGATCTCGCAGCGGTTCCGGCGGTTATAACGGCAGTTGACGATGCGCCCGGCGAGATTGATGAGAACATCGGCCCCTTCCAGTTCCGCGGCCCATGCCCCGAGGGTTTGTCCGTCCCATCCGACGATCCGCCAAGCCGCCGGTTTGACGCAAGCGGAGAGGGCGTTCCGGCTGATGACGACAACCTCGTGTCCTTCGCGATGAAAGTGCCGAGCCAGAATTGTTCCGACCTGGCCGGATCCCCCGGGTATAATGATCTTCATGGTGTCCCTTTCGACCCTTCGATGCCGCCCACCCTTTTTTCTCGCTCCAAGCGGTCGCTCTCTAAATCGGGACTAAGCGTAAACGCGGAAGGCGGATTTGATTTCGTCTCTTCGAACCGCAGAATACTACCAATGATAGAATCCAACTCCGAGGGTTGAATTTCGTAAATATTCTTCTCGCCGTGCTCCCGCGGATCGATCTCCCGTCCGTCGGGATAAAAAAAACGGAACCTAGGGACTCCGTCATCGAAGTCGGAATAAAACGGGTGGGCGGCTCCCTCGGGGTTCGCCCTGCTCTCCTGGTAATGGCGGAAGTGTTTGGTGTCGAGGGCGGGGAATCGGATGCCGGACTGCTTGAGGTAGTCTGTAAGCGCTTCGTTGTTTTCTTCCAAACGGGTGGCGAAAATCAGGGAGACCTCTTTGTGCTGCCTGTTGGTTTGAAACCAAGTATTGAGCGCTTTCGTGACCGGGATGCACAGGCCGCAGAACCGGTGCGAGTAATAGACAACAAAGACCTTCGTTTCTCTGAAGGCGTCCTCCAGTATGGGCTCCAAGACACCGTTTGCAAGCACATTGCAATCCTTCGCAAGCGACCCGCTTTCGAGTCGGGATCCGTTCCTAGGGTCTTCATAATTGATGGATGATTCCGGAGTGGGTTCCGATGTCGGCAGGGGGCCAGCGACAATCCATGCCATTGACAGGGAGAGAAGTGCGGGGTGGTTCATTATGGTGGTGCGGGTGATTGGTTTCGGAGCCATCAATATTCTCCCCTCGGCTCAGACGGACGAAAAACACTGCGTTGCATCACTGGCTTTCCAGCGCCCGTTTGAGCAGCGGTTCGAGTTGTTTGGCATAGAGTTCGTAGCCTTCGCCGAGGTGCAGACCGGCGTCGATGTATTGGTCGAGGTCGATACTGCCGTCTGGCAGCACGAATTCCTCCCACAGGTCCAGCACCTGGATTCCGGAGCGCTGATCCAAGCCGAGCGTGTCCAGATGGTCGCAGAAGCGTCGCATGTCCTCGCTCGCCACCGGCAGGGTCTTGACCAGGATGATGCGGGTTTGGGGCAGGCGCTTCTGCAGGTTGTCGAGGATCAGGCGGATGCCCTCGGCCACTGCGGCTTGGGTTTTTTCGTTCGGTTTGTTGTTAGTGCCGATCAACAGCACCAGCACACGCGGTTGGATGCCGTCCAAGGCCCCGTGGTCCAGTCGCCAAAGGATGTTTTCCGTGGTGTCGCCTGGGATGCCCAGATTGACCGTGTTCAGGTGGCTGAACCGCTTGGCCCATGCCTCATGAAATTTCGGGTTGCCGATCTTGGTGCCTCCCCACAGCCAAGTGATGCTATCGCCGAGCAGCACCACATCTACCGGTTTCTGCTGCGAGCGCACCACTTCCACCAAGGTTCCGTGGAGATTCAGCCATTTCTCGGGATCTTTCCAGCGGCCAGCCGAGGGAACCACCGGGATGAGATCAGGGAGAGCTTTCCCCGCTTCATCGCCGGGACGGCGCTGTTCGCGCGGCTGGATGGCCCACGCACGCCCCTCGGCGCTCAATGGCCAGCCGGTGATCTTTGGGTCCATGCGCCCTTGGTGATATGGCTCGTAGGGGTAAGTGATGGGCGGGGCTTCGTTGGCGGCGAGCGCCGAACCAATGAGAGCAAGAGGTAGCAGGTGACAAATACTCATAGTTGTCCTTTCAGTGCTTGGGCGAGTGCGGCGACGAGCTCCTCGCGCCCGGCTTCGTTTAATTTCAGTCCGCCATATCCCGAACGGTCGGCGAGGATCACGCCGGCATCATCGGCCAGCGAACCGCGTGGATCGAATACCGTGACCCCCGGCGTATGGGGCAGCGCGGCGATGGCGGCATGGAGGGCGGCGATGTTTTCTCGCTGGGTCCGCGTGGGGCGGCCCATGAGCATCGGTTCTATCACTGCCACCGCCGCCTCCGGCCAGCGGGAACGCACTGCGGCGATCGCCGCTTGGATGCCTTTGGCCACCGCGGCCACCGGCACCCCGTTTCGTTCAACGGCCACGAGGTTGTTGGCCCCCACGCCGATCACGACCACTCGCGGAGACAGTTGGTCCATCAGTCCGCGTTCCAGCCGCCATAGAGTCTGCTCGGTGGTTTCCCCGGGCAGGGCCAGATTGAGAACCTGACCTGGTCCCATATGCTTTTTCCACGCGGCAGGGGGCACCGGTGTGGGTCCCACTCCGTTGCCCAACATGGCGGGGATAGCATCTCCCAGCAGCAGGATTTCGGCCGCAGGGCGTGCAGCGGCTGCGGCTTCCAACTTGGCGTGTGCGCCGAGCCATGTCGATCCGGTGCTTTTCGACCAGCCGCCGTAGCCTGCGGTGGGAGTGACGGGCCATAGCGCCGGGTCTGCCGGACGTCGCTTGGCGATGGTGGTCTTGTCGGCGGGGGCGTGCCCGGAACCTCCTCGGGTCCGAGCACTCCCGATGCTTGCGCGATGCCTGTGAGGCAGATTGAAAGAAGAAGGAATGTGCGTGTCATGGTGAAGGTTTGGTTTGTTTGGATAGATTCGGCATATTTTGTGGTGTGAAGACCGGGCGCGGCTGTGTCTCGTCCAGCCCAGAGGAACGGGAGGCGAAAACATCGTGGATCCACTCGCGCATCCGCCTCCGTTCGGGAGTGTCGCGGAGCATGACTTGGGAGCCGTGATTGACCCACGGCAGATCGATGAACGTGAACCTGCCCGAGGGATGATGTTCGGCAATGAAAGCCCGAGTGTTCTCGACATCGAGGATCGGCAGCAATTGCAGTGCGGCCTTGGCTTCCGCGAACGTGGTGAGATTTTTCTCGCGGATCCGTTCCAACAGTTTGTCGGGTGGGGGATAACCCCGGGTCGTGTATTCGCCGCACACGAGTTGGGGCGTGTCTCCCAGCCTCAACAACCGTTCCTTCGCGCGACTTTGTTCCTCCGGAGTCATTCCCCACGGGATATGGGCATCGTCATAATGGCTCACCGGAAGGCTCGCACTCCAGAGCCGGGCAATTTCCTCATCGTGGAGCCCGATGTAGTTGCAGGCAATCGCCCCGCGAGAGTATCCGGTGATGACGACGCGCGAGGGATTGCCGCCCCAATCCCGGCAGATGGCCGGCACGGCTTCCTTGGCATAAGCGACGGTTGCTGCCACATCGCCCCACCACCAAGCCTCGTCCGTATTGCCGTCAGCGCTGACAAAAGGCAGCACGACCCAAATGAAGCCTTTCCCACCGGTTAGACCGTAGCCGATGCCCCGGTAGTCCCGAACGCGGGCGGAGTTGCCCAGATACTCAACCAGAACTGGGAACTGCTTGTCCGGAGACCAATCCGTCGGCAGGTAAAGCACATGCGCCACCGCCGTTCCAGCGTAGGCGGGCAATTGCTGGAGCACGGCCTTGCCGGGGGCGGGATTTCCCTCGGAGATGACCGGGTGCTCCAAGTCGGGTGGGCCTGCGAGCCCGTTGGGATTGCCGTCTTGTTGTCCAAAAGAAGAGAGATTTGCCTTTTGAAAGAGAGCGGGAGGCGCAGCAGTGCGTTTGAGATTGTGGTCAAGATCAACAATCTCCTTTGGAGAAAGCGTCAGCGACATCTCGTGCGTCGCGGCTTTGACATGGAACCGCCCGCCTTTTTCAGAACGAATCCGTGCAGAGACAAGGGCACCCGCCTTCCATGTGAGATCAACCTCGACGCCCCCGCGTGCTCGCAAACCGGTGACGTGCCCCTCCCGCCAAGCAGTCGGCAAGGCGGGGAGGAGGTCGAGGACATACGCGCCCTCGCGCCGCATGTGGGACTGGAGCAGCATCTCGGTCATCGCGCCCGTGATCCCGAAATTGCCATCGATCTGGAACGGCGGGTAGGTCGTCAGGAGGTTGGGCAGGACGTTGTGAATAAGGAGTCCACGGACCATCTCATGCGCTTTTTCGCTGTTCCTGAGACGGGCCCAAATTGCGGCACGCCATGGCCATGTCCAAGAACGGCGAGCATCTCCCACTTCGCCCCGGGCTTTGAGCGACACGGCAGCCGCTCTCGCCAGTTCCGGCGCTGTCTCAGGGGTGATCTGCCGCCCGGGAAAAACCGCGAAGAGTTGCGACGTGTGGCGGTGCTGCGGATCGGCTTCTTCGAAATCTTCAATCCATTCCTGGATCCCGCCGGTGCGCTGGCTGATGCGAACTGGCGGCAGCTTGGACAGCGCGAGCCTGCACTCCTCACGAAACTCGGGATCGACGCTGAGGGTGGAACTCGCCTCGATGCAGGCTTGGAGAAGTTCATGGATGATCTGGGCATCCATTGCAGCGCCGTAGGTGAACATCTGCCGCTCACCGCTCGGAAGCTTATAGGAGTTTTCGGGCGAATGCGAAGGATTGGTGACAAGGAATCCTGCTCCTGAGGAATCCGATGGGGTTTCGGTCAGAATATCGAGAATGAAGCGGGCGGCACCGTGCATGAGCGGCCACGCGCGGGTGCGCAGGAATGCCTCATCGCCGCTGAATTCGTAATGCTCCCAGACGTGCAGGGCGAGCCACGCGGCACCGAGCGGCCAGATCCCCCAGACGCCGTCCGCAGGAGCCGTGTAGCCCCATGCATCAGTCAGGTGATGAACCACCCAGCCGCGGGCACCGTAAACCTCGCGCGCCGTTTCGCCGCCTGGAAGAGACAGGGCATCCATCAAGTCGAAGAGCGGCATGTGCATTTCCGCCAGGTTGGCGGGCTCGCTTGGCCAATAGTTCATCTGTAGATTGATGTTGGTGTGAAAGTCGCCGTTCCACGGCAGGCTTTGCTGCCAGCCCCAAATTCCCTGCAGGTTGGCCGGCATCGTTCCGGGGCGGCTGCTGCCGATGAGCAGATATCGCCCGAACTGATAAAGCAAAGCAGCGAGGTCCGGGTCGTCCACATCCTCGCTTTTCAATGCAGCGAGCCTCGCATCGGTCGGCAGCGCGGCGGTCGCGGCGGCCGGTTCCCCCAAATCGATTTGCACCCGTCGAAAAAAGCGCTGGTGATCTGCAACGTGCCTCGCCCGGAGAACATCGAAATCTAGCCCCTCTGCTTCGCGGATCAGATGACGGCATTCCACGACCGGATCGATTGCGTCGACCGGACCCTTGATATTCGCGAGTCCGGGATAACTTGTGGCTCCTGCAAGGAAAAGAGTCACTGTGTCGGCGTTCGCCACGGTCATCCTGCCGTCGGCAACGGAGACGGATCCCCCGCTTGGAACAGCCTTGAGAACCGCCGCGAATGCCACTCCCTGCACTGCAGCCTCGGGAGCACCGGGTCTTGCCGCCCGTGCAGCGCGCTCCGACTTGTCCGGATCCTTTTCTCTCTGCGTATCGACCCGACCGCTCAGGACCAACGTGTGTGGTTCGTCTGGCACAGCAAAGCTGCTGGCATCGCGCTGCCGGCGCAACCCGGCGGCAAAAGAAATCGCGCCGGGCTTTGACGCAGTGATGCGGATTGCCAGCACATTGTCCGGGGCACTGCAGAATACCTCGCGCCGGAAGAGCACATCGACTGTCTTCCAAGCAGTGGTCGCAATCGCGCGATCCAGATCGAGGGACCGCTGGTAGTCCGTGACGGGCCCGCTTGGATCCGACTCAAACCAGAGTTCACCGAGCGTCTGATACGACAAGATCCGCGGTGGACGGCCGAGCAGAGACTTCCGGGCTTCGGTCACGGCATCGCCGACGTTGCCTTGAAACAGCTTCCGTCGGATTCCATCAAGCGACGCGCGGCTGGCGGCATTGTTCGGATTGATCGGATAGCCATCCCAGAGCGTGTCAATATTCAGCTGCAACCTTTCGTCTGCGACGCCCCCGAATACCATCGCCCCAAGTTGTCCGTTTCCCAAAGGCAGGGCTTCGTCCCATTCTTTGGCGGGTCGCGTGAACCAAAGGACCAACCGCCCGAGCGGTGCCGCCGCGCTGGTCTCGATGACGGCACGATCACTCCAGGATTTGTTGATGGCGGTGCGGGACAAAGCCGGAAGAGGGGCCGGCGGTGATGGTGGAACTTCTGCTGTTGCTGTGAAGACGAGGGTGCCGAGGAAGACAGATTTGAGCGGGCAGAGTCGCAATGTGGCGGTCATTTGTCAGTCGGCGTGAGCGTGATGGAGCGGATTTTCATCGCGTCTTTGCCTGTCTTGTTGACGGGGCGGATCGAGACCTCCGCCCGATCTGCTTTGTCGATCTTCAGCAAGCCGATGCGGTCGGTGCGAAATTCCTCCCAGGTCGGCGTGGTCGCGGCAGATGCTGGGATTTTCTGACCCTCGAATTCCACGACATAGTCAACGCCTCCCTCGCCTTCCTTGCAGCTATAGCTGACTTCAACCGCGTAGGTGCCGGGGCGGGTGGTGGCGATCGGCCAGAAAGCCCGGTCTGCGGGATTCACCCAGGAGTCGAGTGTCTGGAGGGTAGGGTTGAAATGGAGCGTGCCGGCTTTTTCACCAGCGCCGGAGATTTCGGCGACTGCGGGCGCGGCCTCGATGATCGCGAGTGTGGAATCCAACTTCAGAGCACCGTTCTCATCCGCCGTGATTGGCGGGATGACAATTTTCGGCGATCCCTTCACATCGAGCATGACAACGGTGGCGTAGTCGTTGGGTTCGGCATTGGGGAGTTGGACCAGCAGGTCGCCGTTGGTGTCTCTGCTGTAGCTCAGCGGGCCGGCCCCGGGCTCGCTCATCTGCGATACGGCAAGAATTTCGTTATCCATGGCCGGGATGCGCAGGATGGAGTCGAACGGCCAGCGGAAGATGTGGAGGTAGAGCCGGGTCACGCCATCGCCGAGCGATTTCTGCGTGCAGCGGCCCCAAGGAAGCTGTCGGGGGAACGGCGAGGCGGTCGTGCCGTAGATCGCGTCGCCATGGACTTTCATCCAACCGCCCATAGCGTTCAGGATGTCGATGTTGCTCTGCGGAACCGTGCCGTCGGGCTTCGGCCCGATATTGAGCAGGTAGTTGCCGCCCTTGCTGACGGTGTCGATGAGTTCGCGCACGAGCGTGGTCGGGCTTTTCCAGTTGCGGTCGTAGTGGGTGTATTCCCAAGAGTTGTTGATCGTCTGGCAGGTCTCCCAGTCCTGACCAACCAGACCCGTGGGAGGGACGACCTGCTCCGGGGTCTGGATGTCGCCCTTGATGCCGGGTCCGAGCCGGTTGTTCATCACGATGTCGGGCGCGAGTTCCCGCACCGTCTCGGCGATGCGCCGGGCACGGGCGGGCGTCATGGCTGGACTCGTGGGAATATCAAACCACAGGATCGAAACCTCCCCGTAGTCGGAGAGCAGTTCTCGCAATTGGGGAATCACCAACCCGTCCACATACTTGTCCGTGTCCCCCTTGTGGGCAGGGTCCCACGGTGGCCCGTCATTTCCCGCCCAGCCTCCGCCCGGGTGATGCCAATCGATGCTTTGCGAGTAGTAGAAACCGACTTTCAGCCCGCGTTTGCGGCTGGCATCCGCGAGTTTCCGGATCCAGTCGCGTTTGGCCGGGGTGTTGGTAATTTTGAAATCGGTGTGCTTCGAGTCGAAGAGGCTGAATCCCTCGTGATGCTTGGTGATGGGCACGATGTATTTCATCCCGGCGTCCTTGGCCAACTGCGCGATAAAATCGGGATCGAAACGTTCGCCGGTGAACTTCGGCATCAGAACCTCACGATATTCCGCAGCCGGAATTTTCCGGCCCGACTGCATCCAGCAACCACCGCCGGCTTTGCCCTTCCATGTGCAGCCGGACGCACTGAAGAGCCCCCAGTGCACAAACATGCCGAAGCGCGCCTCACGCCACCATTGCATGCGGGCGTCTCGCTGCGCGTCGGTCTCTTCGATATCCGGATAAACTGGCGTTGCAGTCTCCGCAGTTCGTGCGGGTCCTGTTGGAAGAAGCGCGCCCGTCACCGCGATGAGGAGGCAAAGAAGTGGTGTGGAAGATTTCTTCTTTATCGCTTCCATTGGTTTATTGAAGCGCTTCTTCACCACGCTGCCCGGCGGGTGTGAGCGTGATGGAGCGGAGTTTCATGGAGTCCTTACCGGTCATCTTCGTCAGGCGGATGATGACGCGAGATAGCTCGGTCTTATCGATTTCAAGGAGTCCGATGCGGTCGGTCCGGAAGTCTTTCCAAGTCGGCGTGGTTGCGGCGGCGGCGCTAATCGTCTGATCCCCGAACTCGACGACATACTCGCAGCCACCCTTGGCCTCCATGCAGGTGTAGCTGAGGTCTACGGTATAGGTTCCTGCCTGTGCCACGGTGATCGGCCAGAACACCCGGTCGTTGGGGTTGATCCACGCGTCGAGGGTTTCAGTGGCGGGGTTGTAATAGACCGTCTTGGCGTTCTCACCCAAGCCGGAGACGTTGACCCTGGCGGGAGCGGCTTGGATCAGGGCCAGGCTGGCCGGTAGCTCCAGGATGCCGTCGGAATTGGCGCGGATCGGTTGGATGGCGATCTTTGGTGTGCCTTTCAAATCGAGGGTGACGACGGTGGCGTAGTCGTTGGGTTCGGCAATCGGGAGGCGGACCAAGATGTCTCCATTGGCATCTTTGGTGTAGCTGAGCGGTCCGTCGCCGGGTTCGCTCAGGAGGGCGACCGAAGAAACCTCATTCTCCAGCGCAGGGACGCGCAGGATGGAATCAAAGGGCCAGCGGAAAATGTGCAGGTAGAGCCGGGTCACCTCATTGCCGAGGTCCTTTTGCGTGCAGCGTCCCCAGGGAAGCTGACGAGGGAAGGGCGAGGCGGTCGTGCCATAAATCGAGTCGCCGTGCACCTTCATCCAGCCGCCGATGGCACGAAGGATGTCGATGCTCGACTGCGGAACGGTGCCGTCAGGTTTCGGGCCGATGTTGAGCAGGTAGTTGCCGCCCTTGCTCACGGTGTCGATGAGTTCACGAACGAGCGTGGTGGTGCTTTTCCAATTACGGTCGTAGTGGGTGTATTCCCACGTGCCGTTGAGGGTCTGGCAGGTTTCCCAGTCTTGGCCGGGGATTCCGTTGGGTGGAATGTATTGCTCGGGGGTTTGGAAATCCCCACGGAAGCCCCCGCCGAGGCGGTTGTTCATCACGATTTCGGGCTGCAGACGCTTGACCATCGCGACGAGGCGTTGCGCGCGATAGGCATTGATCACTCCACCTGGAATATCGAACCAGAGGACCGACACCTTGCCGTAGCCGGAGAGGAGTTCGTCGATCTGCGGCATGACCAACTCGTTGAAATAGCGGTCCGCAGTCCAGCCCTTGCCCGTGTGATGCCAGTCGAGGTTCTGCGAATAGTAGAAACCAACGTTTAGTCCGCGGGCACGGCTGGCGTCCGCCAACTCCCGGACCCAATCACGCTTGGCGGGGGTATTGGTGATTTTGAAATCGGTATGCTTCGAATCGAAGAGGCAGAAGCCTTCGTGATGTTTGGTGATTGGCACGATGTATTTCGCTCCGGCGTCCTTGGCCAACTGGGCGATGAAATACGCATCGAAATGCTCACCGGTGAACTTGGGCAGCAAAGCCGCGGCATACTCTTCCTTCGGGATTTTCAGACTCGATTGCATCCAACATCCGAGCCACGGGGTCCGCTGCCCCTGCCAGGTCCCGCCTGCGGCGCTGAACAACCCCCAATGGATGAACAGGCCGAAGCGTGCTTCCCGCCACCATTGCATCCGGGCGTCGCGCTCAGTATCGGTCGCTTCGCGTGGAGCGAGCGCTGGCGAAATGCAGCAAACTTGAGGAACGGCGTCGGGCATTATAGCGGCTTGATCTCCAAGTGGAGGGTATCGGTGACGGGGCGGTTGCCGGGATCCCCGAACCGGAAATCGAACTCGTCCTGATGGAGTGGGGTGCCATTGGCGCGACGGATGAAAACCTCGTAGCCTGCACCCGGACGGCTGAATCCATCATTGAAGCTGAAGCCGAGTTTCGGAGTGCCCAGCCAACCGGAGTTCCGCTCCAGGATTCCGCCGGGTGGAATCTCGTAGAGGTAGGTCTGGCCGGCCGTTTCCAGCGAAGGCTTCAGCGGGTGCTTGATGCGAATCTCGGCAGCGCCTAGGAAATCATCGGGAACAACGATCTCCATGCGCGGGGCAATGTAGGCAAACCAGAAGGTGGTGCCCCACGACAAGAGATTCACAAACAAGATCACGGCCGCAAGTGCGCCGACAAGCATCCGGACGGTGTCCCAAAGATAACTTCGTCTTCGTATGGCGGAGACAGCCAGAAAGACCAGTCCCGCCACCAAGTTGATCACAAAGGCCATGACCAGAAACATGAACGTGCCGATCGAGGAGGATGCGGGCAGAATCAACATCTGCGCGAGGGGCCGCAGAACCGCCAGAACGATGAGAGTCCAGCCCGAGATCAGCAGCAGGGACCGCGCAAGACCATGAGCGCGGTTCCAGATGGTGAGCGCGAGGCTGTCTGTAGCTTCTACTGGTGAGGAGTTCATGCAGGTCTTTCGTCAAACGGGATTTCGGCGCGACAACGCGGCTGTTTTCCGCTCCTCCTTGTTTCCCTCCGGTGCCTGGATCTTCACGATGGCCTTGAGCGGAAGGTTCGCGGCCGAGGTGCCGACGCGGATTTCAACTTGGCCGGGATCGAGATGGCGCTTCCCTTCCGCGTCGTAGAAGCCGAGTTCGTCGGGTCCGAGTTCGAACTCGAGCGTGCGCCGCTCGCCAGGATCAAGTTCTACGCGCTGAAAGGCCTCCAGTCGCTGGAGCGGCAGCACGCGGGCGGCCACGCGCTGCGCCAGATAGACTTGGACCACTTCGCTGCCGCGGCGTTTGCCGGTGTTGGTCAAGTCCACCGTGAAGCGGATCGGCTCACCGGCGATCACGGATTCGGCGTTGACTTTCAGGTTCTCGACTTGGAATTGCGTGTAGCCCAGGCCGAATCCGAACGGATATAGGGGGCTGGCATCGAGGTCGCCGTAGTTGATGCGTCCGCGACCGGACGGGTAGAGATCGTGGTAGATCGGGACCTGTCCGACATGACGGGGCCAAGTGATGGGTAGACGTCCGCCGGGTTCGGAGTCTCCCGCGATCACCGCCGCCAATGCATCTCCGGCGGCTTCGCCTCCATACCAAGGAACCAACACGGCTTTGATGGATTTTTCCACCGGGGCCAGCCCGACCGGACTTCCCGCCACCAAGCACAAGACGACTGGAATCCCGGTGTCTCCGAGAGCGCGAACTTCGGCGACTTGGTTGCCGAGCGGGTCGTGTTTCTTTTTGTCGATGATCGCGGTGCCCTCCGCGGTGGGTGGAGCCTCGGGGGCTCGGTCGGGTTCATCGCCGGGAAGGTCGAAGCGCGCACGATCAATGAACTCACCTTCCTTCACGCCCGCGCAGTAGAAAATGACATCGCAGCCGCCGGCGGCAGCGGCCATTTCCTCGGGCGTTCCCGTGAGATGCACCACGCGATCCTCTCCGAAGCGCTTTTGCAGACCGGCTAGCGGCGTGACATCCCTTGGCAGGACACCACGGCTGTAGCCGCCGAGTTTTACCTTTGCCGCATGAGGGCCAGCCACGCCGATCCGGTGGACCTTGTCCGCATCCAAGGGCAGGAGGCCGTTGTCATTCCGGAGAAGAGTGGTGGCCGAGACAGCGGTTTCTTTAGCCAGCTTCTGGTGTTCCGGGCTGTTCATCACGCGCTCGGCGCGGTCGGGGTCGGCGAAGGGGTCATCCATGATGCCGAGCAGGAATTTGACGCGCAGGACCCTCCCGGCCACGCGGTCCATGAGTTCCATCGGAATCCGGCCATCGCGGGCGGCCTTTGCGATCCGGGGTAACAGGTCGGCCGAATCGTGCCACGGGATGTCCATCCCGGCTTCGAAGCAGGCGATGGCATCCTCCAACCGCGGGTCCTCAACTTCCGGGAGGAAGAGCTTGTGGGTGCCATGGACCAGCCAGGCGTTGTAGTCGGCGGCAACGACGCCCTCGAATCCCCACGTATCGCGGAGCACGGTTGTGAGCAGCCAAGGATTGGAATGGGTGGGCAAGCCGTTGAGTGAGTTGTAGGGAGGAGTGATGGCGAGGGAGCCTCCCTCTTGAAGTGCCGCGCGGAAGGGCTTGAACCAGTAGTTGTGCAGTTCGCTCTTCTCGATGAAGACCGCCGAGCTGTCCGAGCCGCCGTCGCCGTAATTGGCGGCGAAGTGCTTGGGCGACGTGGCGATGCCGCGTTCCCGAAAGGGCTTCACATAGGCCACGGCGAGATCCGATGCCAGGCGGGCGCTTTCGCCGAAGGTTTCTTCGGTGCGGCCCCAGCGAGGGTCGCGCGACATGTTCAGGACCGGAGCACACACCATGCGCACGCCGATCGAGCGCTCCTCTTCGGCGATGGCCGCCGCAACCCGCCCGACCAGTTCCGGATCGAAGGTGGCCGCGAGTGCGATCTTTTGCGGGAACGATGTCGCGCGCGCATACGCGAGACCTCCGTGCAGCGCCTCATCGTGGATGATCGCGGGGATGCCGTTCGGTGAACCGGCGATGACCTGGCGCTGGAAGCTGTTGATGAATTCCGCGTATTCACGCGGGCTGATCTTGCCGCGCACCGGCGGGCGAAACCCCACGGCCAACGGATGAAACTCCGGCTGGTCCTCCTTGTGCTTCCAGTAGTGGACCATCTGCCCGGCCTTCTCCTCGATGGTCATTCGCGCGAGCAGTTCTTCGACCCTGGCGTCGATGTTGTCGCTGGCGCCAAGCGCCGCGGGCCGAGACAATAGGAGGGTAGTAATGAACGCGAATCCGGCCAAACGTCTGAATGCGGCAGTGACGATCTGACAATGATCTGACGAGCTCTCTTGTTCTTGAGTTTGGAGGAGCCATTGAAGCGTGGGATTGTTGTGCACCACGATGGAGATCAGTTTGATCGTTGAGAAAGGTCTTGATTCAGGGTGGCGGGGGGCGATGTGGGACCGAACCCGTAGATGGCGTTCGGGGATTCGGTCAGCGCCCAGCCCGGTTTCCAGTCGCGACCGGGTGGAAAATTGAAGTTCGGATCACGCTTTTCGCTGTAGGCGCGGACGTGGAACTCCGTGCCGGCGGGCAGCACGTGGTCCTCGTAGTGGCGGGTGCGGCCGTTGGGGTAGAGGTAAGACTGTTCGCCGGGGCCGGTGGCCCCGACCATTTCGAAGATTGTTCCCACGGAGTCCCGGCCGACCGGCAAGCGCTTCCAGATCGTGTAGCCCGAGACCAAACCTTTCGCTGCATCCCACGTGAGGGAAACCCGCCCGTCCTTTTCCTCGAGGCGCAGGGACGGCACCGGACCGGCAACTGGGAGGATCGTTACGGCCGTCGAAGCCCGTCGTTTGGGATCCCGTCTGGCTAGTGCCTCGATCCGCACTTCTTTCGGGGCATCGACTTGGGGTGCTTGATAAATCCCGCCGAGCGTGATCGTGCCGACCATGGCATTGCCGCCGGGGATGCCATCGACGCTCCACGACACAGGCTGGTCCGGGTCGCCGGGAACATGCGCGCCGAAGGCGTAGGAGAAGCCTCCCTTCATCCGCACCGGGAACGTGGCGAGCGGATGGTTGTCGGGGTCGGCGGTGTGGGGACTCTCCCGCGTTTCCCGAGGCCACAGGGCCAACGGAGCGCTGAAGTTTCCCCCGCACGCGACGGTGGCAAACCAGAGAACGTTCAAGTTCGCGTAGGTGTAGTATTCGTGGAAACTCCAGAACCACGGCAAATCGCGGGCGTTGCCGTGTGCGCCGTTGACCGTTCCTCCGGGGAAGCGCCGGCCGAGTGTGTCGGGCAGGTATTGCCCGGAATTCGCGTTCGTGCCGAATCCGTTGATCGCGGTCAGTCCCGAGGGATTGTGGCCCGAGAACCAGAAGATTTGCTTCCAGCCGGCATCGATCAATTCCTGGTCGTCCAGCAATTTGCCCGCCTGGATCAAACATGCGGCGTTGCCGATCTGGTGGAACTGGCGACCGATGCGTCCGCTGAAATTGCTCCACGCGAGGTTGCCCCGCTTTTGCTTGAGCGCGCTTTTCCCTCCCTGAGGAACCACCTCGACCTTCATGGGCGTGAAGCCGAACGGATCCCGGCGCGCAAGGCCGAGGAGGTAGTCCCGCGCATATATCCGCACTGCCTCGCGCCAGGCTGCGGCCCGCGGGTGATCCGGTGAGGCGGCGAAGAGTTGGAACAGGCCTTGGTAAATCCACGGAGTGATCATGACCTCCTGCTCCGGCTTTTCGCCGTGCGGGTTGGCAGTCGTCTCTGGATCAAACCGGAACCAACCGCGGGCCTTCACGCGTTCATCGCCCGCGAACTCCATCTGCTGCAGCGAAAGCAGGCGGTCCGCGGCCTCGGCGGCGACATCGAGATAGCCGGAGGAACCCGTCATGCGCGCCATGGCCACGTTCAGCCAGACCCATGCCCCGAGGCTGTATTTCGTCGGAAACAAACCGTGGCGCTCCTTGATGCGCCGGTAGCCGAGTTGAACAAGGGCATCCACCCGCGCGAAAAACTCCGGATCCCGGTCACGGTAGAGCGCGGTCGCATAGGCCGGACCGATGAGCAAGGAGGCCGCGATGACCTCCGGGTTCTTGTCGTTGTATTCCTCGGTCGCCCCGCGGACACCGTTCCACTCGACCAGTGTCTTCTCGTCCCCCGAGAAGAAGCGGTTGTCGTAGGTGACCTGCTGGTGATCCTGACTGTTGAGGATCCAGCGTAGCGTGCCGTCCTTCTCGAGGAACGAGAGCGTGCCGTCCAATCCCCAGCGCACCTGCTGATAGATCCAATCCCCGCGGTCCCAGCCGGGCCGCGTATCCTGCAGCGCACAATACTGGGCCGCGATGAGCGAGGCGGACGCGTAAGTCCGCCCGTCATCGCCATCGGCCCATGCGCGGCCGATGTATTTGTAGCGGTTCTTGCCATCCTCGTCCCGAAACCGGGCGTGCTCCCAGTTGACCAGGCGTTCGTCGCCGAGATTGCCCACAACATTGTCTTCGCCCATGCGCCGCAGGCCGAAGTATTGCCAGGCAGTCGCATCGAGCAGGTCATCCCATCGATGCGGGGCGATCGTGAACGATCCGGGACCCACCTTTTGGCCAACTTTCATCCGGTAAGTGCCGGGTGTGCGGAATGACGTGAAATCGCCCTGATACCAGCCGTAGTCGATGGGCGAAAGCCGTCCGCGGAAGACGGTTGTGCCAGTGCCCGCATCAATGATCGCGAATTCATCCGCTGCAAGGCTGGTGGTGACAAACTTGGGATGTTCCGGCGCGTAGCCGTGTTGGGAATACCAGATATCCACTGGTGCCGCATCCCACCACCCGGGCGGGCGGGCCTTGGTCGGGGCGTCCGGTCCGCGGTCTCCAAGCACATGGG
>Ga0208048_1000327_pt1 | contig 25327 bp, 28 predicted proteins | sample Malawi_45m_30L_FD_184163 | JGI IMG/M metagenome (GOLD analysis project Ga0208048, IMG submission 184163) | Freshwater microbial communities from Lake Malawi, Central Region, Malawi to study Microbial Dark Matter (Phase II) - Malawi_45m_30L... | ecosystem: Environmental > Aquatic > Freshwater >...
CTTCGATGCCAATGTCCGTCTCCGCAATCTGCTCGCCGGGCGCCGCAACAAGGGGCTGCGCGTGCTCGAGTTCGCGGTGCGCGGGCCCACCAACGCGCAAGAAGCCGAGGCCGCCGCGCAACAATGGCTCGACCGGCGCATCGTGGCGGACAAGCAGAGTGACAAGTGACACTTGGCATGTGAAAAGTCTGTCAAAGTCCTTACCCTTTCCCGCTCGTCACCAACCACAAACCACCCGCCCCTTTCCTTTTCTCATCCGTGCCATCCTTGAAATGCGTGGTTAAATTTTCCTGAATCTTTCAGTCTTTAGATTTCAAACCTCAGACCTCGTTTCTCTCTCCATGCCTCATCCCGAAGACCAACCCGCACCGAAAGTTGCCTCGGAACTTCCCGCTTATTCGCTCGAGGAGGAGGAAGCCCCGGCCGGTTGGCGCCGCTGGCTGCGCGGTCGGCGACTGATTGTTCTCTGTTCCGTCCTCGCCCTCGCCGCGATCGCCATTTTTTCCGCCAAGCCCCTTTACCGGGAAGCAAAAGCCCGGCGCGCGCTCTCCATCGCCGAACAAGCCGGCCAAGCCATCGATCGCGGGGACAGCGCGGAAGCATCGCGGCTTCTCCGCCAAGCCGCGCTCATGGCGTTCCAAGACAAACGCGTGGCGGCCCGCGTCACCCTCCACGCCGCGCGAGCGGGCGACATGGCCAGCGTGGCCGAATTGGGAAAAAAACTGACCGAGGGCGATTCGTCCGCCGAGGAAACTCTCGTCTTCGGTGAAATGTCGCTCGGGGCACGGCGGGTCGACGAGGCTGCGCGAGCGTCCGACGCTTTGCCCGCAGATTTGTCCCTCGAAGAGAATGCCCGCGCCACCGCGCTGCGCGCCGGAATCCTGCAAGCGCGGCAAAATCCGGACGAGGCGAAAAATCTGCTGCGCGCGGCGATCGAGCAAACACCCGGCGAATCTTCGGACCGCTTGCGCATCATGTTGGCCAGTTTGCTCTCGGCCGAGCGCAACGAGGCTTCCTCCAAAAATGCGGAGGCATTGCTCGAGCAGGCGGCGAAGAACCAAGGCGAAGAGGGAACGGCTGCCTTGCGATTGCTCTGCGCCAATCGCGCCGGCCTCACTGCGGAGGCACAACACGATCTCGCCAAGACAGCGGAACAGTTGCGCAGCCATCCGTCGTCGAACGAACAGGACGAGGTCTACCTGGCCCGCTTGGCCATTTCGGCCGATCCAAACCGCACGGAGGAGGTGGCCCGCGATCTCGTCGCCCGGCTCACAGCAAAGCAAAGCGCCAACATCGACACGCGCGTGGCCGCGGCGCGTTTGCTCATCGGTGCCAACCGCCTCCATGAGGTGCTGGAGGTGGTCACCGAAGAGGAAGCTTCCACCCATGCGGGCGCGCTCATGGCCCGGCTCGATGCGCTGAGCGGACTCAAAGATTGGGAACAGACATCGACGCTCATCGAGAAGAACAAGGGCGGAACTTTGCCCGAGACGCTTTATCACCTCTTCCGCGCGCGCATGGCGCTGGAACGCGGCGATACGCAGGCGGCCGAGGATGAAAAGCGCGTTTTGCGCCAAGTGATGGGATTCGCCGAGGCGCCGCATGTCCTTTTCGCCGCGCGCTACGCGGAGACCGTGGGATGGAAACCGGAGGCTCTTGCTGCGTGGAGAATTCTGGCCACGAACGAAGGTGCGCGTCCCGACGCGCTGCGCGCGCAGTTGCGCAATCTTCCGCCCGATGCGCCGGCCAGCGAGGGATTGAGCATTACCGAGGAGCTTTTGCAAATCCGACCGGATGATCCTTCGGCGCAGCTCAGCGCTGTTTACTTCCGACTGATGGCCGGCAAAGACACCAAGACGTCCGCAGAGACGGCGGAGAAATTTCTCGCCGCCGATCCCGAGTCGGCGGATTTGCGCCGCGTGGCCGCACTTGGGCGTCTGCGCACCGGAAAAGCGGCCGATGGTCTGAAGATCTGGCCGGGCGACGGCGATGAAAACCGCTGGCGCGCCCTGCATGTCGCCCTGCTCCGTGCGAGCGGACAAACCAAAGCAGCCGAGCGCGCCGCAGAGGATGTCGGCACGGAGTCACTCAGCCCCGAGGACAAAGATCTGCTCTCCGGAAAATCCGGCGAGTAAGAGCGACCGCCGCTCAGGGTTCGCGCGGCGCCAGCGCCGGCATGAGGACGTCCTGCTGCTCGGCTGCGAGTTCGGCTTCCCGCACCGAGCGCTGGATGTGCGCGTAGCGATGATAGAGAAGAAAGGCCGCGATCGCAGCGAAAAGCAAGGAGAGCACCAAGATGCTGAATTTCAATACACGGAGACGGCGAAAAGGATCGGGGTTTCCGCAGTTGATACAATGGTGGGGTTGCGCGTGGGCAAACCCGCATGTTTCGCACTTCGGCATCGTGAGATTTCAACACAAACCAACGGAACACGCTCCAGGCAAGCCTTAAGGCGGTCGGCGGCAGCTATTTGAGATTCTCGATGAGGGCCGCCTCGTCGGGCGTCAACTTGGAGCGGTCGACCGCACGGACCAAGGCACGGGCGCGATCCGTTTGCGCGTTGGCCGCAACCACCGCGCAGATCACGGCCTGCGGGCCGGGCGGCAAGCGGTCATAAAAAACCGTGATGTCATCAAAGCTGCTCAGGGCCTCTTCGTTTTTGCCGGCGCGCAATTTGGCCAAGGCCGCGGTGACGCGGACCAGAGGATCCGCCGGGGCAAAGGCAACATCGGCTTCTGCCGCGCTGACATCCGGAGCCGCCTTGCTCTCCTTCAATAACGACAGATAACGCCCGTAATCGCGCACCGCCAACTCATCGGGCGCCGCTTGGCTGGCGCGCTGGAAGGCCTCTTTCAGCCGGGCGTGTTCGCCGCTGGCCGCAAACCGTTCGCGCGCGAGTCGGAATGCTTGGCCGGCAAACGCCGGATCTCCGCTCAGTTCGACCAGTGCTGCGCCCACCGACTGCTGCGCCCCGAAGTCGTCCGCCGCCCTGATTGCCGCGGGCAATGTTTGCTCCTTCGCCGCGGCGCGCAGCGCATCGCCGACCGACGTTGCCCCGCTCACCGGATCCGAGCGCAATGCGTATTGCGCGCGCGCCCGGGTGAGAAAACGTATCGAATCCGGAACATTCCCGCCCGCGTCGACCGTGGCCATGACCGCGTTCCAATTTCCGTCCTTGCCCAGCGCTTCGGTGCGCGCGAGAAACGCTTTCGGACTTTCGCCCGCCTCCTGCGCGGTAATCATGGTAAGCGACTCGCGGGCGAGACCATGCCGCGTCAACCACGCGGCATAGGCTGCGCGCTGGTCGAGGGAAGCCGCATCGAAAATAGCACGGAGCTGCGCGTGCAGTTGCGCGAGAGTGGCGTGCTTGTTGTCGATAAGGACCGTCGCCGCGGGAAGAAGAGCGGGATTCCCCGGCTCCAAACGCACCATGGCGTTGTCGGCCCACGCTTTTTGCACCGCGGGCCCGGGCAGGAGGAAAGTGAGACCGAAGGCCAATGCCTCGGCCCCGGTCTCGGGATGGTTCTGCAACGAGTTGACGATGGCCGTCATTTCGTTGAACGCCTGACGCGCGGGGCTGCCGTCCGCGGGCGACGAAGCAAGGTCATCGACATATCGGCGCAGGAGCAACTTGGCCAAATCGAGACGAAGGCGCGGATCGTCGGAGAATGAAGCGCCCCGGCGCGCCTGCTCGATCGCGCTCTGCAAATCGCCGCGCGACAACTGGATGGCGGTCCGCAAACGGGCCGACGTATCCCTGCGCCCCGCGTCATCGAGCGCTTCCACCGCGGCGTCGAACTGCACCCGGTCATCGAAGCGAATCGCCGCGCGCGCCCGCTGCTCCTGATCGTCCGGCGTGAGATCGTCCACCTCGGCGAGGCGGCGCCAAGCCTCGAGGCTTTCCTTGCGTCCAAAGGCCGCATCGACGATGGCCGATGTCCTCAGCACCTCGGGCTCGTCGGGACGGAGATTGCGCGCCGACTCGGCCTGCAACCAAGCCATGCGGTAGCCGGCATTCTCCAGATTCTGGCGCGACTTCAAGGCGAGGTCGCGCGCTCGCCATCCGATGAAAAACCAATACCCGACGGCAGCGAGGAGCGCCAATGCAACGGCGGAGAACGCCGCGTATTTGAGAAAGAGCCTGAGCCGCTCTTTTTTCGCGCTCCTCCTGTTACGCTCTTTGTTTTCGGCCATCGGCATGCTGCGGAAGTTACCGCAGATTTACTACAGGCGGCACGGAGCTTTAACTAGGCTGAAATTGCGTCCGTCGAAATTGCTTCAATTCCGGTAAACCGCGGCCGCAGCCAGGGCCGCCTTCGCCACCATCGTCCTCAGTTCCGCCGGCGACAAGACCTCCGCCTCCCCGCCCCAACCGAGGATCCACTGGACCAAATCGGGCGAGAGGCCGACGCGCAGGGACAGGACGGCGCCGCTTTTCTGCGCGCTGATCTGCTGCGAGGGATGCCAGGAGCGTTCGCTGATCAGCCGCGCTGCCACGCCTTTGAACAAAACTTTCACCGGCTTGGCATTGCGCCCCTCGAAGACCGCAAAACTCCCCTCGAGCAACTTGGCCACGGAGAAATCTTTCGGGCGACGGAATTTCTCGCCGGTCTTTTCCACTCCGCGGATGCGCGGCAGGGCGAAGGTGCGGATCGCGCCGCGTCCCACGTCGTGGGCGAAGAGATACCATTGATCCTCGATGCAGCCGAGGTGATAAGGCCGCACCTTCCGCTTCTCCGGTTCCTGCCCGGCGAGCTTGTGGTAGGAAAACTCCACTTCCTCGCGCTCGGTCACCGCCTTGGCCAAAACATGGAAGACCTGCATGTCGGCCAGACCCACGCCGCTGCGCCGCACGGACATGGCCTGCTCGAGTCCGTGCCATGTTACCTCCATGTGGCCGCCCAGCGATTGGCTGAGCTTGCGGAAAGCGCCGGTCAAAGGCCGCTCGAAAGGCGTTCCGCGGAATTGCTCGAGGGATTTTTGGGCGAGCAGCAGCGCGGCCACCTCGCCTTGTGTCACTTTCATCGTGGGAAAATCCCGCACCGGCGCGGTGTAATAGTAGCCGTGCCTCACTGCATCGTATTCCAGCGGCAAACCCAGACGGTCGCGCATGAATTCGAGATCGCGCATCACCGTCTTGGCCGAAACCTCCAGTTCCCCGGATAAGCCCGTGCAGTTGGGATAGGACCCGCCCGTCAAAATCTGGTGGATCCGCCACATCCGCTCCATCGGCGGACGGGTCAGGGCTTCGGGAGCTTTGCGGGGGGGCGGAATTTTTTTTGGCATGGGACAGCGAATGTCCTACCCCATCGCGCAAACTCGCGGGCGATGAAAGCAAAAAACCGCCTTAATCAACGTCCCGTCAACCGCCGCGAAGAGCCCCTGCCCCACGAGGTGGGCGCCCACCTCTTCGCGCTGATCAAACGCAACCTCCTCGCCCGTCACGGCAAAAACATCACACCGGCGCCGAGCCAATTGACCTTCGCGTTCTGAGTTTGTCAGGCGCCGAAGATGGAATAGGCTGCGTAGAGCAAGCCCAACACGCCCAGACCCGCGCAGCACCACGCAACCAGCACGAGCGTGTCCTTCGGGGGCGTCGGCCGCGGCAAGGGTGACATATACTGGAAGTTGGCCGGGCGTCCCGTCTCTTCCGCTCCAGCCGACACCATCTCGGGCGCCGCCGCGGGAGGCGCGGGGGCGGCGACCGGAGCCATGAAAACGGAACGCACGCTGCCGAAATAAATTTCGTCGCCCTCGTTGAGCGGCACTTCACCGGTCACCTGCTCGCCATTGAGAAAAGTCCCATTGGTCGAATCTTTGTCGACCAAGGCCGCGCTGCCATCCCTCACCGCCAACTCGGCGTGGTGACCGGAGACAGAGCCGTCGTCGAGATGAACATCATTGTCCCCCAGCCTGCCCACAGTGAGCTTCGAGCCGACAAACTCGTGGGTCGTCGGGCTGTCCTCGGGGAAATAAACGGTCAGGCGCATGAAAGGGATACCCTACTTGCCGTCCTTCGTTTCGGCAATGAGATCGGCAAACTGGTCGAAGAAGTAGGCTGCGTCGTGGGGACCCGGGGCGGCTTCCGGATGGTATTGCACGCTGAAAACGGGCATCGATTTGCTCCGCAGACCCTCCACCGTGCCATCGTTCAGATTGATGTGCGTGACCTCGGCATCGGACGGCAATGATTCCGCATCGACGGCGAAGCCGTGGTTTTGCGAAGTGATGGAGACTTTGCCGCTGCGAAGATCTTTCACCGGTTGGTTGCCGCCGCGATGGCCGAATTTCAATTTGAAGGTTTTGCCCCCGAGTGCGTAGCCAAGGATCTGATGACCGAGACAAATGCCAAAGATCGGTTTTTTGCCGAGCAAGGCCCGCACATTTTTGTGGATGTAATCGAGCGCCGCCGGATCGCCCGGTCCGTTGGACAGAAAAATTCCGTCCGGATCCATGGCCAGCACATCTTCCGCCGGGGTATCAGCCGGCACCACCCGCACCCCGAGCCCGCGCTGACGCAAGTCGCGCAGGATATTGCGCTTCATTCCAAAATCGTAAGCCACCACGCGATATCGCACCGGCGGAAGGAATCCGAACGCATTGCCGACCCCGTCGCTCAACTCGCCGACATCGCCATTAGTTGAGGCAAGTTTCCACGGACGGCTCTCGGCATCCATCGGATCCCACTCGAAGGCCTGCTTCGGCGTGACCTCGCGGACGAAATCCATGCCGACCACGCCATCGCCTTTGACCGCGCGCTGCACGGCGTCCTTCTCCGAAATTTTCTCTGTAGTCAGGCACGCCTTCATCGCCCCCGCTTGGCGCAAGTGTTTGGTCAGAGCTCGCGTGTCGACTTCTTGAATTCCCGGAATGCCGGCACGCTTGAGGTAGGAATGCAGCGACTCCTCCGAACGCCAATTGCTCGGCTCATCGCACAATTCCTCGACGACAAATCCCCGCACCTGCGGACCGCCCGCCTCCTCGTCGAGCGCATTGACCCCGTAGTTACCGATGTGGGGATTGGTCATGGCCACGATCTGGCCGAAATAAGAAGGATCGGTCAGCACTTCCTGATAACCGCTGAGCGAAGTGTTGAAGCAAATCTCGCCAGTCACCGTTCCGGTAGCACCGAACGCCTCCCCGCGAAAAACTCTCCCGTCCTCAAGTGCCAAAGTTGCGCCCATATTCAGGTGCTTCTTCTACCTGCGTCTTTTCCTGCCCGCAATATCCTCTGTGTTCTCTGCGCCCCCTGCGGTCGAAAAAAAAGCGCCTCCCGCTCGCACGGAAGGCGCTTCAATGAGTATTGCCCCGGGTGAGCCGTCACGGCCCGATTCCCGATCCCTTGAAAACAAGGGCGGATGACCGCCGCGCCATGCGTGGACTTCCAATCAAGGCATGTCCTTGCCCGGCACGACCTAGCCTCCTGGGAATGTGTAATACGGTTCGGGGCTCGGATCGTTTACTCGCACTCTCCAGGGCAAATCTTGTTCGGCGATGCGAAAGATCTATCCGCGGAAGACGGCACCAAGCTCCGCTTTCGCGTGATCGCGCAGTGTTTCCACCGCGCGGTCAACTTCATCCGAAGTCAATGTTCGACCCTCTTCGCGGAATGTCAAGGTGACCGTGACCGATTTTTGATCGGCCGGTAATTTCGCCCCGCGCGGGTCGGCGAAGACGTCTTTCAGCTGCATCCCGCGGAGATGCGGAGCCTTGGCCGAGAGCAGCGCTTTCTCGATCGCGGCGTAAGTCGTGGACTTGGGCAAAAGGAGCGACAAATCGCGTTCCACCGCCGGGAATTTCGGCAAAGCCTGCACGCGCACAGACGGCGCGGCCGCTTCCAGCCAACCGTCGATGAGAACCTCGGCAAAATAAACCGCACCCTTGGCATCATGCGCCTCGGCCAGTCCTCGCGGCAGACGGCGGACCGATCCCGACACACCCTGACCCGCGATACGCAGAGCCAACCCCTGCTCCGGCTCAAAATCGATCGCACCGAGCGCCGCGGAGAGCACACCTTTGAGCGTGTGGAAGTCGTTGCCCTCGCCTGCCGCGATCAGCGCCAGCGCGGTCCGCTCCTCTTTGCCTTCCCTGCGAAAAACCGGACCAAGCTCGAACAACTGCACACTGTTCGCCCCGTGACGCATATTCCGCCCCAGAGCATCAAGCAACCCGGCGAGCAGAGCCGGACGCAACAGCGCTTGGTCCGCCCCGAGCGGATTGCGAATGGCCACGGCTTGCAACGCGTCGACCCCAGCCTTGGACAGCGCCTCGGAAGAAACGAAATGAGAAGTTCGCGCCTCACTGAAGCCTTGCGCACGCAGACGTTCGCGCAGCTTTTCCGCATTGTCATGACGCAGGTCGGCGATCGTCGCATCGGCGGGGAATCCGCGCAGACGCGAGGGCACGCGCTCGATCCCGGCCAGACGAATTACTTCTTCGATCAGGTCAACTTCGCGGGTCAGATCCGGACGGAAGCTCGGAACGCTCCATTCTTCACCGGACTTCACCAAGCCAAGACGTTGCAAAATTTCGTCGATCTCGTTGTCGCCGATGTCGCATCCCAGCAATGCACGGCATCGATTGTTGTCCAAGGACACTTTCACCGCAGATACGAGAGCTTGCCCGGCAACCCATACTTCAGACTCCGCTGTTCCTCCCGCGACTTGAAGAATGAGCTCCGTGGCCCGCGCGGATGCAGCAAGCACGCCCGCCGGATCAACGCGGCGCTCGAAGCGGTAACTCGAGTCGGTGGAAATCCCCAACTCGCGCGAAGTTTTGCGAACCCTTGAGGGCTCAAACCATGCGCTTTCGAGCAGAAGATCGGTCGTGGCCTCGGTCACGCCGGTTTCCGCGCCGCCCATCACTCCGGCCAAGGCGACCGATTTCTTCGTGTCGGTGATGACCAAATCATGGGCCCGCAGTTTGAGATTCGAACCATCCAAAGCGGCAAGTCCCTCGCCTTCGCGCGCATTGCGCACAACGATACCGCCGTCCAGTTTGCCCAGATCGAAAGCGTGCAAGGGCTGCCCAGTTTCCATCAGGACGTAATTTGTTACGTCGACCACGTTGTTGATCGGACGCAGCCCGGCCGCCGTGAGACGATCCGCCAACCATTGCGGACTCGGACCGACTTTGACCCCGCGAATAATCCGCGCCGTATAAAACGGACATCCGGCATCCTCAAGCTTCACAAAACCGCCGGCGGCTTTCTGAGCGGGCTGCGCGGATTCCGCCCTTTTCACCGCCGCTCCGGTGATCGCGCCAATTTCCCGCGCCACACCAACCAGACCGAGTAGGTCCGGACGGTTCGGAGTGACCTCCAGTTCGAGCACCGTATCGGGCGGAAAAAGCACCTTCACCGGACGTCCCACGGCGGTATCATCCGGCAGGATGAGTAGACCCTCTGCGTCCTCGGCCAGTGCAAGCTCCTTGGCGCTGCACATCATGCCGTCCGATGTAACCCCGCGCAGTTTGCCTGCTTTGATTTTGAAATCCGGACCCAATACCGCGCCCGGCAAGGCGAGCGGAACTTTGTCGCCCACCTTGTAGTTCTTCGCCCCGCAGACAATCTGGCGCGGTTGACCGGATCCGTCGTCGACCTGACAAACACTCAAACGATCCGCGTTCGGGTGTTGCTCGCTGGAAAGAATCTGCGCGACGACGATTTTGTCCGGCACATTGCCGCGCCGCTCGCAGCCGATCACTTCCGTGCCGGCACTGGTCAGCGCTTCGGACAACGCATCCGCCGATTCCGGCAAGGCCACGTAGTCTTTGAGCCACTCGAGAGAAATTTTCATGACGGGAACTGCGCGAGAAAGCGCCGATCGTTTTCCACGAACATGCGGATGTCCGGCACGCCGTAGAGAATCATGGCCAGACGCTCAAGGCCGAAGCCGAAGGCAAATCCGCTGATCTTGTCCGGATCAAAGGCTCGATCGCCGCGGCGCTCGTTGATCTGCGCGAAGACCGCCGGATCAACCATCCCGCAGCCCGCCAGCTCGAGCCAGCGCTCGCCGCCGCCCAGAGCCGCCGCTCGCACGTCAATTTCGTAGCTTGGTTCGGTGAAGGGGAAAAAATGCGGACGGAACCGCACTTTGGTGTCGGGTCCGAACAACTCGCGGAAAAAATACTCCAGCGTTCCCTTGAGGTCGCCCAGTGTGACGCCCTCGTCCACGTAAAGTCCTTCCATCTGCGTGAACTGCGCCAAGTGCGTCGCATCGACTTCATCGCGGCGGTAAGCAGCACCCGGCGCAATAATGCGGATCGGCGGTGCCTGCTTCTCCATGGTGCGGATCTGCACGCTTGAGGTGTGCGTGCGCAGGAGGCGTCCGTCGGGCAGATAAAAAGTGTCCTGCTCGTTGCGCGCCGGATGGTCGGGCGGCGTATTCAGCGCATCGAAGCAGTGCCACTCGGTCTCGATGTCCGGTCCCTCGGCGAGGGCGAATCCCATGCGACGGAAAATATCCACCGCGCGGCGCTGCAGATGTTGCAATGGATGCAGGCTGCCGACCGCGCGCGCTTTGCCCGGTAATGTCGGATCGATCTGCGAGATTTCCGCTTCTTCCGCAGCGGCGGACAATTCCGCCGTTCGCGAATCAAGCGCGCCGGTGATCGCCGTGCGCACCTCATGGAGAAGCTTTCCGATTTCCGGACGCTCCTCCTTGGCCAGATGCCGCATTTGCTCGCCGGCTTTGGTCAGACTTCCCGCACGCCCGGTGATGGCGACACGCACCTGCTCGAGGGCGGACAAATCCTCCGCGCCCGCGATATCGCGCAGCGCCTGCTCGCGCAGGGCGGTCAATTCCTCACGCATGATGGCCGGATTGTAGCCGCGGCCCCGCGCAACGCGCCAGCCTCGCGACCGTGCGGCAACGGATTGCCGCGGCTACCTCTTAATTCAAGCGGCCTTCAGCGCCGCCGCACCTTTGGCCACGACTTGGCGGAACGCGGCCTCGTCGGCCACGGCGAGATCGGCCAGCATTTTGCGGTTGATGGAAATGGACGCCTTTTTCAGGCCCTCCATCAGGCGGCTGTAGGTGATTCCTTCGGCGCGGCACGCGGCACTGATGCGCGTGATCCACAGACCGCGGAGGTTCCGTTTGCGCGTCTTGCGGTCGCGGGTCGCCCAGACCTGGGCTTTCATCCGCGCGTCTTTGGCGTAGCGGAATAGTTTGCTGCGACGGCCGCGGTAACCCTTGGCCTTCGACACCATCGTTTTGCGCCGCTCGCGACTGGCCGGCGCGTTTGTTGCTCTTGGCATTTATTGTCCCGCCTTGCGGCGGTCTCCTCGGGACGGATCGTTTCGTTGTTCGGCCCCGCACCTCATCCATCCCGTGAGCCCCGATTCGCGGGGCCAGGTGCGCCGGCCGGCGTTCAATTATCAGCCAAACGGCAGGTTCTCTTTGATGCGGGCCACGTCGGTCACGTCCACCAGGACGCTCTTGGCGAGCTGACGCTTGCGCTTGGCATTCTTCGACGACAACAAGTGACGTCGCGAAGCCTGGGCGCGGAGCACCTTGCCGGAACCCGTGACCTTGAATCGCTTGGCCACGGCTTTCTTTGTTTTTCTGCGTGCTACCGGTTTCGGCATAAGGGGCGGGACAGTAGCGGCCGCCCCGAGCGAGGGCAAGCTTAACCTACTCCATCCAGTTCAGGATGTTGAAATTGGCGCTGACCATCACCGTAATCACGGTCCCAAGCACCAAAAGACCGGTCACGGCGCCCGTCGAGGCGAGAATGACAAGGCTGCGGATCAGTTTTTCTTCGGGCGTGCGTTCAGACATTGGTTCTGTATAGCAAGCTTGGTTCTCCAAGCCAAGTGCGCATCAACCTTTGAAGCGGCGCTCTGTGAGCGCCGGCTGTGCCTTTGCGCCGGCTGTGCTTCCAATCCAACGACCGGCGCTCATAAAGCGCCGCTACAATTCTTCCAAAACTACACCAGCACCCCGCGCGGAACCTCTTCGACCGGCGTGCCTTCGATCACCGGCATCTTTTGCTCGCGGAGGGCGCGGAAGATGGACTCGCCCGTGGCCGGCGAACCAAGGCGCACCTGTCGTCCACCCGGACCAAAGGCCGCGACCGCATCGCGGATCGCTTCGCGCACCGAAATGGCCAGCATGAACGGCGGTTCGCCCACCGCCTTGCTCCGGCCGATGGTGTTTTTCGGATTCGGCGCATCGGCCAGCAAACGCACACGGAAATCGCACGGTATATCGCCGACCGCCGGAATCTTGTAGGTGTCCGGCGAATGCGTGAGCAGTTTGCCCTCGCGGTTCCAGACCAATTCTTCGGCGGTCAGCCATCCCATGCCCTGCACGAAACCGCCCTCGATTTGCCCGCGATTGACCCCCTCGTTGATCGACTGGCCGCAGTCGTGAAGGATGTCGACCCTTCGCACGTGCATGTCGCCGGTAAAGCCGTCGATCTCCACCTCGCTGACCGCTGCCCCGACGGCAAAGTAATAGAAGGGATGGCCTTTGCCCGCGTTTCGATCCCAATGGATCTCCGGCGTGCGGTAATAACCCGTGGCCGACATGCTGATGCGTTGCATCCACGCCTTTTGCGCCACTTCGGCGAAAGGAATGAATTCCGAACGATGATTAGCGTGAAAAACGCGTCCGTTGCGGAACTCGACGTCATTCGCCCCGCAAGTATGTCCGCGCTTGGAGGAAAGCATTTCCGCCGCCACCGGACGCAACCGCGCGATGATCTGATCGCAAGCATCCTTCACCGCCATACCATTCATGTCCGTCCCGCTCGAGGCCGCCGTGGCCGAAGTATTCGGCACTTTGTCCGTCGCGGTAGACATGACGCGGATCTTCTCCGCTTCGATGCCGAGAGCCTGCGCGGCGATGGCTGTCATGTTGGTGTTGATCCCCTGCCCCATCTCCGTGCCGCCGTGGTTCACTTGCACGGAACCGTCCGTGTAAACCAAAACAAGCGCTCCGGCCTGATTGAGCATGGTGTTGGTGAAAGAAATACCGAACTTCACCGGAGTCATGGCGATGCCGCGCTTGCGATGCGGATTCGCCGCATTCCATGCCGCAATCTCGGCACGGCGCGCGGCAATATCGGACGAGTTTTTCAAATCATGCCAAACCTGCTCGATGCGGTTGTCCTCGATCTCCTGACTATAGTGCGTCGTGTTCGTCTCGCCGGAGCCATGATACAGATTCCGCTCGCGGACTACTTCGGGCGGAAGGCCCAACTGACGCGCGATGCGGTCGATAATCTCCTCGATGATCAGCATGCCCTGAGGACCGCCGAAGCCGCGGAATGCCGTGTTCGAAGCGAGATTTGTTTTCACCACCTGCCCGCGCAGTTCGACGTTCGGGATGTAGTAACAGTTGTCCGTGTGGAACATGGCGCGATCGGTCACCGGCATGGAAAGATCAAGGGCCCAGCCGCCGTTCGAGTAGTGCGCCGACTTGAGCGCGAGCAACTTGCCGTTGTCATCGTAACCCACGCTGAATTTGGCGAGGAACGGGTGGCGCTTTCCGGTCAGCATCATGTCCTGATCGCGATTGAAGCGCATCCGCGCCGGGCGAACGGTTACCTTCGACGCCAGCGCGGCCAAGGCCGCCGGCGTCGCCGCCTGCGTTTCTTTTCCACCGAAGCCTCCACCCATCCGCGGGACGGTGATAACCACTTTGTTCGCCGGAATCCCCAGCACATGGGCCACGCCGTGCTGCACCTCGGTCGGATGCTGCGTGGAACTAGTCACTTGGATGGTTCCGTCTTCGCCCGGCTCGGCATAGGCAGCCTGCATTTCGAGATAGAAATGTTCCTGTCCGCCGAAAGAAAAGGTTCCTTCCATCACATGCGGCGCTGTGGACAACGCCTCATTGACATCACCGCGCCGCATGAAGTTCGGCTCGCTGTGAAAACTCTTCTTCGCGATGCCCTGTTCGATCGTCAGGATTGGGTCGAGCGGTTGGTAGTCAATCTTGATTTTCTCCGCCGCGGCACGGCATTGATCCGCCGTCTCGCCGACCACCACCGCCACGATCTGCCCGTGAAATTGCACGACTTTGTCGGCGAGCAACTCCTCGTCCTTGCGCACGGCGCCGATATCGTTCAGTCCGGGGACATCCTCCGCGGTAAGCACAGCATGAATCCCCGGCATCTTGCGTGCGGCGGAGACGTCGCGCTTTTTAATCTTCGCGTGGGCGAAGGGCGAATGCACCGGCCAGACCTCGAGGGCCCGACCGCCGCGCAGCGCAATGTCGTCCGTGTAAACCGCCTCGCCGTTAACGTGCTTGTGTCCACTTTCGTGCGGGAGTGGACGATCCGCCGGAACAATTGGCTCGGGCAACGGCGCCTTGTCCTCCTGCCAAACCGGCTCGCGGTAGAACTTCTCGAGCAAGCTGACGATCAGCGCAGCCCGGTAATCAGAGCTACCCCGCGCGTCACTGATCGGTTTGAACTCTTTGCTCAGAATGGCGCAAGCACCTTGGACCGTTTCCTCATTCCACACTTTGCCGAGGAGAAATTTTTCCGTCTTTGAAGCGCGCGACGGCGTGGCGGCCACCCCGCCGAAAGCCAAGCGAGCCTTGGTCACAACCTTCTTTTTGTCCGTCTCGATATCGAAGGCGGCGGACACCGTGCTGATATCCATCTCACGGCGCTTGGAAACCTTGAACCATTCGCGCTTGCGCATGATTCCCTTCGCCGCTTTGCCCGCATTCACCATGACCTCCAACAGGATTTCGTCCGCCTTCATGGCCGTCTTGCGGTAGCTGACGAAGAAATCGGCGATTGGCACGGTTCGCTTGCCGCGCGGCGAAGCGAGCACAACTTCGGCATCGAGCGCGAGCAGGATCGGCGCGGAGTCGCCGATCGGCGAGGCGGTGACCAAATTGCCACCGAGCGTGGCGCGGTTGCGGATCTGACGCGATCCGAAGACCCAGAGCATCTTGGCCCACATCGGAAAATCGTCGGCAATGGCATCGCCCAACTGGGTGAGCGTGACCGCACCGCCAATGCGCCACTTGCCGCTCTTTTTGGCAATTTTCCGCAGCTCCGGAAGAGACTCGAGCGAAATGAAGGCGGGAAACTTTTTGAAACGCTTGCTGATTTCGAGTCCGAGTTCGGTCGCTCCGGCGATGAGGCGCGTCTCGGGGTGCTTCTTGCGCAGGCGGAAAAGTTCTTTGAGCGAACCTGGGCGGAAAAACTTGGCGTCGGTCGCCTCGTATTCCGCGGCCGCAGGTGTCGCTTTCGCTTTTTTCAGCCGCTGACCAAATTCATCACGCGCCGCGCTGTCCGCCGCAGTCCATGCCTCGAGCGCGGCTTGCCGGATCGGACGATAGCCCGTGCAGCGGCAAAGATTTCCGCAAAGTTGGTCGTTCAGCTTCCACTCGCGATCGAGGTCCTTGCGGTAGTAGCCCTCGAACATCGACATGATGATCCCCGGCGTGCAGTAGCCGCATTGCGATCCGTGGTTGGCCACCATGCATTGCTGGACCGGATGAAGGTGGCCGTTGCCGAGCCCTTCCACCGTGACCAGCTCGCGACCGTGCAAAAGCGCCACCGGCGTGAGACAGCTGTTGAATGACCGCCAGACCGGTTTGCCGTCCGCATCCGCGTCGATCATGGCCACCGAGCACGCCCCGCAGTCGCCTTCCGCGCAGCCCTCTTTGGACCCGGTCCGGCCCGAGACCCGCAGCCAGTCGAGCAGCGGCGTGTTCGGATCGACACCGGTCAGGCGGGTCGCCTCGCCGTTGAGCATGAATTCGAAGGCTTGGCTCATTTTCGTGAAAGTCAAAATTGCTCTTCTTGTAGGACAGAGTCCAGCCGGATAGTGCGAAAAACTTGCTCCGCGCCCCTCCTCCGCTATGCTCCAAAGCACGCTCGGGTGGTGAAATGGCAGACACGTACGTTTGAGGGGCGTATGCCGCAAGGCATGGGGGTTCAAGTCCCCCCCCGAGCACTTTTTATTTTAGCAGGTCCGAACCTCTGTAGATCCAGTATTCATGCGGGTTCCCGAGGATTTAATGCAGTAAAAACATCGGACTCTTCATACCCCATCATGCCCGCTGTTCTGTATCAAAAAGTATCAAAAAATGGGCCGCCAAAATAGTTAGCGGCACCGCACCGATCCCGGCACCACCAACACCCCTGCCCCACCGCGCCGGCTGCTCTGCGATGCCCGCAAAACAATGGCTCAGGAAGCTTTGCCGCGCAACCGGCGGCAGAGGGGCCAGAACATCAAGGCGAGGAGGTGATCTAAGCTCTTTTGGTGATGTGAACAAGATGTGAGCAATTCATGAAAAACAGCGACTAGCAGCAGCTTCTAATTAGATTGCATTACACGCCTGACTTCCTTTTGCCTCATGGGCATTGAATCAATCAGATCAAACCAATTGTTCAGATTAAGCATACCAAAACGGTGAGCTTTTTTGCCCCCATCTTTACCGATCAAAAAGAAGACCGGTTCGCTCATTCCTTTGTCCAACCCAAATCTCTCTCGGAGATTGATGCTCTGTTTTTTACCTACCCTTACAGTGCCAACAATTCTTATCGGCTCTGGGGAAACATCGATAACGATCAAGTCCCTTTCGGTTAACTTCTGGTGATTTAAGAGTAGCACTGCAGTCAGTTCATCTCGGTCTTGTTTTTTTGAAACTGAGGCTATGATTAGGCGATGTTTCCCTCGGTAATCATCCAATGGATTGGCTGAAACGCTCTTATTAATCATAAAAACAATACCAGCCAACAGAAGTATCCGGTACATATTGAAGACCACGGCTATCGGGCATTGAACCGGACTCTTTGGCAGCAGGAACGCCGGAGCAGGACTACTGACCTGTATTGTTTAGAGCGGCATCGACAGCCCGCGTGACCTCAGAGCTATCGGGTTTTACACTGGGCTCAAATCTTGAGAGTACCTCGCCGTTGCGGCCAATCAGAAATTTCCCAAAGTTCCACCTCACGTCTCCCGGGAACTTCGCGCCGTCACCCGTAAGTGCGGTGTAGAGAGGCGACTGATCGGCACCCTTCACGTGGATCTTGTCCATGATCGGAAACGTGACATCGTACGTCCCGGAGCAAAAATCCTTGATCTCCTCGTTGGTGCCGGGCTCCTGACCACCGAAGTCATTGCATGGAAAAGCGAGGATGACGAAACCCTGAGCCATGCGATCACGATAGAGCTTTTCCAATGCGGCGTACTGGGGAGTGTTTCCGCAACGGGAAGCTACATTCACGATCAGCATCACCTTGCCTGCATATTGATGGAGCGTTGTCTCACTACCATCCATGGACCGGAAAGGAATCTGATCCAGAGGCATTGCAATGGCGCGGTTCATCGTCAATGCCAGCGCCACTGCTAAAGTAAGGTAAAAAAATCCCATAATCTTACTTTATTGGAGAGCAGCTCCAAAAAACAAGTTAGCGCTTTACTGATCCAAAGATTTTTGGCCAGTCAATGCCGCTCCCAGCTCTACGCTCCCTGCTGAAAGCTGAATGCAGGAGGAAAAGCTGTCCAGAGATTCATACTTTGCGTCACTCCTAAAACAATGGACACTGTGGTAGCCTCTCGCTGCTTCTAACCATGACAAATCCCACCACGCAAGGCCGGGTCGAAGGCATGATCTGGGGCCAATTTATCGGTGACGCCATGTGCCTCGGAACGCACTGGATTTATAATCTGGCGGATCTGCAGGCCTTTTATCCCGATCTCAAAGGCTTTGAGCCCCCGCGCCCCGGTCATTACCACGAAGGCAAGCAACCCGGCGACTTCACCCACTACGGAGAAGCGGCTCTCCTCCTCCTCGATTCAGTGGCCGAGCGGGGAGGCCTTGACACCAGAGATTACGGAAAGCGTTTTGTCGCCCACTTCGGCTCCGCGGAGTATTCCGGCTATTTGGATTCCGCCACGCGGGGCACTCTGGAAAACGCACGATTGGGAACCAATCACGAATCATCGCAGGATTTTGATTTCCAATCCGGAGCCGATGACGACCAGCTGGCCACCGCCACCAGCCTAGCGCCCATCGTCGCCCGTTACCAGGCCACACCCGGTCTTGCCGAACAAGTTGCCAGGGCCACCCGGGTCCGCCAAAACCATCCCCGCAGTATTGCTTACATGCAAATCCACGCGCGCCTTTTGGTGGAATTGATCTCGGGCACGGACCTGCACAGCGCGGTTCACCGCGTGCAGGAAACAACCCTCCAAGATCCGGAATTCGGCCCAGAACTGGCGCTGCGCTTCCGCGACGTCTTCGAACGCAAACATCTTTCCACCACCGAGGCCACCGCACAACTCGGGCAATCCTGTCCTTTGAAAAACAGTTTTCCCTCCGCTCTCTTGGCTGCCATCCAGACTCCCGACGATTTCGAAAGCACCTTGTTGCGTATTCTCGCCGCCGGCGGTGACAACGCGGGCCGCGCGGCCATGGCCGGAGCCTGGCTCGGTGCCCACCTCGGGCTTGAAGCCATTCCCGAATCCCTCCGCGAAAAACTCCGCCACAAAGACCGGATCCAAACCGCTTTGTCATCTTTGGCTCGGCAGACCGCACCTTGACTTCTCACCAAACCCAACGATACGTCAGCTATGATCTCAAAGTTTTTCATCTCATTGCTTCTTGTTTCCATTTGCAGCGGATCCTTGGCTCTGGGGGCGCCCTCCGCGCCAAAAAAATCATCCGAAACTAATGGTTCCGACTTGTTTGCCTCGGGAACGGAAAAGCTCCTCACGGGGGACTATGCCGCCGCGGAAAAAGATCTGCGGGCTGCCGTCGGGGCCGACGAAAAAAATGCCGGAGCGCACAACAACCTAGCATTTGTGCTGCGCAAACAAGGCAGCGTCCATTTCGGCGAAGCCTTGAAGCACTACAACCGTGCGATCGAGTTGAATGACAAACTTGCCGAGGCTTACATGTATCGGGGGGTTCTCTATCAGGCCATGGGTAAGAAAGACCTGGCCCTAGCCGACCACGCCCGCCTGCTGGAACTCGGACACGAGGATTTGGCCAAAGAACTCGAGTGGGTTTTGAACAACGGCAAAGAAAAGGAACCCCCACAGTTCTTCGGCGTGGTCAAAAAGGAATAGACCGGTTTCCTTTCCTTGCCTCCGGGCTGTCGCAAGTTGGCTGGAACAACTGGACCGCTACCGAGTTCACATCGGCGTTCACAGGATCGTCTAACGTATCGATGCCGCAAAAGTGGTCGTGCTCGTCTTGCTGATCGGTCACCGCCGCGAGGTTTACGCCGGATAAAAGCTGATAGAGGCGTCACGCCCTGACATTTGAAACTCCGCCGCATGGTGTCGGAAGCATCCAGCACCACGGCGCCAAGGCTGGAAAGTCATCTGCATCTGGCAACACTCCCTCAAGAAGTTCCCCGATTCCTGCCCCAACCGCATCCGCCGAAGCGTTCCAAGCGTCTCTTATTATGTATTCGGTTGCAATACTGCTTCCATAAACATTACTACACAATCAATGAAACATATCCACACCTTGACCATCGCTGCGCTTTCTTTTGGCGCGTTTGCTTTAGCTCCCACCTCGGCCAAAGCCGCGGACGAAACCCTCGTCGCTATTGCCGCAGGCAACCCTGATTTTTCCACTCTCGTAGCCGCAGTTAAAGCGGCAGGGTTGGTGGACACGCTAAACGGAACCGGTTTGTTCACCATTTTCGCGCCCACCAACGCCGCGTTTGAGAAATTGCCGGCCGGCACGGTCGAAGACCTGCTCAAACCCGAGAACAAAGAGAAGCTCACCGCGATCCTTACCTACCACGTTGTCGCCGGCAAGGTGATGGCGGCGGATGTGAAAACCGGCAAAGTCAAATCCCTGCAGGGTGGCGAACTTGATGTGGTCGTCGCCGGTGGCGGTGTGACCGTGGACGGTGCTAAGGTCACGAAGGCGGACATCGTGGGCTCCAATGGCGTGATCCACGTCATCGATACCGTTGTTTTGCCGAAGTGACTCGGACGTTGTCGACAGATTGAATCCCAGCAAGCCCGGAGCGAAAGCTCCGGGTGTTGCTTCAATTTGAATTCCCCATGGGAGAGGAGGTCATCTGATGATGCCATCCGAGGCTCGGGTGATGTAGGGGTTGCCGGCCCTACTGGTCATGGCATTGCCCCGGACTCCGGGGATGATCACCGGCGCCGAACACTGGTTGCGCGCCTCAAGTCCTGCGGTTGCGGCGAGCAACGAAAGCAGCGCCAAGGTCAGTGATCTCACAATTGCAACGGGGCGCATAACCAAGCACCGCGCAAGGGCAATAAGCCGAACCGGAAAAGACTGGCAAACAATTCCACCGCTTTGGCCACCCAGAAGCGGTTTTCTGCCGATCTCTTGCTCCAGACCAACGAATAGGTGCGGCCTTTGATTCCCACCGTGTCCAGAGGCAGGCGCAGGTAAGATTTAGTCTCCGGTGGCGCCACGGCAACATCGGGTAACGCGCTGGCGTAGCGCCCGGTGCGTAGCAGGGCCAGACAAGCATCAAAGCCTGGAAGACCGACTACGGCATTTTTTCAGCAAGTCACGAGGGGTTGGTTTGCAGGAGCTTGTGCCAGTTCCAGAGCGTGCGAATTGAAACAGCCAATCTTTCAGCAACCTTTTGCTCGTTGGAGCGGTTCAAAGTGCGGCCGAATTCGGCCAAAGCGGCGAGAAAAGCGGCCTCTTCGCACTTGCTCGGACGGCCGCGCTTGCCAGTCGAATACTTGGTGCCTTTCTCGGGCCTCTGCAGCGGCGGACACTGCTCCCAGCAGATGCTTGGACCAGCGGAGTGGCGGACGAAGATCGTGTCGGTGGGATTCTCGTCCATGTCGCGAAACCCGGCACGTTTGCGCCGCTTGGTCATGGAGAACTGGAAGGTGGGCGGCGAACCATCGCTGACGAAGACGCGCCACCGGCGACTCCATCACCGAGATAGCCGAACGCCATGGGGTCAGCCGGGCGGCGGTCAGCAAGCGCTGCGTCGAACTCACCCGCAAACTCAAGCTGCTGCCATCCCGCACCATGCGCGCTTTGACAGCGCGCCAAGCTTATCGCCATGCCCAACGAGAACTCCGCAATCACGATGAAAACTGATCATTTGCCCCTTTCCCTCGGACCCGACATCGAAGTCACTCCGCTCGGACTGCTGTTCCACGGCCAGCCCGACTTCGAGCAATGGAGCGCGCTTGGCCCCAAGATCGGCCATGCCCTTCGAAGCATGCAGTTTGTAATCGGCGACTGGCTGGCCTACGGCGAGAAGCACTTCACTCGCAAGGGACCCGGCCGGCCGACCAACTGAGACTGCGAGAATGCCATCAAAACCACCGGCATCGACTACGCCAAACTGCGGGAGTTCGCGCACGTCAGCCGCCGGGTCAATTTGTTGTTACTAACAACAAACTCTCCTGGAACCACCACCGGATCGTGGCCAAGTTGCCGCCCGAAAAGCAGAAGCACTGGCTCGAACTGGTCGCCAACCATACCGAGCGGATCACGGTGAGGCGGTTGCGCACTTCGATCTATGCCAACCGCTTGGTCTCGGTCGAAGAACTGACCACACCGGCCAGCGACCAGGCGATCATCACCCACCTTCCGCCACTCAACCGCATCGGCCTTTGGTGGAGGGAAACCGGGGGCCGCGACTGGTTGCGCACACGGTCAACGCCGCAACTCGAGAACATGCTCATCGATTTTCGCGAGGTCATCGATGTCGTCAAGGCCATCCAAAGCGAATACCAATTGCGCCCCGACAAACGACCATGACATCCGCCCAAATCGAAGTCCATCAAACCTCCGCCCTTGAGGCGATCAAGGAACTCCTGGAAGCCAACTTTCTCGAGGCCGAGAAATCCGCCAACGACGAAGGCCGCTTCTCCATCTCCTTCCGCGTCGTCTTCGACCGCTCTCACCCTCAGACCATGATAAAGGTCACCTCACGCGTGAGCCATTCCGTGACTGACGAGATCGAACTGCGGGTCGGTGATCCAAATCATCCGGAACTCCAGCTCGCCGGACAGCAACCCTAGAAGTTCGGCGCCGCCGGCAGATACGGCCGGATGTCCATGAGCATCTTTTCCGGAACCACCTCGTTTCGCGTGAGCACCTTCCACACGTTGGAGCCGGTCGGGGTGTCGGTGGCGGTGATTCTCACCACACCTTGTGCGCAGCCACCTTTCGAGGTCCGCACCTTCACGACAATAGGCGCCACGCCGATGTATTCGTTGTTCCGTTCCACGTAACCGCCGCGGGGGATCGTCTGAACCAGAATCTCGCGCCAGTGCTCCACGGGCGCTTCGACAGCGGGTTCAGGTGTGGTGGCACACGCTGCGAGTAGCTATGGCCCGCTACGGAGCGCCCGAGCATCTGCGCAGCGACACTTCGCCAACGCGGAAACACCGGACTTCTTCATTCACCCGGCCTACATCGAAAGCTTCCACGACAAGCTGCGCGACGGGTGCCTCAACCGGGAACTCTTCGGCAGTCTGCTTGAAGCGCGAGTCATCCTCGAAACTTGGAGGATCGAATACAACGAGTCACGTCCGCACAGCTCTCTGCGCTGTTTAACGCCAGGGGAGTTCGTTCGGCGCAGCAACTCTGGACTCCGGTCGCCCTCCGGGCTCCCTACGTCCAGAGTTGCTATCAACACCAAAAGCAACCACAACCAACAACCAGCAGAACTTCAGATCTGAGCTGTCCCACTTATGGGGTCAAGCCACGTTACTCTAATCGAATTCGCCGCCTTCTTCTCCGGCTTAAAAAAGATTTGCTTAGCCCAAGTTGTGTGCTTTCTGGGTGCGCTTCTCTCAAGAGAAACTGAACCAAATCAAAAATCCCATCCAGCATCCATCCATGAAAAACACCATGCACAAAATGTTCATCATCGCAGCGGCTTCGGCCAGCATCGCGTCAACCCAAGTTCTAGCGCAGGGACTGCCTGAGCCGGATACCGGCCCGACCATCGTGAACGGCACCCTCAGGATCGCCGCGCCCACCGTGATCAACACAACCGGCGCAGAAGATCCATACCTTGAGAGCGCCGTCACAGTGGCCTCCACTTTGCAGCAAAGCCAGCTCGTTTCGTTAATCATCGCAAAAGGCAAGGAAACCGAGAAAACGGGCTTCAAAAAATACGCCTACGGCAACAAGGAAATTCTTCAAGCAGCCATCGATACCACCAACAATCCCACCGGATACCGTCTGGTTCAGCAATCAACTCTGGACAACGAAGACCCAGTTTTGTTCGCCGTGAGCAAAACAGACTCATTTGCAGCGGAGGACTTCTCCTATGAAGCTGTTCCCAATACTGTTGCCCTCGCTGGCACAACGGTAAAGGTTAATGAAGAAACTACTATTTCCGCAACCTTGACCGGCGTTTCCGCCTTCAAGGCCAATCTCCCCATCTACGGAGATATCCCCGGCACGGCCAATCTTACCGTCCACCTCCGTTCTGTGGTGATTGGCGCTGGCACCAACGCTGTGACTACACCTTACTACGCCGTCAAGGTGAACGGCACGTTCTCCAAGGTGGTTCCAACCACATTGGGCAACTACTGGATCCTCGATTAATTCGCGGCGCGCAAGCGGTCAGGATTAATCCTCGCAGCGAAGCAAATTATTCAATCAACGCGGGGCCTTCCGGCCCCGCGTTTTTTTTACTGACCATCGCCTGCAGGCTTGGCCAAGTTTGCGGCGGGCGGCGAAAAACGGCTTCCACGAGGCGATGCTATTGCCTTGGAATTTTCAGAGAGTGGGCGCCTCGACAGAGCGCTGGAAGGCGGCTTGCGCGTCATCCATGGGCAGCGCAATCTCGGCGAGGCCCTGGCGCGCTCGGGTGCCACCGCGCGGGTTGCCTTCGACCGCCTTCTCGAAGAAGAAGCGTGCAGATTCGAGTTCGCCTTCGAGCAGAAACATTTCGCCCAACTCGCTGGCAACAACGCTGGGGCGGTGCGGCTTGCGGGGAATAACAACACGACCGGTGCGGGCAAATTCATCAGCCGCTACGCTGCGAAGGCGCTCGAACTCGCCGTGCTTCTCCTCGGCAGTAGCCAAGCACGCGTGCCTTGAAGGCGGTGCCGCAAAATTCCGCTGGACAAGCTCCGCAAAACACGCAATACTTAAATTTCATTATCAAATGCGTCTCAATCCTTACAGTGCCTTCACCTTGATCGAGTTCCTCGTGGTCATCGCAATCATCGCGGTCCCAATGGTCCTCAAAGCCACTCACCAAATACTGAACACGGAAAACTGAACACTTCACTTATGAAAACCCCCGTCACCGTCCTCACCGGCTTCCTCGGCGCCGGTAAAACCACCCTCATGAACCGCGTGCTCACCGAGCAGCACGGACAACGCATCGCCGTGGTCGAAAACGAATTCGGCGAGATCGGCATCGACCACGAGCTGGTCATCAACGCGGAGGAGGAAATTTTCGAGATGAACAACGGCTGCATCTGCTGCACCGTGCGCGGCGACCTCATCCGCATCCTCGGCAACCTCATGAAGCGCCGCGACCGCTTCGACCACATCCTCATCGAAACGACCGGACTGGCCGATCCCGGACCCGTCGTGCAGACGTTTTTCGTCGACGACGACATCAAGGAAAAACTCTCGGTCAATGCCGTCGTCACCCTGGTTGATGCCAAACACATCCTCGAACACCTCGACGACAGCGACGAAGCCAAGGAACAGATCGCCTTCGCCGATGTCATCCTGCTCAACAAATGCGACCTCGTCGACACCGCCGACCTCGACCGTCTCGAGGCGCGCCTCAAGGCGATGAACGGCATGGCGCGCATCCACCGCACGACCAATGCCGAAATCGAAATCCCCAAAGTCCTCGACGTCGGCGGCTTCAACCTCGACCACGCCCTCGCCCAAGACCCACAATTCCTCGAGCCGGAGTATCCCTTCGAGTGGGGCGGCATCTTCCGCCTCCCCGCCGGCCCCGCGGAAATCACCGCCACAATCAACCCCGACCCGACCATGCGCCTCGTTGTCCTTCCGGTCGCCGCCGCCGATGAAGATGCCCTCGCCGCCGCCCGCGAGACCGCCGTGCGCGCGTTCTCCGAACGCGACGAAGTGGCCGCCGCCCCGAGCGGCTCCACCCTCGCGGCCGACGGTGCCCTGCGCGAACTCGTCCTGCAGGACGGACCGATGCGCTGGACACTCGATCTGCCGCGCGAAGGTTGCTACGCCGTCTTCACCGAGCATTACCCCGAGGAACTCGCCATGGAGATCAAGGCCGCGGGCCAAACCGTCGCCGCCGCGCCGGCCGCCGCCTACAAGCCCGACCACGAGCACGACGAAAGCGTGACCAGCGTGGGCCTCGAGGCCGACGGCGAGTGCGACGGGGAAAAACTCAGCCGCTGGCTGGGCCAAC
>Ga0208048_1000328_pt1 | contig 25262 bp, 20 predicted proteins | sample Malawi_45m_30L_FD_184163 | JGI IMG/M metagenome (GOLD analysis project Ga0208048, IMG submission 184163) | Freshwater microbial communities from Lake Malawi, Central Region, Malawi to study Microbial Dark Matter (Phase II) - Malawi_45m_30L... | ecosystem: Environmental > Aquatic > Freshwater >...
GTTGAAAACTCGTGCATAAACCCACATCCTCAAACATTATATTTGTTGTTTGACTAAAATATGAGACAGTGAGACTAAAGAGTTTAGAAATCAAGGGGTTCAAGAGCTTTGCGGACAAGACAGTTGTCAATTTTGACGAGGGAATTACGGGTATTATTGGTCCCAATGGATGCGGTAAGAGCAATATTGTAGATTCTATCCGTTGGGTAATCGGTGAGCATAAAATCAGCAACCTGAGGAGTGAGAATTTGGAGAGCCTGGTGTTCAATGGTTCTAAGAATAGGGGTCCAAGTGGACTCGCCGAGGTGAGCCTAACTTTTGAGAATACCAAGAACCTTCTTCCAACTGAATTCAACACGGTTACAGTTACCCGCAAATTCTATAAAAGCGGAGAAAGCGAATACCGCTTGAATGATGTGCAATGCCGCCTGAAAGACATCCATAACCTGTTCCTCGATACTGGTGTGAGCACCGACAGTTATGCCATCATTGAATTGGCAATGGTGGATGATATCATCAAAGACAAAGACAACAGCAGAAGAAAAATGCTGGAGCAGGCTGCGGGTATAAGCATATACAAAACCAGGAAGAAAGAAGCAAAGCTGAAGCTGGATGCAACTGAACAGGACCTTGCGCGTATCGAGGACCTGCTTTTTGAAATCAACAACCAGCTCAAGGCACTCGAGAGCCAGGCAAAGAAGGCTGAGAAATATCTTGAGATCAAGAAAGAGTATAAAATCAAATCTATTGAGCTTGCCAAAGCTGCATTGGAAGGATTTAATATTCAATACAAAGAATTCACTGAACAGCAACAACAGGAAACTGACAAGCGCTTTGAATTAGAGGCAAAAATCAGTACTGAAGAAGCTGATCTAGAAAAGAAAAAAGTTGAATTCATTGAGCAGGAAAAAGCATTGCAACAAATGCAGGCAACGTTCAATGAATTGGTGAATACCATCCGCAGCAAAGAAAATGAAAAGAATCTCGCACAGCAGCGTTTGCAATATTTGAAAGAGAAGGAAACTACTTTGAATGAGTTTCTTTCAAAGGCAGGTGGACAATCATCCGGATTGGAAGAGAGCATTCGTTTTTCTGAAACACAAATCGCTGAGGAAGAAGTGAAGCTCGCAAGTATTCAAGATGAATTGAATGCTTTGCAATTGCAGTTTGAAGACAGTCGCCGTGCTTTTGATGAGAAGAGATCAATGGTGGATGAACTGAGAATGAAAAATCAACAATTGCAGCGCAGTCAGTTTGAGGCAGAAAAAAATGTAGCCATCAAGGATACTTCGATGATGAGCATCGAAAAATCAATCCACCTCATCAAAGAAGAGCAGGCACATCGCAGTTCACAGTTGGCTGATCTGACTCATCAGAAATCACAAAACGCAGATGACCTCAATGGTGCAAAAAATCATTTGGGTTCCTTGCAAACACAGCACGAAGAGGTCAAGCAGCAAATCTTGGATACACAATCCAATCTCGAGCAGTTGCGCACGCACCTCGCTGATGAGAGTCGCAAGCTAGATTCCAAAAAGAATGAGCATGCCCTGTTGAAGAGTCTGATTGATTCAATGGAGGGCTATCCTGAAAGCGTTAAATTCTTGCACAACAACGAAGGATGGAACCATACTTCACCCATTCTTTCAGATATCATTTATGTAAAGCAGGAATACCGCGCCGCTGTTGAGAACGTATTGGAATCCTATCTCAATTATTATGTAGTCAATGATTTGCAGGAAGGGTTGAAGGCAGTGCACTTGTTGGGCGAAAATAAAAAGGGCAAGGCCAATTTCTTTTTGTTGGACAAGCTCAATGCAGAGTTTGGAGTTCAGCAGATGAATCCACATACAATCGCTGGAACCATTGCTGCAACGGATGTGGTAGAGTATGATGCCAAATACAGCAATCTGGTAAAATATTTATTGGGCAATGTATTGATCGCAGAAGATGAAACTGCTTTGGAAAATGCCAACGGTGCTATCATCCTCGAGCGCAATGGGAAATACGTCAAAGGAAAATATTCACTGACGGGCGGAAGTGTTGGATTGTTTGAAGGCAATAAAATTGGCAGGGTCAAGAATCTCGAAAAACTCGAAAGCGAAATTGAAGTGCAGGAAGTGGTGGTTGATGCCTTGAAAAAAGATATCCAGTCCAGACATGATCAGGTGTTGGAATTCAATAACAAGCTGCAGGAGAAAACCATTGCAGAAGCCCAATTGCGCATCCAGGAATTGAGCAATACTTCTTTTGCCATTCAAAATAAAATTGAATCTATACATGTCTCTGACGAAAATGCATCCAAGCGATTGTCAGAATTGGAGCATCAGTTGCAGGAGAGTCAGCAAGGAATTGAGTCTGAACGCAAGGCATTGCATCAGTTCAATGAGGACTTGAAAACCATGACAGAAAAAATTGCACTCATTGAAACAGATTATTCATCTGCAGAGACAGCATACAATGCCATCAATGCAACATTCAATGAATCCAATATTCAGTTGGCGAAACAGCAGAGCAAACTATCCAGCGTAAAGCAGGAAGCTGCTTTTAAACAGAACCAATTGCAAGAGTTGAAGTCACAAATTGACAGCAGCAATGTCCAATTGTCTGAGGCAACCGGCAATATTTCTCAAACCAATGCGAGTCTGCAGTTGATTGAACAAGAATTATTAGAGCTGTATCGTCGCAAGGAAGAAGACGGAAGGGTATTGAACGATGCAGACCAGGCTTATTACAATACCAGGAATTCACTAAACGAACGCGAAAGCGAATTGAGGCATCGTGTGAAAGAGAAAGAGCAGGTTGATCAATTGCTCAATATGATCAAGGACAAGATCAATGAATTGCGTTTGCAATTGGCTGGTATCAAAGAGCGGTTGAGTGTGGAGTTCAATGTTGATATCGATCAAATCCTTGATGAGCCACGCGAGACAGAAGAGGCATTGGAAGATTTGCAGGCCGAATGTGATCGCATGAGAAAAAGGTTGGAGAACATCGGTGAAGTGAATCCAACTGCAGTTGAAGCATTTGTGGAAATGAAGAAGCGCTATGAGTTCATTGTTGAACAAAAGAATGATCTGGTCAGTGCAAAAGACACATTGACGCAAACCATTCAGGAAGTAGAAACCACTGCCAACCAGAAGTTCCTCAATACTTTCAATCAGGTGCGTGAAAACTTCCAGCGTGTATTCAAGGCCTTGTTTACCGAGGACGATACAGCTGATATGATACTAGAGAATCCGGATGATCTTGCCGAAACTGGCATCGATATTGTTGCGAAGCCCAAGGGCAAGCGTCCAACCAGTATCACCCAGCTCAGTGGTGGTGAGAAGACACTTACAGCAACTGCATTGCTATTCGCGATTTACCTGATCAAGCCAGCACCGTTCTGTATTTTGGATGAGGTGGATGCTCCTTTGGATGATGCCAACGTTGGCAAGTTCACCAACATGATTCGTCAGTTCAGCAAGGAGTCACAATTCATCATGGTTACCCACAACAAACAAACCATGGCCGCTGTAGATGTGATCTATGGTGTAACCATGCAGGAACAGGGGGTGAGTAAGCTCGTGCCTGTGGATTTTAGGAGTTTGAATTAATTAAATCAGTTGTCGTTGTTGTCATTGTTATCGGGTTATCCTTCTTTAAAGCATTCTTGCTATGAAGCATTGACAACGATGATAACGCGAAGCAGAAAACGATGACAACTTCTAACTACTTCTTCATCGGTATCGCCGGTACGGGCATGAGTGCGATTGCACAATATTTGAAAGCAGCTGGACATACAGTTGCAGGTTCTGATCGCCAATTTCAAAAAGACCAGTTCAATGAAAGCCGCGCTGCGCTCGAGGCTGAGGTTATCCAATGTTTTGAACAGGGCGCCAATGGAATTTCAAATGATGTTGATGTAGTAGTTGTTTCCACTGCCATTGAACCAACTGTTCCGGAAGTGCAACAGGCCTTGGCACTTGGCAAGTCCATCAAAAAAAGAAGTGAAATCCTCGCTGAGGTTGTTTTGCAAAAAAAGTCCATCGCGATTGGAGGTACATCAGGAAAAAGCACCACCACAGCAATGCTGTTTGAAATACTGGATCATGCGGGGTTGAGGCCTTCGGTAATTGGAGGCGCGGGACTCACACGGTTGATCAAACAGGGTAAAATTGGCAATGCGGCTCATGGTGAAGGTGAGTGGTTGGTGATTGAAGCAGATGAAAGCGATGGATCCATTGTGCAATATCACCCAGCAATAGGTGTTTTGCTGAATGTAGACAAGGATCATCAGGATCTGGATGCATTGATGGATTTGTTCAAAACGTTCAAGGATCATTCTCAAAAATTCATTGTAAACAAATCTCATCCGCTGGCAGCATCTCTTTCTTCCAATGATGAACATGATTTTGATGTGGATGCAGTTGCTGTATCATCCATCCATGCGCATGATTATAAACAGGAGGGTCCTTCCATTCAGTTCAAAGTTGGCGAAGTCTATTTTTCCATCAACACTCCAGGCAAGCACAACATGGAAAATGCATTGGCTGCCATTGCTGCTGCTCATGCAGTTGGAGTTGGTTTGCAAACAGCATCTGATGCATTGAAGGGATATGAAGGTATTTACAGAAGACATCAGGTATTGGGTATAAAAAATGGTATTACAGTGATTGATGACTTTGCACACAATCCGGTAAAATGTGCAAGATCGATCGAGGCATGTCAGCCTTTTTCTGAGAAACTGATCGCATGGTTTCAACCACATGGGTATGGTCCCACTCGTTTTTTGCGACATGATTTTGTCGAAGAAATCGCGAAAGTCTTGCGTCCACAGGATGAAATCTGGATGAGTGAGATTTATTACGCCGGTGGTACTGCCGTCAAGGATATTTCTGCAAATGATTTGATTGAGGATCTAAAAAATAAGGGTGTACAAGCCTATTTTGTTGAAGATAGAAATCAGTTGATAGCCGCTATGCGTCCACATTTCACCCCATCCACCACCTTGCTTTTGATGGGAGCGCGCGATCCCAGTTTAGGGAGTTTTGCACATTCTATTTTTGAGTTGATTTAATCATTGATTTTCACTAATTTACTGCTTCTTTAAAATTTTTATAAACGATTCATCATGCCCGATTTTGAAATCAAGAAACAGCCAAAAGAATACGACGTAGTTATTGTTGGATCAGGTGCCGGAGGCGGTATGTCGGCTTACATACTCGCCAATCAGGGTTTAAAAGTTTGTCTGCTCGAAGCGGGTCCTGAGTACGATCCCGCTAAAAATATTACACAATTAAAAAATCCATGGGAGTCACCCCGTCGCGGTGCCAGTACCAAGTTCAGGCCCTTTGGTGATTTTGATGCCAGCTATTGGGGTTGGGACATCGAGGGTGAACCTTACACCAAGGCTGCTGGAACGCAGTGGGATTGGTGGAGAGCCAGGATGGTGGGAGGAAGAACCAATCACTGGGGAAGAATTTCCCTCCGTTTCGGTCCGAAGGATTTTAAAAGAAGAAGTATCGACGGACTCGGTGACGATTGGCCGATTGGTTATGAGGACATCAAACCTTATTATGACCGCATTGATAAATTGATTGGTGTATTTGGAACCAACGAGGGATTGGAAAATGATCCGGATGGATTTTTCCTTCCTCCTCCAAAACCAAGACTGCATGAAATGTTCATCAAGAATGCAGCGCAAAAAGTTGGTGTTCCTGTTATTCCATCGCGTTTGTCCATCCTCACTAAAAAAATCAATGAAGACCGTGGGCAATGTTTTTATTGTGCGCAGTGCAACAGAGGGTGTCAGGTATATGGTGACTTCTCATCATCTTCAGTACTTGTCAAACCCGCATTGAAAACAGGCAACGTGGATTTGATTACCGGTGCAATGGCTAGAGAGGTGCTGACGAACAGCGAGGGACAAGCAACGGGTATTTCATATGTAAGCAAGATGGATATGCAGGAATATGAAGTAAGAGGAAAAGTTGTGGTACTTGCAGCAAGTGCCTGCGAATCTTCCAGGTTGTTGTTGAATTCAAAATCAACCCGTCATCCAAATGGATTGGCCAACAGCAGCAATGTGGTTGGAAAATATTTACATGATTCAACCGGTGCTGCAATGGGTGGAGTGCTTCCGCAATTGTTTGGCAGAAAGCGCTACAATGAAGATGGAGTGGGTGGTATGCACGTGTATTCACCATGGTGGGGCGACAACAAGAAATTGGATTTCCCAAGAGGGTATCATATTGAATATTGGGGCGGGATGAGTCAGCCTGCTTATGGATTTGGATTCGGAATGGAAGGAATGAACGGCAAGTATCCTGTCAACGGAAAACAAAAAGAGGCCGGTGGATATGGAGCTTCATTGAAAGAGGACTATCGTTATTTCTATGGTGCAGGTGTCGGTATGGCAGGAAGAGGTGAATCCATCGCGTTGGAATCAAACTATTGTGAAATCGATCCGAATGTGGTTGATAAGTATGGTATTCCTGTTTTGCGTTTCAATGTAAAGTATACTGATTATGAAGTGAAGCAGGCCAAGCACATGAAAGAAACATTCAAAGAGATCATGCATTCAATGGGTGCAGTGATTACATGGGGAGATGACGGAGCTGAGAACAATTATGGACTGGAATCACCCGGTAAGATCATTCATGAAGCAGGAACAGTCCGCATGGGCAATGATGCAAAGCGTTCTGCGCTCAACAAATACAACCAGGCGCATGATTGTAAGAATTTGTTTGTGGTGGATGGAGGTGCATTTGTGTCGCAGGCTGATAAGAATATTACCTGGACCATCCTTGCACTCTCCATGAGAGCGTCGGAATATATTGTAGACCAACTTAAAAAACAGAACATTTAATCAGTTAACAGTTGACAGTTAACAGTTGACAGTTAACAGTTAACCGTCAACCGTCAACAAAACCAAAAACTCAAAACTCAAAACCCACAACTCATTCAAATGGATAGGAGAAAATCACTCAAAGCCCTTGCAGTCGGAACCATCAGTGGTGCTGTTTTGCTGGATGCATGCAAACCTGGTGATAAAAAAGAAGCTGCCAACAAATCGCTTGCAGATGGATTTACACTTGATCGTCAGCCTGAAGAATTGGCGCAGTACGATAAGGTGACCGCTGAAACATTTTTCAATAAGCATGAAATGTCAACCATTGCAGTATTGGCCGACATCATCATACCAAAAGATGAAGTCAGTGGAAGCGCAACAGATGCGAAGGTTCCTGATTTCATCGAATTTATTGTGAAGGACATGCCACAGCATCAAACGCCCATGAGAGGTGGCTTGAGGTGGTTGGATTTGCATGCATATAAGAAGAAGGGGAAGGCTTTTGTGGATTTAGATGATGCATCCCGGATTGAGATTGTGGATGAAATTGCTTATCCTCAAAAGGCAGCTCCGGAAGTGGCGCAAGGTGTAGCATTTTTCAATTTGATGAGAAATCTGACAGCAACCGGATTTTATACATCCAAGATAGGTGTGGAAGATATTGGTTACAAAGGCAATCAGCCCAATCAGTGGAATGGTGTGCCGGATGATGTATTGAAACAATATGGTGTTGCATACACTGAAAAAGAAAACAAAGAATGCGTTAAGTACGAATAATTCACATTAAAAAACGATTGTTATGTCAAATAAAAATTATCAAAGAAGAAAATTCATTAAAAACGGTGCGATGGGAATGGCAGCATTTACCATTGTTCCACGTCACGTTATTGGTAAGGGATATGTTGCGCCAAGCGACAAGTTAAGGATTGCCGGAATCGGTGCTGGCGGAAAAGGCCAGAGCGATCTTGCTGAATTTGCAAAGAGTCCAAATGTTGACATCGTTGCATTGGTCGATGTGGATGATCGTGCTGCAGCAAAATCACGCCAATCTTTCCCCAAAGCGAATTACTACCATGATTTCAGGGAGATGTTGGAAAAAGAAAAGAACAACATCGATGCTTGTTCTATTTCAACACCAGACAATACGCATGCAGTGGCTACCATTGCAGCCATGCAATTGGGTAAACACGTTTATACGCAGAAGCCGCTTACGCACGATATCTATGAGGCGCGTGTGTTGACAGAAGCTGCTAAAAAATACAAGGTAGTTACGCAAATGGGTAACCAGGGCGGATCTGGAAATGGCGTGAGAAGAACACAGGAATTGATTTCAGCAGGATTGATAGGTGAGGTGACCGATGTACAATGCTGGACCAACAGACCGGTATGGCCACAGGGTGTTCCTACACCTTCTGGAAAGTTTGACATACCAAAAGAATTGAATTGGGATCTCTGGATTGGTCCCGCTAAAATGATTGATTACAACCCCGCATACCTGCCATTCAACTGGCGTGGATGGTGGGCTTTCGGAACAGGTTCATTGGGTGACATGGCATGTCATATCATGGATCCGGTATTTCGTTGTCTGCCAATTTTGTATCCATCCAGTGTAGAATGTTCTGTTGCACAGATATGGAAGGATATGTGGGATGACACAACAAATACCGATGCTTGTCCACCTTCAACCATTATTCATCTGACATATCCAAGAACAGATGGAAAGAAGGGAGATATCAAGGTTTCTTGGTATGATGGAGGTTTGTTCCCTCAGCGTCCGGATGAATTGTTGCCTGAAGAAGCATTTGGCAACTGGGACGGAGGAGTATTGTTTATTGGAACCAAAGGAAAGTTGTTGGCTGACTGCTACGGTGCGAATCCAAGGTTATTGCCTACCAAGAAAATGCAGGAAGTTACCCTTCCAAAAGAGACATTGCAAAGGGTACCTGAGGGGCACTATTTGCAGTGGGTAAATGCATGTATTGCAGGATATGGAAAGGGAAAGACAAGTTCTCCATTTGAATTTGCCGGTCCGTTTACAGAGAGTATTTTGATTGGAAACTTGGCCATCAGAAGTTGGATGATGAAGAATCCGAATTTGAAAGGATGGGAAGACAAATACCTCGGACGCAAGAAATTATTGTGGGATGCACAGAACATGCGCATTACCAATTTCGAACCAGCCAACCAGTATGTGAAGAGGGAGTATAGAGAGGGGTGGAAGTTGGAATTGTAAATCAGTTGTAGGTTGTAAGTTGTAAGTTTTAGGTTGACAGTTGACGGTTAACAGTTAACTGCTAACTTATAACTTACAACTAAAAACTTACAACCTTTAACCACCAACCGTCAACCGTCAACCGTCAACTCCAACCTGTTTGAAAAATTAAAATTTTTACGATCTTTGCATCACCAAAATAAAAAGAGATGGACAAAAGAATAAATACGCTGATCTTCTTGTATGTGATTTATTTTTTGATTGCTGTTAGCATGATGCTTTTCGTGCCCGTACAACAATTCTTTACAGCATTCCTGTTTGGAGCCACCGGTATTTTGATTTTCCTGATGTTCTTCACACTTTGGTTGTTGAAGAGAGATTATTAAAGAGATTTCAGTTGCCAGTTGACGGTTAACAGTTAACGGTTGACAGTTGTCAGTTGACAGTTGACAGTTAACAGTTATCGATTTACTTACTACTAACAATCCGCCACTGCGGGCAAGCCTACAACTAACAACTTATAACCAACAACTAAAAACTTACAACCGTCAACAGTCAACCGTTAACTGTTAAACGTCAACAGTCAACAGCTCTCAGTCCCTCACTCTGAATACAAAAACAACTGTCCCAACTTCTTCATCAGCTGCGTCAGTATTGGTTGAGAACTTGAGCAATTTGGCTTTTTGCAAGGCGATATTTTTGATGCTGGCATTGGCTGTTGTTGTTCCCCTTGGTTGAATATTTGCGCCGATCACATTTCCGTTGGGATCTACTCTGACGTCAACAGCGACTTTTGCATTTTCATTGAACTCGTCTGTAAAAGATGGAAATCGACTGATCTTCCTTCCTTGTAAGCCCCTGACAATGGATAAGCCTCCAGATCCAATTCCATCTCCCTTGTCCCCAGTCCCTTGTCCTTTGTTACCCGTACCTCCAATATTATTCCCTTCACCCTTGTCCCCCGTACCTTGTCCCTCGTTATTTGTCCCTACTCCCTTGTACACATATTTCGGAGCAGGAGGCGGGGCTGGGGGAGCCTCAACAGCAGCTGTTGTTTTTTGGGATTCCACCGCTGGTTTCTTTGAAACCATGGCTACTTTTTTTGTTTGCTTTTTTACAATAGCAGGTGCTTCCTTGTCAACTTCACTGGTGGCAATTTCTTTTTCTGCAGGAGCTGCTGAAATGTTTTCCTCAAGTATGGGTGGTTCAGATGCGCTCGCACCCTGACTCCCACCACTGCTTCCCTCAGGGGCATCACCCAATTCCACCTCGATGTCCTCCGTTTGCTCAGGTGCATCATGTACCGGCGGCGCCCAGGAAAAGAAGAAAAATAGCAAACAAAGAACAGTCAATACCAAAATGGTGTAGGAGGCTGCTTTTATATTTTTGCTTTTTAATGATGACATTCAGTTGTAAGTTGTTAGTTCTAAGTTGTAGGTTATACATTCTAAGTTATGATAATTATCCTTTTTGAAATACCTTGCACACTGTTTTAACTTAAAACTTAGAACTAACAACTTACAACCTTATAACTTATTAAAAAGTGAACTCATCCCCATTCCTCCTCTACTCCGACGGCAAGGGCAATATTTTTGAGGACCAGTCACTCTATGCAGTGGGCAGGGCCGGATGGGATGCGATGCCTGTTGAATTGGATGAGTGGATTGCATTGCCTGATGGAGGCTCATTGTATGAACTTCCCGGCAGAAAGGCGATTGGAATAGATGTCATGACAGGTGAGATGCGTCTGTGCGAAAAAGGATGGGCAGTTGCTGCATTTATTCCGCCTGCACATACGGGTACATACATCGCAGCGTATGAAACAGCAGCTGATGCACCAACACTTCCTCTTTTTTGTTACACAGCGGCGGGTTGGTACAATGATGCCTTTTATGTAACAGCATTGAGAATTGAAAAAGATATACGCCAGGAGTGCAGTGGATACGATGCCGTGAAAATTGAAAATGGGGTAGTGGACTTTTTAAAAAATTATCCCAACAACCGACTGGTCAATCACCTTGCAGAAAAATGCTGCAGAACCTATACTTGTCCAGCTGCCAGAAATATGTTTTTATCCAGATGGGAGTGTCCCGTTCCAACCTCACCAGCTTGCAATGCCAATTGTGTAGGATGTATTTCATTTCAGCCTGAAGAGGAGAGCATTCCCTCTACGCAGGACAGGCTGACGTTCAAACCCACTGCAGCTGAAATTGTTGAGTTTACTGTTCCGCATTTGATGAATGCTCCTTTTCCAATTGTCAGTTTCGGACAAGGATGCGAGGGTGAGCCTTTGCTGATGTGGGAAACCATTCGAGAGGCCATCATTGAAATCAGGAAACATACGCCAAGGGGCAGCATCAATATCAATACCAATGGTTCCATGCCAAAGGCAGTGAAGGCGCTTTGTGAAGCCGGACTCGATTCCATTCGGGTGAGCACCAACTCCGCACAAAAATCTTGGTATGAAAAATATTATCGTCCCAATAACTATGCCTTCGAAGACATTGTAGAAAGTCTGAAGGTTGTAAGTGAATTTGGTGGATGGAGCTCCATCAATTATTTCGTTTTTCCCGGAATGACAGATACCGAGGCTGAATATGAGGCACTCAGAAAATTGATCAAACAGACCAACCTGAAAATGATTCAATGGAGAAATTTCAATATTGATCCTGATTGGTATTTGGGAAGGATGGGCATTGTAGAGGAATCAGATAAAATCGGCATCAGAGAAATGATGCAATTGCTGAGAGATGAATTCCCTGATTTGAAATTTGGATATTTCAATCCGCCAATGGAGAGGATTAGAGGGGATTTTGAGTATGATCTTGCGCAATAAGTTTTAAGTTGTTGGTCGTAAGTTTATTTAGTTGTCATTGTTTTCATTGTTTTCGTGGTTGTCATGGTTATCGTGTATTATAATTTAAACAACTAACAACTAACAACTAACAACTAACAACTAACAACTAACAACTAACAACTTGAAAACAACGACAACTACCCCAACCTCTTCCTGCAATAATCGTTAAACTCCTCATCCTCCACATCGTACTCTTCATCATCCTCGTCATCTGTATATGCTTGAAGAAGGGTGTTGTTTTTGAAGTCCATCGTGAGCAAGTCATCCTTGATCATCACATTGTTGAGTTCATTCCAGGCATATGTTTTCGTAGTGATGCCTTTGCGGACAATCAGCTGTTCTGAAAATCCAATTTCAATGTTCGCGGATAAAAATCGCTCACTGATGCCTGCTATTACATACAGGACTCCAAGTAAAAAATTTCCTGAAACAGAGATAAAGCCTACGCCAATGCAAAGGAGCAGGGAAAGGAACTGTGGACGCTTATCTTTTCGTTTGTCGATGTACAAGCTGATCATCAACGCAGCAACAACAAATAACAGCAAATAGGCCATGAAGGAAGTGGGGTCTTGGTAAATGAGGATACTGATCGGAAGCAGTGACATGAATGAAAGCATCCATCCTGTTTTCTCCATCACTGATCTGTTGTTGTTTTTGAGCACCACAACATAATCGAAAACCCTGCCTTTTGACATTTGATTAATTTTGGCTCAGCATCAAGTTACACAACTTGAACAAAATTCTTGCTCCTACATTTTCATCCCATCCATCCTTGCTGACACCGGTTTCACTCAGGTCAAATCCAATGATTTCCCTGCCGCTGTCAATTATTTTTTTGAAGAGATAATTGAGTTGCTCCAATTCGAATCCCCCTGGAACAGGCGTGCCAGTATGCGGACATAATTTTGGATCGAGTCCGTCAACATCATAACTGATATAAACTTTTTGGGGAAGTTGGTCGATGATTTCATCGCTGATATGTGACCAGGTTTCACCTTCGAATTGTCTTTCTTTGATTTCCTTTTCGAAATAGGTCGCCACTCTTCTGTCGCTTTCACAAATACACTGCCATTCTGCTTCACAATAATCACGGATGCCCAATTGTATGAGTTTTTTAACCTGAGGAAAATCGTTCAACACATTGTACATGATGGATCCGTGTGAGTAATCCAATCCTTCGTATGATTTTCTCAAGTCGCAATGGGCGTCTATTTGCAATATTCCAAATGCATCGGTCTTTTCAGAGAGGGCTTTGATCAAGCCATAGGCTACACTGTGGTCTCCGCCGAGCAATCCTACCTTTTTGCCTTTGCTCAACTGAGGGACTGTTTGTTCATATACCCAATCATTCATGAACCTGCATCCCTCATTTACTTCCTTGAGTGTTTTGCACATGAACTTGTTGGTTTCAATTTTCTCACCTGAATTGATGAAGTGCAGATAGAGTTCGTTTTCCTTCCTCAGGTAATCGTTTTTGAGGAGAATTTTTTTGTCAACCGGCTTCATGAAAACCCCTTTCTTCCAACTGTTTTGAAACTGGGTGTCAAACAGGTCAACCTGCAGACTCGCTTCCAATACATGTTCAGGTGATCTGGCAGTGCCGGATTTGAAGCTTACCGTCACTTCCCAGGGCACGGGGACAATGATCAATGATGCATTTTCTTCAGTAAAAGGGAGTCCGAATACGTTGTTATTCGCTTCGCTGACCCCGTTGGGGTCGAATCTGGATAGGTCTGCGATCATTTGATCTGTATAAATTTGGGAGCGCAAGTTAAGAAAAAACTAAAGTCCCGCGCAACGATTTTGAGTACTAATTTGGTGTAATTTTGCGGATCATACTGCTATGAAAAAAATACAAATCGTTGGACTCGTTTTGGTGGCCTTGGCCATTGCTGCATTGATCAGTTTGATGGGTGACATGAGCACCTATGATTCTATTGAATCTGCTCAACGAAAAGAAGGCAAGTTCGTCCACATCATTGCCAAGGTCGATACCACCCAACCCATCGTTTACGATCCCATCAAGGATCCGAATTATTTGTCATTTACTGCTGTTGATTCACTCGGTGCTATTGCGCAAGTGGTATATAAAAACGCAAAGCCAACTGATTTTGAAAAAAGCAGCAGGGTGGTGATGAAAGGTGCTATGCAAAATGGCACATTCGAATGCAAAGAAATCGTACTTAAATGTCCTTCTAAGTACAAGGACGAAAAGTCAACTCAATTATGATCAAATACACGGATGAGCATTTGCTGATTGGACAAATCGGCACATTCTTTACTTTGCTTGCTTTCGCTGCAGCCCTAGTGGCTTTTTTCTCTTATTACAAAACAACCCGCTTAACAGATACATTGGATGAAAAACCGTGGAAATCGCTTTCTAGAGCTGCTTTTGTGATCAACGCCGTTTCAATTTTGGCGGTATTTGTAACATTGTATCTCATCATCTACAATCATTATTTCGAATACAAATATGCCCATCAACACTCCAAGAGGAGTCTGGATGTCCAATACTTGCTCAGTTGTTTCTGGGAAGGACAGGAAGGAAGTTTTATGTTATGGGGTTTTTGGAATGCAGTGATTGGTTTGCTGTTGTTGAAATTTTCAAAGAAATGGCAAGCTCCGGTGATGACAGTCATCAGCCTGCTGCAGGTTTTTCTTGCAAGCTTCTTGATTGGAATTTACTTTTTCGATCTGCGCATTGGTTCAAATCCATTTGTTTTGATGCGCAATGAATTTCCTGATGCACCGATTTTTCAGGATCCAGATTATCTCTCCAAATACCTGACGGACGGAAATGGTTTGAATGTATTGTTGCAGAACTATTGGATGGTTATTCATCCACCCATTCTATTTCTTGGATTCTCATCTGCTGTAGTTCCCTATGCTTATGCAGTAGCGGGACTCTGGAAAAAAGACCACAAAGGCTGGATACGTCCTGCGATGCCATGGGCATTGTTTTGTGCGGGTATCCTCGGACTGGGTATCATGATGGGAGCCGCATGGGCATATGAATCACTCACCTTCGGAGGATACTGGGCATGGGATCCGGTGGAGAATGCATCGCTTGTTCCATGGTTGCTGTTGGTTGCGGGTATTCATACGCTTTTGATATTTCAAAGCACTGGACATTCATTGAAGGCCAGTTACATGTTCATCGTTGCATCTTATTTACTCGTACTGTATTCCACTTTCTTAACTAGAACTGGTGTATTGGGTGACACTTCCGTTCACTCATTTACAGGTGAAGGCAGCACACTCTATTGGCATTTGATCATCATGATGCTGGCATTCTTGTCAGCCCCTCTGATTTTTTATTTCCGTGATCGGAAAAATGTTCCAGTTGAAGTAAAAGAGGAAAACCTTGACAGTCGCGAGTTCTGGATGTTCGTTGGTTCACTGCTGCTATTCATTGCTGGACTCTATATCATCATCCTTACATCACTTCCTTTCTTCAATAAATTGTTTGGAACAAAATGGGCCATTGGAGAGGATGTTGAGTTTGTATACAACCGCATCATGGTTCTGGTTGCGATTATTTTGGGAATGCTAACGGCCATGACGCAGTACCTCAAATACAAGAGCACGACAAGGAAATTTATTTGGTCAAAACTATGGATACCGACTGCGTTGGCATTCGTGGTTGCTGTCAGCATCAGTTATTTTGGAAACATTGAATATGATAAGTATGGACTGGGATATTTGGCAGCCATTCACTTGGCCCTGTTCTCATCTGTATACGCAGTCATCGCCAATTTGCATTATTTGGCTGCTGTGATCAAGTGGAAAATGAAAGCTGCAGGTTCTTCCATTGCGCATGTTGGATTTGGGATGATGCTCGTGGGTATTTTGATTTCATCCTCCAAAAAAGAATTGATATCAGAAAACCGAACTGGAATTGCAGTAGCGGGACTCAAAGATGCAAAAGGTAAAGATGAAGATCCACGTGAAAATATTACCCTGATTTATAACGTGCCCACACCAATGGGAAAGTATACTGTTACGTATTTGGGAGATTCAGCAGTTGAAAAGGATGACAGGGTTTATTTCAAAATCAAGTTTCTCAAGACAGATACTGCCGACAACAGCATTGTGGAAGAATTTGATGTTCGTCCCAATGCCTTCCTGATGAAATCAGGCGAAGGCACCAATCTCTCTTCCAATCCGGGTGCAAGACATTATCTTTCAAACGATGTATTTGTTTACATCACTTCATGGTTGAATCCGGACAATATCAAAGACACTGCCGCATTCAATTATCAGCAAGTAAGTGTTGGCGACACTGTATTTTATTCAAACGGGTTTGTGGTGGTTGACAGATTGCTCGCAGCAAATAAGAATGACAACAAAGATTTACCGGTGGTTGACAGTGCTTGGTTGTCTGAGTTGAGCGTGTATGCCAAGGATGGTAGAAAGTTCAGTTCAACACCTGCTTTTTTTGTGAAGGACGGGGGAAGTTCTGTTAAGACCGATACCATAATGGAGCAGAATTTGATTTTTGCTTTAGAGCGCAGGGGAAAAGAAGTCAAGCTGGGACTGAAGGAGTCCAATGCAGTTATGCGTTACATCACGCTAAAGGCCTACCGTTTCCCTTGGATCAATTTATTATGGTTGGGCACGGTTATCATGGTAGTTGGATTTTTATTGAGCATGTGGAACAGGATGAAATCCAAATTATACGTAGTTTAGTAGTTATGCGCCACCTGCTCATCATATTACTCCTTGGTATTGTATCGAGCGCTGATGCCCAATGGAAATCCGGACAGCATGACACACTTTGGGTGCCCTATATTGTTTACGAGGGTGATACCATGACGTACAAGGTGATGGATCAGGTGAATGTGGTGGGAAAAATGACTGACGAACAGCGGGCATATCTGAAGAAATGGACTCGTTTGCGCAATGCAGTCTACGTCACCTATCCATATGCTAAAAAGGCAAGCCATATCATCAACGATGTAGTGATGAATTTGAATAAAATTCAAGATGCACAACAGCGTAAGAAATATTTGAGTACACGCGAAAAAGAATTGAAAAAAGAATTCACGGAGCCACTGACTGCCTTATCGGTTTACCAGGGTAAAATTCTCATGAAGTTGATCAACCGTGAAACCCGTAATACCTGTTATGATTTGATCAAAGAATACCGTGGTGGATTCACTGCCAGGTTCTGGCAGACCGTAGCCTGGGTATTCGGCAGTAGCTTGAAACAGGACTATGACCCCAAGGGTCCGGATGCTGAAATGGAAAGCATCGTATTGGAGGTCGCCAGAATGTACGGCCACGTCTAAGCTGGGTAGCCCGGCATCATCCAAAAATGTATCTTTACGCATCAATTTCACCACATGAAACTATTTGTGCTAGGCATAGGTGTACACCCTGACGATGTTGAGTTGAGTTGCTCCGGTACCCTCATCAATGAAGTTAGAAAGGGAAACAAAGCTGGTGTGCTTGATTTGACCAGAGGGGAGTTGGGTACCAGAGGTACTGCAGAAACACGCGATGCCGAGGCCAAGAAAGCTGCGGAGATCATGGGTCTCTCTATCCGAGAAAATTTGGAAATGCGGGATGGATTTTTCAAGAACGATGAAGAGCACCAGCTGAAATTGATCCGTGCCATTCGAACATATCAACCCGAAGTCATCCTTGCCAATATTTTAGACGACCGACATCCGGATCATGGACGCGCAGGCAAGCTTATCGTTGAATCTGCTTTCCTTGCTGGTTTATCAAAAATTGAGACTTTTGATCAGGATGGTAAGCCGCAAGCAAGATGGCGACCCAAACATGTTTTGCATTACATACAAGACAGGTTTTATGAACCCAATTTGATTGTGGATATTTCCGATGTATTTGAGCAACGCATGGAATCCATCAAAGCATATACTACGCAATTTCATACAAGTGCAGAGGGAGCAAAGGGTACCCAAACATATATATCAACGCCAGATTTTCTAGAAGCTATCATTTCGAGGGCTAGGTTGATTGGTAAGAGAATCGGCGTGAAGTATGGCGAGGGATTTGTTTCACAAAAAAACATTGGCATCAGTAACCTGCAACAACTGGTGCTGAATGAAACATAAAACAATAATATGTCACGTTTTAAAGTAGGACTGGTTCAAATGTCCTGTTCTTCTGATGCAAAGCAGAACATGGGCAAGGCTGTGAAAGGAATCAAGGAAGCAGCAGAGAAAGGCGCAAACATCGTTTGCTTGCAAGAACTGTTTACTTCTTTGTATTTCTGTGATGTGGAGGATTATGAAAATTTCAAATTGGCTGAATCCATTCCCGGTGCATCGACAGATCAATTGTCAATCCTGGCAAAAGAATTGGGTGTTGTGATCATTGCATCTTTGTTCGAGAAAAGAACACAGGGCATTTACCACAATACCACTGCAGTATTGGATGCTGACGGGACCTATTTGGGAAAATACCGGAAGATGCACATTCCCGATGATCCAGCTTACTATGAAAAATTTTATTTCACTCCAGGTGATCTTGGGTATAAAGTTTTCCAAACCAAGTTTGCCAAGATTGGGGTATTGATTTGTTGGGATCAGTGGTATCCTGAAGCGGCTCGCTTGACTTCACTCATGGGTGCGGAGATATTGTTTTATCCAACTGCCATTGGATGGGCAACTTCGCAGGATCAGGCTACCAATGATGAGCAGTTCAACGCATGGCAAACGATCCAAAGAAGCCATGCCGTTGCAAACGGCGTGCATGTTGTGAGTGTGAACAGGGTGGGACTTGAGCAGGAAGCGGCAATGAAATTCTGGGGTGGATCATTTGTTGCAAATCCTTTTGGCAGATTATTGTCACAGGCTTCTCACGAGAATGAAGAGGTGATGGTAGTTGAAATCGACACACAGAAAACCGATAGTTACAGGACCCACTGGCCATTCATGCGCGACAGACGAATCGATTCGTATGGAGATATTGTGAAGAGGTTTATTGATTAGTGAGGGAAGAGGGACGAGTGACAAGTAACAAGGGACAAGGGAGGAGAGAGAGGAGGGTAAAGTTACTTACTCCATGAAAACCACGATAACCTTGACAACCCTGATAACGACGACAACAATTACAACAACTACAACCACTAAAACTTATAACCTAAAACTTACAACTAACAACCTACACCTCGCTAATGACCCCCAAACAACTCGGATACTATTTCCCGGCAGAATTCGCTCCTCATCAATCAACTTGGTTGAGCTGGCCTCACAAAGAGGCATCTTGGCCTGGAAAAATCCAAAGCATATTTCCTTCCTATGTTGCTTTCGTCAAAACATTGGTGAGGTTTGAAGATGTCAATATCAATGTATGTGATGACGCAATGAAAGCAAGAGCCATGCAGCTGTTGCAAGATGCAGGTGTTGACATATCTCGCTTACATTTTTACATGCATCCAACCAATGATGCATGGTGCAGAGATCATGGTCCCGCTTTTTTGTTGAACAAACAAGATCCCACCAAGAAAGCCATTGTTGATTGGAATTACAATGCATGGGGAAATAAATATCCTCCATATGATTTAGATGATGTCATTCCCACGAAAATTGGGAAAGCCCTCGGACTTGATGTGTTTCATCCAGGAATCATCATGGAAGGTGGTTCGGTGGATTTCAATGGTGCAGGAACAGTGATCACCTCAACGGCATGCTTGTTGAATCCCAATCGCAATCCACATTTGAATCAATCTCAGATCGAGCAATATTTGATGGACTATTTTGGACAGGATCAGGTATTATGGGTAGATGAGGGAATCGTTGGCGATGATACCGATGGTCATATTGATGATACCGTACGATTTGTAAATGAGGATACCATCATCACTGTTGTCGAGGAAAACAGAGGGGATGAAAATTATGCCTTGCTTCAGCATAATCTCAAGCAATTGCAGCAAATGCGACTCCTGAACGGCAAGCAGCTGAACATTGTGGAAATTCCCATGCCAGATGATGTTATTTGGGAAGACCAGCGCCTGCCGGCCTCTTATGCCAATTTTTACATTGCAAATCAACAAGTTATAGTACCTACATATAAATGTGGGAAGGATGATGTAGTTTTATCAAGAATCCAGGAATGTTTTCCCGGCAGGGAGGTGATTGGCATTGATTCTACGGACATTATCTGGGGACTCGGAAGCTTCCATTGCCTTAGTCAGCAAGAGCCCGCCTGATTGGATTTACGTATTAACACCTATATTTATTAAGTATATATACTTATTATACTATATTTGACATATAGAACGAACGACCAAAATCCAATATCCAATCCATGTCAAGCGAAGCCACTGCACATCCAATTAAAACAGTCGCACAAGAACTCGGACAAAGAATTCGCAAAGCGCGCAATGAAAAAGACCTTACCATTCAAGCATTGGCTGATATGGTGGGCATCGAATACACTCAAATGAGCAGGATTGAGCTGGGTAAAATCAATACCAGTGTTTTGCAGGTTTGCAGAATTTCTAGAGCGCTTGATATTTCTATGTCTAGCTTGCTGAAGGACCTGGAATTAAATGTTTCTCTAAAACAAATAGAAGATTGCAGATCTGAAATGTAATCCCCAAGTCAGATAATACCTAGTCCGTGTTTTTCATTGCTTGCAATGTTGTGAACATTCCACTCCACTCTTTTCTCGAACGAATTTTTCCGCTTACTGCAGTCTTTTTTGTTACAAATCCTGCAAGAAAAATCAAGGCATCCATCGGCATGCACAAATAATTCAACACTTTCCCCGAATTCATTTCTGGCGATCTCACTGAATGCATCCACCTCGTTGTGTGCTTCATGTACATTCAGGTACCAGGGAACAGTAAGATGACAGTCCACGTGTATTACCGATCCAAACTTGATGATGCGCAAGTTGTGAAGATCTACCCAGTTATCTCTTCTGTTTTCATTCATCCTGCCAACCAATTTTTCGAGCATGGCATGATCGGCTTCATCCATGATACCGGCAATGCTGCCTCTGACGATTGTATATCCGGTGTAAATGATGAAAAAGGCAAATCCAATGGCAATCAGACTATCCATCCATATCCAGCCTGTGAAAAAAATAACTGCCATGGCAGCCACAATTCCAATGGTAGAGTAAGTATCGCTTTGCAGATGTTTTCCTGATGCAACCAGTGCCAAGGAATTGTTTTTCTTTCCCACTCGAATGGCATACCAACCTGTTGCGTAATTGACAATGGCGGTAAAGCTGATGATCAACATACCGGTGTCTAATTTTTGTATTGCGTAGGGGTGAATAAAATTATCAATCGCCTCATAAATAATCACGAATCCGGCGATTGTTACCAAACTTCCTTCTACAGCGGCAGAAACAAATTCTGCCTTTCCATGTCCATATGGATGTTCTTTGTCACGCGGTTTAGCTGCTACATACAAACTGTAGAGGCTGATGAATCCGGCCACTACATTGACAGTACTTTCCAATGCATCGGTAAGAACAGCAACAGATTTGGTCATCCACCAGGCAATGATTTTAAAGACGAAGAGGATGACAGCAACGATGGCTACAACGCGTTGGACTTTAAAATTTAGGGTTGCCTGTTGTGATGGATTCATGATATAAATTCTGTCTGAAAGTAGTCATATTGAATTTATTTTAGTGAACTTCGCAACAGAATTAATCCACATACAATCGAAAGATAATTTTATGCCTGTCGATCTGCATGCTTTCAAAGACCTTCATCAATATTGCAACGCTCATGGCGTTCAATTGGTGGCGGTCTCAAAAACAAAGCCCAACGAAGACATTCTCGCATTGTATGAAAACGGGCACCGTGTTTTTGGTGAAAACTATGTTCAGGAGTTGGTAAAAAAGCAAGAGGAACTCCCAAAAGATATTCAGTGGCATTTTATTGGGCACCTGCAGTCAAACAAGGTGAAATACATTGCGCCTTTTGTCTCGCTGATTCATGGGGTTGACAGTATAAAATTGTTGCAAACCATTGAAAAGGAAGCGGGTAAGAACAATAGAGTCATTCCTTGTCTCCTGCAAATGCATATTGCCATGGAGGAGACAAAATTTGGCTTTGATATGGATGAATTGAGAGCTGCTGCAGCAGCAATTTTTTTAGAGAAAAAATTTCCTCATGTTCAAGTAGCGGGACTGATGGGCATGGCTTCGTTTTCAGAAAACACAGCGTTGATACAGTCAGAGTTTCAGCAATTGAAATCAACCTTTGATGAAATAAAGTCCACTTACCCGGAGGAGTCAACCGCTTTCAGCATCCTCTCTATGGGCATGAGCAGTGACTATAAAACCGCCGTCGCATGCGGATCGAATATGATTAGAGTGGGGAGTGTGCTGTTTGGGGCGAGAATTATAGAAAGTTAAAATATTCACTTAGTAAAAGTTGTCATTGTTTTCATTGTTGTCTTAGTCATATCCCAACAACAAAGACAACCTGACAACAATGACAACCTATAACCTACAACTAACAACTGATTTCATTTTTTCTTCCCTGCAAAATCAAACACCATATTGCAAAAAGCTTTCACGCCAACATCCAACATGCTGTCATCAATATAGAAGTCAGGTGTATGATGTGGAGCAGCCTTGTTGGGGTCCATTCCTTTCGGCATTCCTCCTAAATTGAAGAAAAAGCTGGGTGCTTTTTCATTGAAAAATGAAAAGTCCTCCGCGCCTGTTGTCCATCTGCCCATATCCACATTCTCTTTGCCTGCAGCTTTTTCAAGTGAGGGAATCAACATGTTCACCAAAGCAGAGTCATTGTATGTAACCAGTGTTTTGGTGTCGATCACTGTTTCAATTTTTGCACCCCATGCGTCGCCGACAGATTGACAAATCTTTTTGATTTTTTCGTGCACATCTTTTTGCATTTTACTGTCAAGTGTGCGAATGGTGCCCTCTAATTCAGCTTCTTCAGGAATGATGTTGGCCCTCACGCCGGCATGAAATTTTGCAACAGTCACCACCAGTGGAGCGACAGTTAGGTCTTCCTGTCTGCTGACAATGGTTTGAAGCTGATTGATAATTTGTGATCCAACGACAACAGGATCGATGCCGGTCCACGGTGTTGATCCATGTGTTTGCTTTCCTTTTATCTTGATGGTGAACCAATCGGATGATGCCATCATAGCGCCTGGCTTGTATTTTATTTTTCCAATTTCAAGTGAAGAAGAAATATGCAATCCCAACACTGCATCCACTTTTGGATTCTCCATCACACCTTCTTTGATCATCAAGGGTGCACCGCCTTCTTCATCAGCAGGGGGACCTTCTTCGGCAGGTTGGAAGAAGAATTTTACGGTACCTGGAAGATCTTTTTTCATGGAGGCCAGCACTTCAGCAGTCCCCATCAATATAGATGTATGCGTATCGTGTCCGCAGGCATGCATTACAGGAACTTGATTGCCCTGGTATTCTGATACGGTGGTTGACTTATAAGGGACATCCACTCTTTCCTTTACAGGGAGTCCGTCGATATCTGCCCGAAGTGCAATAACGGGTCCGGGTTTACCACCTCTTAAAACACCCATCACACCTGTCTTTGCAAGTTTGGTGACTTCTATGCTCAACTTGGCAAGGTGATTGGCGATGTATTCCTGTGTTTTGAATTCCCTGTTTCCAAGTTCAGGATTTTGATGGATATGTCTTCTCCATTCAATGAGTTTGGGAGAGATTGCTTTTGCTTTGGTTTCGATTTGCTGCTGCACAGGAGCTTGCGCACGGGATGAAATCACAAGTGTTGCAAACACCAAGAGTAGAGCCAGTTGTATCCGTTTCATACGTTCATTTTTTTGCGGTATTAAGATACGCATTAATGCCGAAAATCAGCCTGAAAATGGCTAACTTTGCAGTCCCATAAAATTAAATCAATCACCATGCTCAGTGCTCGCAACATTACATTGGCCTACGGAAAAAGAGTTTTGTTTGATGAAGTTAACATCAATTTCATCAAAGGCAATTGTTATGGAGTGATTGGTGCCAATGGTGCAGGAAAAAGTACCTTTTTGAAAATTCTCAGTGGTGAAATCGAACCCAACAAGGGATTTGTAGACATCACACCTGGTGAACGCATGGCGGTATTGAATCAAAATCAATTTCAGTTTGATGAAAAAACGGTGTTGAGTACTGTGCTCATGGGACACAAAAAAATGTGGGAGATCACCCAGGAAAGGGAAAAGATTTACGCCAAGGAAGATTTTTCTGAGGAAGATGGCATTCGTGCTGGTGAATTGGAAGCAGAATTTGGGGAGATGGGTGGTTATACCGCTGAAAGTGATGCTGCGACTTTATTGAGTGATCTGGGTGTAACGGAGCAATACCATCAAACTTTGATGAAGGATATGCCTTCAAACATGAAGGTGCGCGTATTGTTGGCACAAGCCCTTTTTGGCAATCCGGATATCCTTTTGTTGGATGAGCCCACCAATGGATTGGATATTGAAACCATTGGATGGTTGGAAAATTTTTTGGCCGATTATGAGAACATTGTTTTAGTTGTGAGCCACGACCGACACTTTCTCGATGCTGTTTGCACACATGTGGCTGATGTGGATCGCCAGAAGATCAAGGTATTTACAGGCAACTATACATTCTGGTATGAATCATCTCAATTGATGGCACGTCAGTTGAGTGACAAGAATAAAAAAGTAGAGGACAAGCGTCAGGCGTTGCTTGATTTCATTGCACGCTTTAGTGCGAATGCTTCTAAGTCTAGACAGGCAACTGCCAGAAAGAAAGCATTGGAAAAACTTACCATTGAAGAAATTGAACCATCCAACAGAAAATATCCAGGAATTATTTTTCAGCCATTAAGAGAGGTAGGTAATCAGATCCTTGCAGTGGATGCATTGTCAAAGTCAGTCGATGGCAGGGTATTGTTTGACAAGGTTTCTTTCTCATTGAGCAAGGGTGATAAAGTTGCTTTTGTAAGTAAAGACCCATTGGCTGTTACTTCATTTTTTGAAATCATCAATGGTGAAATACAAGCTGACAAAGGAAAGTTTGAATGGGGTACTACTATAACAAAAACGTATCTGCCGATTGAAAATGCTGACTATTTCAAGAAAGACTTGGGATTATTGGACTGGTTGAGACAATTTGTGCCTGTGCATGTTACAGATGCAGATGAGCCTTTCTTGCGTGGATTCCTGGGTAAAATGCTGTTCAGTGGTGATGATATCATGAAAAAAACCAAGGTATTGAGCGGAGGTGAAAAAGTTCGATGCATGGTGAGCAGAATGATGTTGCAAAATCCAAATTGCATTGTGCTCGATCAGCCAACCAACCACCTGGACCTGGAAAGCATTCAAAGTTTCAACGAAGGGTGCATCAATTTTCCTGGAGTTGTTATGCTTACATCACACGACCAT
>Ga0208048_1000329_pt1 | contig 25233 bp, 24 predicted proteins | sample Malawi_45m_30L_FD_184163 | JGI IMG/M metagenome (GOLD analysis project Ga0208048, IMG submission 184163) | Freshwater microbial communities from Lake Malawi, Central Region, Malawi to study Microbial Dark Matter (Phase II) - Malawi_45m_30L... | ecosystem: Environmental > Aquatic > Freshwater >...
ATACACATCAATCGGTGCAGAAAGTCTTGCCTGCTTCTTTCTCAGGAACATCGCGGTCTTGTAGTTGGCAACATTTTTTTCGGAGAGGCGACCTTCTGTGCGCATGTACAGCAACGGAGATGTTGTGATGTCATGTCGCTCTGCGGTCTCATCAAAACGTACAGTCAACTGTTTCTCCAACGGGATTATCGTGCGGCGAACACTCTTCGCCCCACGCGGCGCATGAGGTCGTTTCCTGATAAGAGTTGCGATTGAAGTATTGAGCCCGTTATGCATCTATGCCCTTGCCGTGGAAAGCCACATGAGGCTGGCTATCCGATTGTACCTTATTGCTAGGTTTCAATAAGTCATCAGATTGTCTATTTATTCCAAGTTTTTCGCAATTCGTTGATGTTATTGTCTGTAACCACCAACGGCGGAACCATAACCTTCGGTCTGAGGTTTTGTAGAAGTTGCCATTCGCGAGGTGTCAATGCTTCCTTGTACAAGATAATTTTGTACCACTGCTCTTTGGCATCAGGGGAAACAATAATCCACTCAAAACCAGTCCAATGGACCTGCTCAATTCCGCTTGTGTTACTCATGAAACATCCACTTGACCTCTGCGTAATTTCGGCATTGATGCAATGATTTTTTGAATTCGTTCCTGATACTCAGCCGCTGACGGGGGAGTACCTCTCGGTCTATCCCCATACGACTTAGGGAAAAGTCTATCCAACATTTCCCTCGCCTGCTTTGGTGAATCATCTAATGGACGGAAACTGCCGAATTGTCTTGTGAACACATCCAAAAGGCGTGACTCGGCTACAGCCTCCATCACATTTGTCTGCCCATACTGTGATGCGACACCCAGCACGCGCATCACTTCCTGATTGTCCACCCCATTGGTACTTATCTTCTGTGTGTCAATTCCTAGGTATGAATCTAGAATCGGTTTATATTCTTGGCTCACTTGCGCAAGTTTCTTTCCACCCGTGGCTTGTTTGACTGCATCAACGAATTGTTGTTTCGTAATGGGGTTTCCATCTTCATCAACCAGTTCATAGCCTTGCGGAAGTTTTAGTTCTACCGCATCTATCGCCTGTTGTCTTACCGCAGCAGCCCTTTCGCGACTCATCGTATTGTACTGTTCGCCCGGTAGAACAAACGGGTTTACATTAGGGAACATCAGGTCACGCTCATAGTTCTCTACCGCTTCAATAATTTCAATCGCATATTTTGCTTCGTCGGTAGTCCCCCACGCCAACTTATCTAGTTCAGAGGAAGACAACTCCGGCGCGCCAGCAGCACCCCTGTTCTTCAATGCTTCTGCTGAAATAACATCAAACAGATACTGATTTAGATTGTGCTCTGGTCCTTCTGTAAAATTTCTAAACGAAACCCGTTTCCGTTTGCTCTTTATTTCTTCCTCTACCTCATTCCATGTGGCGTCTTTCGGGAATTCAAATTTTCTGGCAAACAAAAGACCTATGTATGAATCTAAAAGTTTGCTGCCTTTCAACTTCACTTGTTCACTGAGCGTCGGATTGTCTCTACCCATCTCAACGCCCATTGTTCTGAACTGGTGCATGAAGTGTTCTGCATGTGCGCCCTCGTGAATAGCGAGACCGACCTGATGGTCGTCTGCTCCCATGAAACGCAAAGTGTGGCTCATCCCCTGACCTTGAGGCATCACAGAAAGTTTTGTTTGGTCAAAAATCATTGAGTCGGGAACCAACACAACTCTCGCCATCGCTTTGCCATCACGGATGGTCACCTGCGCGTAACCAGCGGCATCATTCATGGACTCAGGTCCATCTACGCCATGCAGGTCAAGAATCACCCCGTTTTTCAAATCGGGGGAATCTCTAAAAATCTCGTTCAAACCGACAAGGGACTCCAAGTATCCCTGTGCGACTGCTTGTCTTAGTGCCTCCCTACCTTCAGCATTTTTTTTCAACCACCCAGGCTGTTTTGTGTCATTTTCCGTTGCGTTGATTGCATCTATTATTGCTTGACCTTTTATTGCTCGATAAGCGTTAATTTCCGCACTGTGATTTGGGTCTGGCTCCAACAGGCTTCGCGCTTTAGCCGTGCCATCTTCCCGCATCCAAAACGTGGCTATGTCCAATTGTTTTTCAATTGGCACCTCCATTACGACACCCATTTTTCCTGCAAGTTCATCTATTTGTTGAGATGGAGGCAGATTCTTATCTATCCCATGTTTATCCAACAACGCGTCGGTTTTCTGTTTTAGTTCTGCGTTGAATCTTTCAGCATCAACAGTAATTTGTGCAAACCCTGCAGGTCGCACTGACTGTTCAGGTGCGCTAGGGAGAATCGTGCTCAAGTCTGCGCTTCCCAAAGAATTTACTTCAAGGTGGCGTGGTGTTTTTAATTTCGGCGTCACAGAGTCAATCAGTGCCTCCATGTCCTGCTTTGGTTGACCCATATCATCAAGAGTCAAATCAACATCAGGAATCATGTTGTCGCGACGTGTCGGTTTCGCTCGTCGCCTGCGCCTCACTGCTTCCTCTGCGCGACCCGTCAAATACTCGGCAACACCAGCAAACCTTTCCGTCGTTGCAACTTTGTCAAGAATGGCGTCAAGATTCTTGCGTTGAGTTTTTGTAATTTTACCTTTGCGTTCCAACCTGTCCAATGCTGCTTCAGCCAAGCGAGACGAACCATAACGAAGCACCTCGGCAAGAGCAAGAGAAGACGCCGTCAATGACCCGCTCCCGTCAACATTCAAATAATCAAGCGTTTCAAGAGCAATCAAACCAGCCATCGCAGCAACCTTGGCAACACCCTTGACGCGCTTTCCGTCACTACCGCGCATCAACTTACCTGCGTTCTCAATCAACTTCTCCGTTGACTGAGCCGCTTCCCGTGCTGCTCTTTGTGCCGTACCCAAACCTGGCACCATACAGTTAGACATCTGCAAATCCGTGAACTGATTAGCATTAGGAGTACCCGGTGGGCAACGCAACTTACCCAAAGAATCAACAATCACACCAGCAGCACGCGCTGCTCTCGTGCCCACGCTTGACAAGCCTTCGCGTTCTTTTAGCGAACGACCGAGAAACCCCTTGTAGAGCAGCACATCTTCCGCAACAAACTCAACGGATTTTCTGTAGCGCTCTACTCGCTGATTCGCAGTATAAGCAAGAGACGAATTCATCGTCTCTCCTTTTTAATTCGAAACTGATTCGTCGGAAGACACTTTCTTGCTTTTTCTAGACTTCTTGGGTTTATCGTCTTCCACTTTGTCATCTGTTTGTTCACTTTGGGTTTCTTGTTCTGCATTAAGTTTTGAACCAACGCCCGAAACCTGCTGATTGGTTCCTTGGGTCTGATACTGACCAGCGGTTTCATAACCCGGCTTACGCATACGATTAGTTCTTTGGGTTGATGTCCTGCTCAACAGTGAGCATTTCAAACTCAAGCAAATCACCTATGAACTTCTTCGCTTCGTCGTCTGACAAAACCTTTTCCCCGTCGCTCCACTCGTCGGGAATCAACTCTGCGCGTCCAAGAGCCTTTGCCCGCTTTGTGATGTGAGTCTTGGCTGCAGACTTATCTTTTGCTCTTCCATAAGCCTGAATTGCGTTCTTCAGGTCAGCCTCATCAACAATTGGATAAGAACCATCTGGTAGGGCGTGACCCTGAGCAGCCAACTCTTTGCGTCGCTCGTCGCTGTACATGCGCTTCAACGCAAGGTCGGCGACCTCTTCGTCAATTTCGTTTGCTTGTTCGGGGTCGTATTCGTCGTAGCCAAGAATTTCTCCGTCGACACCGACGAACACATCGTAGGATTTTCCGTCTACGCCCTCAATTTCAACGGCGTAAGCGTCGTAGCCCTCAAACATGTCTGCGTCAACTGCAATGACTTCACCCTCAATTGACTTGACAGCGATATTCGCCGCATCGTCAAACGAGATGACTTTGTCGCCGGGGACGACACCGACTTCACCAATGAGGTCTTCATTGAGAAGGTGCCAACCCATGCACTCGCCAGTTGAGCCATCAAAGTATGCTTCAATTGGTTTGCCGTCTTTGCGCTGAATGTCAACGACGAAGATGTCCGAAAGGTCTGCGTATCCCGAGTCAAGAATTTTGCCTGAGAACATGTCTTCGGCAATGCCTTCAACTTCAAGGAGTGACGGCATATCATTGTGCGGTTCGCAACCACCCGGGCAATTGGCGCAAGGTGAACTTCCACCGCCGTACATCTTGCGTTCAATACCGCATACGAATGCGTTATCGTCGCCAGCGAACTCGGCTGACTTCATGCCCATGGAAGCCATGCGCTTCTTGCGAGCCTTCTTACGCTTCTTGACCATGTCCTCTAGTTCGTTCCACATCTTTTCTTCTTCGTCATCAATCATGGATTCGTCGTCATCGTCCTCTTCGTCGTCCATTGGAGCGGTGGTCGGCGATGCCATCGGCATGCCTCCATTCATCTCCTTCTCTTCCTCGTCGTCGGACTCTTCTTCCGAAGCCATTTCTTCCATGACCGAACCGGGCTTCATGCCCATCATTTTCTTGGACTTCTTCTTCTTGAGAGGGTCGGAATCCTGATTCATCATTTTTCCGTCTTCCTCTTCATCGTCCTCTTCGTCGTCAACCATCGGTTGCATCATCTTCTTCGGCTTCTTGTCATCATCGGAAACCCAATCCGATTCATAGTTGCCTTTGCCCATACCTTTTACGGAAACAGCAGCAGCGCCACACTTTCCACAAACTTTTGCGCCCGGCTTGTATCCACACTCGGCAATATCAAGACCCTTGGCGCACCCAATGCTGCCGTCCGCATTCAGTTTGACTGTCGGTGTCTCTGCCATTTTTCCTGACTCCTTATATTGCATTGACTTGACGAGGCAAGCCTTTGCATTGGGGCATCCTGCGCATGGAGCCAAGCGTTTCGCGCCCGACACTACACACTGATACTTTGCTGTCTTTTGTGGTAAACCTGTTCTAGAAGTATAACTCATTGTAGTATTCCTTTGTCGTTACCTATGCAACACTGTCGCATTTTTTGATGATTCTAATCTTTGGAGAACAGAAGATAATGCGTCTACGGCATCATCGGGTGCACAGTCAATTCCGAACAACTTGACACCCTGTTCTGTTGCCTCAGAGCCAATGCCGTAGAACTCCAAAACGGGGTCAATAGCAGATTTAAGGTTGTAGACACTCATGCCTTTGGCTTTTACCAAATGTGGCTTCTCATCCAAACCACCGTATTGGAAGACAGTTGTGAGAATGCCGTAAGCATCTTTCAAACGCTGAACATTGTCACTGTTGACATGTGCACCCTTGATTTGCATCTCATCCTCGGCGCTCTTAATCATGTCGGAAAGGGCTGCTGCGAGAGCCGCAATCATCTCCTTGCCCCCACCCCCACATGCACCGCCACAACCACAGCCGCCTCCGCCACCCGAAATTAATATCGGCATTTCAATGGTTTCGTCGTTGTCGTCCTCGCCCTCCATCATCCAATTGTCATCACCAGTCATATAAGAGACGAATTCGGGTTCCATATTCATGAATTCACGCAGAGCCTCGTAAGCCTGTTTTTCCTCTTCGGCGGGGTTTTCCGTTTCAAAATCGCCAATCATGCCAACAGCCATTTTTTCAGCGACATCCTCCATCAATTCAAAATTTAATTCTTCCGAGCCTTGGTCACCAAAAATATCTAAAATGTCTTCCTCAAGCAACTGACCATCTTTTCTTCCTCGGCTCACAAGATTCCGCAAACGCTCATTCCACTCACTGTCGCTCCAAATCGTTCCGCGTACAACACCTTTCAATTTCTTGCGACAATTCTTCATGCCGGGATGATGACACCCTTCATTCGGCCAGAGTCCTGTTGTTTCGTGGTGTAGCCAAGCACAAATATTGTTCAACGGGTACAACTCTGGATGGTTAGCAAGAATTACACGGCAACGGCGAAAACCACCTGGCTTGCGCATGATTGGACGCCAATATCGGAGCAGACGCTCAAGATTGCCCCTACGCGGACCGTAGCCACGGGTTCTTGCCGTAATAACTTCTTGCGGAATTAGACCGCCGAGCGGGTCAGCCTTTTCGGGTGACTTGGGTTTGACACCAAGTGGCACTTGCGGTTGTTCATCCATTTCATATCTATCTTCGTAGCGACGCGATGCGTCGGATGAGCCGGGCACTTCGTCACCGCTCATGTTCAAATAAACCACTTTCGGTTTTACTTGTGTCGGGTCTCCAAACATGAACTTTCCGTCTTCAAAGTGATACGAAACACGAAGCGTGTTCATACCGTTTTGTCCTCTGTGGTCAAAGATTACGGAGTTAGCGTCGGACTCACGAATGCGGATTGCTCCTCCAAATTTTTTGGCGAGTGCGAGCGGAAGATTGGGCGCACGTCCAAGTTCGGGTTTTGCTGCTTCTATCCCGTCGTCGTCTTCTTCTTCGTTTTCCTCTTCGTCGTCGTCGCGGTTTTCAAGCATCTGAGCGAGCATTGCCATGATGCGCTGTTTCTTGAACTGCTCCATCATGCGTGCACGCATCATGTTCTCAAACTCAGGACGCATTCCTTTTTCTGAAGTTGGGACAATTCCCTTCTCTTGCAAAGACTCAAGAACGAATATCTTTTGTTCTTTCTTAAAGGATTCGTCAGACATTACGGACTGCTCGGCAATCTTGTATATTTCGTCAATGTCTACGGCGTCGCTCTTCTTTTTCTTGGAGTTCTCGTAGCGCTCCAAAAGTCTGCGACCCTTAGCCGCAAGTCTTGTTGCTGCTTCCCTATCCTGTGGAACGGGCTCTCCCCAAGCAGCGGCAGAAAGCGCCAAGCGCGTCGGGCGTCCCTTTTCGTCCTTCATCGGACCACTCGGGTTTGTGAAGAAACGCGTCAGGAAAGAACCCTTACGACGCATCTTCTCGGGCGTATCGGCAGGACCCTTCACGCCTGGCTTGAGGTTTGAACCTTCGGTACGGTTGAAATGTGCACGACCCGCTGCGGTGAGACCGCCTTTGGGGTCTCTCAGTTGTTCGCCCTTTTCTCCTATCGGAACACAGTTCGGCACCATCTTTCCGTTCTTGCCAGGTTTCATGCCGACCTGTCTGTAGCCATCCCAACATGGACTACCCGAAGCGCCCTTGACAGATTCGTCTGCCTTAATACTGATTGTCCCTGTTAGTTGGTTTGCTCCATGAAGCACGGGAGAAACTTCGTACAGTTCAACTTTCTTTAAAACGTTCGCATTTCTCTGTGGGTCAAAATCGGCGTCAAGGGTTTTGTATCCGATTGACCACTCTTGTTCTTCGCCAAAGAACGAAACATCGGCGAACGCCTGTCTTCCTCGTTCTGACTTGAGATTGAATTGCACGCGAACATATAGTCCGCCGATGCCTGCGTTACGCATCTTTGCTGGCAGGCGTTGGTCGGTGCGTGGAACCTCGTAGATATCAAGGACTTTTCCGATTGGTGAATTCCAGTCGTGACCCCAAACCACTCTCGGTTTACGTCTTTTTAGGCTTTCGGCGAACGCACCCGTGACGATAATGTCGCCCACAGAGTCTTTGTTCCCGATACCGGCAACAAACGCTTCAACGATTCCTTGGGCTTCGTCAATGTTGATTTGACCTTGTGATGCCTTGTATTCGGTCATTTCAAGGGCGGCGGTTTGCATCACATCAGACATACCCTACAACTTTAAACTATTTACATCTTTTATAATGCAACACTTTCAGTAAAGTGCCATTTTGTTATGTGTAAACTATTCAAACCTCAATCGGATGCGACATCTACAGTTGTAGGTCAGCGATGGTGGCGCGAGCGGGTCACCCGGAAAACGCAACATGGAACCACTCACAGCAAACCCTTCCCCGAAATCCACAGTCTTTCCCTCCAAAAAGGCGTGCGCTGCGCGAACCTTGGCATCTTTGCGTGTCAGCCAAGTCTTTGTTAACCCACCAGCAGACTTACCAGAAACATACACACCTGCGTTGAACGCTGATTGTGCTTCGTGCTCTGCCATCGCACGGCGACGTTTTCTTAACAGGTTGATAAAGATTGCGGCAAGCGCAATTCGCAACAGGGCAGATTTGTCTTCGTCTCCGCCACTAGCCAACGCAACCAATACCGCTGCGGCAATTTCCTCAAATGTTGACTGATTCGCCTGTTGCATGCGCTGAATCTGTTCCTGAGCCAAACGCTCAAGTTCTTCTTGGTCAGCCTCTGCTGGCATGTTTGAACGAGCCGAAACATAATCTTTACCCTCGTTACAAATCGCAAGAATCACGGGCTTCACATCGTCAGCCAATTGTTTATTCCACACTTTCGTATCAAAAAACATATCGGCGGTAAGCGTTCCGTTCTCTAACGCCTTCAAAGCCTTCTTGCCGAAAGCCTTCTCGGTCACAACCCTCTGCTGACGCTCAAACAAACGTTCAAGCGTCCTGTCCAAAATTTCTGTCCACCTATTAGTGTCTTCGTCAGCCTTTGTTTCCACACCCTCAACAAATTTTCTGTTGATTTCATGCTGAAGGGTTTCCCATTCGCTTAATTGTTGTTGGGGCTGTAGTGCGCCTGTTTCTGGCGCTCCTGCGGGTGCTGCCCCTTGCGTCTCTGCTCCTGCGGGTTCGGGCGCAGGAATCGGTGCCGGTGGTGCAGGTTGTGGCATTTCCGCGGCGCCCTCCATCGGAGGTAGACCGCCACCTGCGGGCGTTCCCTGTTCAACACCAACCATGTCAACTGGTTGCTGTTGGTCAGCCTTGAATGGTTTCTCGGTGTTTGCAATGGGAGTAAGATTCGGGTTAGACAGCAACGAGTCGGCAAGTTCCGACTCAACCTTTTTCTTTCCTGTCGCCTCGCGATACTCGTTTAACGAAATCAGACCTTGCTGAAATTCGTCCATGTGGTAGCGCTCTCGTTCTTGCTTGGCGATAATCAGAATTGGAATATCTGAAGTATCAAAATCCACATAGTATTTATCGTCAAGTTCGTCTAGGGCGCGTGCAAGTGTATGCAGGTGCGGGGTCATTGTTTCCATCCAAAACACTCGCAACTCTTCGGAAGCGTTAGAAAAGGTTCTTCCAGCAGCATTTCCGATTACAGATTCTGGAACACCGAAAGCGGCAAGTATTTCTTCTTTTTGAATTCTTCTCATTTCCGTGTACGCAGCGTCGCGAGGAGAGGACGACGTGTCTACATAATCAACCCCGTCCTGCGATGCGATAACGCTTGTTCCACCGACCTTGGTGAGATTTCCGCGAAAACGGTTTTTCAGTTCTTCCCTATCGTCCTCTTGAATGTCGCCACGAACGACGAGCAATCCGCCAGGTCGCCCGTCATTCAGCATGTAGTTGCGGTTGTACAACTTGGATAGGTTCTCAAGTTCAATTGCTATGCCCGCAGACTCCATGGGGGTTATGGAAAGATATGGGTCAAGTGGATGCGGGCGGCGAATCCAACAAACATCTTCGGGTTTGAGTGTGGCTTTGAAGCCGTTTCGCATGTCAACTTCATAACCTGCAACAAAATTTTTGACATCTGGAATTGGAGCGGTGTGTTGCGGAGGAAGAAGTTGCAGACCGATAAGACGACCGTCACGACCTTTTACTTTTTCAATAAATACTCCACGGCTACTCATCATGAGTTGCGCTGACAGCCTGTAGCGGAAGATGAAAGAGTTTTCTCCGATGTTTGATTTTGAGTTGAGCAGTTCAAGAATCGGTCGGCGAGTTTTAATTCTCTCGCCTCGTTGGTCATTGTCCTTGCGGAGCATCATGGGAAGACGCGCCTGATTACCCGCAATAGCGTCTATGCATCGGAACACCCAAGTAATCTTTTGATGACCCTCGCGGTAAGCACGCTCAATATCCCAACCGTCTTTATAGGGTCTTCCCGTTTTCCCTATGTCATAAACAACTGGCGCGCCAGGACTTAGCGCCTTCTCCTCTACGGGGGGAGTGCCTTTATTTGAGGGACTATTCCACGCCATTATTCAGACCCAAGCAGAAAGCCGAGCAAACCACATGCAATACCACCAACGATAAATCCTGCTGGTAGTAAAATCATTCCCGCACCCACCGATGTTCCCACTAAAAATAAAATCATTAGAGAATTGGCTGCACTTGTGCGGGTGAGAAATCTGCGAAAATTGAACTTGTTCATTTGCCGTCACCCTAGCAAAAATGCATGCTAATCCATAGTACATTATGCCTGAAACCTAAACAAATTGCGGGAACCCATGACTGATTGGAAATCTATTTACGATTACCTACAACCGAAGGAGCCGTTGTTTTGTCCAGAAACACCATCCGTCACACAAAAAGTGTTTCTTCGTACCTACGCTTTGGAAGCATTATTCGGTGGAGCAGCGGGTGGTGGCAAGTCATCCGCTCTTTTAATGTCGGCACTGCAATTCGTTGACATACCGAATTATTCTGCGATTTTGTTCAGAAAAACCTACGCTGACCTTGCTTTGCCTGGTGCGTTGATGGACCGTTTTAAATCTTGGTGTATCAGCAATGAGCAAGTTCATTGGAACGCAAATAGTTATGTGGCTACGTTCCCGTCGGGGGCACGAATTTCTTTTGGATATTTAAATAACACGAACGACTTTCTTAGGTACAAGGGCTCGGAATTTCAGTTCATTGGAATGGACGAAGTCACCGAAATCAGAGAGTCCGATTATCGGTATCTGTTTTCTCGTTTGCGCCGACCCGCCAGTGGCGAACTTTCCAAAGTCCCCCTACGCATGAGGGCGGCATCCAACCCTGCCCCTAATTGGGTGAGGCAAAGATTTATCGTGGAGGGTAGGTCTTCGGGTAGGGTATTTGTCCCCTCGTTTTTGACGGACAACCCCGGAATTGACGCAGAGTCATACCGTCAGGCTCTTTCCGCCCTTGACCCGATTGAACGAAAGAGGCTTGAGAGCGGTGATTGGTGGGCAACCACGCTAGGAAGCCTGTTTGATAGAACCAATTTCCCGATAATTGATTACACGGAATTGCCACAAATACAGACTGCTTCTCGTTTTGTCCGATATTGGGACTTGGCATCTACCGAGCCGAACGCAAGCAACCCCGACCCCGACTGGACGGTGGGGACACTAATGATGTTTCAGGAGGGTGTTGCCTATGTAATAGATGTACGGAAAATAAGGGCTAAATCCGACAAGGTTGAGGCTTTTATCGCCCAAACAGCCAAAGAAGATGGATTGACGGTTCCCATTAGAATGGAGCAAGAACCTGGCTCTTCGGGTAAGGCACTTATCGACCAATACGCCCGATATGTGGTACCGGGTTATGACCTGTTGGGTGAGCGCCCAACGGGGGATAAAATCACAAGGGCACGACCTTTCTCGGCTGCCGTAGCAAACGGTAATGTCCGCCTCGTCCGCGGTGGCTGGTTGACTGATTGGTTGGACGAATTTTCGGCTTTTCCCGAAGCCATGACCCATGACGACCAAGTTGACTCGGCTGTAGGGGCATTTGTGTTTTTGACGGGTTTGGGGTTGCCTCAAAGGAGACCAGTCACTATCATTGTGTAAGGAGGTAATACCACAATGGCAACCAAGACACAAAAGACCCCAAAACCAAGCAAATCACAACTCGTCGGTGCTTCAAAAAAGAGCAGGAAGATTGTTTCCGATTGGTGCAAAGATAATCGCATCAAGGCTGAACTCAGTCAGGACACGCTTGCCGAATTCGCAGGCATTGACCGCAAAACGGTAAACCGTATTGAAAATGGTCATTTCTCCCCGAGCCTTGACACGATGACCCGTTTGTCAGTAGTGTTGGGCAAGAAGATTCCAACTATATAAGGGGTGACATGACCGATAAAGCGTACGAAGCATGGGAACAGTCGTCACTGATTTCCCCATTAACTGATTTTCGCAAGCAAATGATTGCCCTTGATTCACATCTGAAGGCGATTGTTGCAAGCGATGACATTCAGTCGCTCGTTGACGCTTTGGTCTTGTTGCATAAAATCAAGGCTGAAATCGGTCTGATTTATGGCGATTACTCAACCCAAATTATTGACAAACTTCCCGACATTCCAACCGCCTCATCCAATGGGCAGGCTGTAGAAAAGAAGATTGGTTCTGACCGTAAAGCGTGGAATCACGAGGATTTGACTCGTGAGGTTTTGCGTAGGTTGGGTCAAATGTCGGTGGATTTGGATACGGGCGAAGTAATTATGACATCAGAAGAGATAGCAATGAAACTTCTTGACTATGTTCAACCCTCATATTGGCGAGTCAAAGAACTTTCAAAAATCGGCATCAACGCAGACCAATACTGCGAAGTTGGCGAAGCAAAAACAAACATCATCGTCCACAAGGAGCAAATCCGATGACAAACAACAACCCGAATCTTTACGCTCAACTGTCAGAGCAGTTCCCGCGAGAGATGGAGCGCTCAATCAACAAGGGCGGGGTTAGTCTCACCTACATCCCTGTCAGTGAAGTCATCAACCGACTGAACAAAGTTTTCGGTGTTGACAGGTGGTCAATGACTGTTCAGAGTTGTCATCGCGACCCGACAGACCCCGATTTTGTGATTGCGCATGTCCGCGTTGAATATTTCCTGAGCGAGTTCAGCACAATCGTCCGCGACGGTATTGGTGGTCAGAAAATCAAACGCACCAAGCAGGGAGCAATCCTTGATTTGGGTGACGAGTTCAAGGGCGCAATTTCTGATGCTTTGAAGAAAGCGGCACAGGCTTTCGGCATCGGCTTGTATCTCGCACGCAGTGAAGACGCGATTGAAATTGAACAGGCGATTGAGGCATCACCGACACAGTCCGCTTCTTCGTCCGCGTCTCAATCGGTGCAGGTCAAAGAAATGTTCGACTCTTTGGATGATGATGCAAAGAAGCAAGTCAAGGCATTTTGGTCTGACCACAGCAAGGGCACGCAAAAAAAACTTTCCGAAATGACTGCTGAAGAATTGAATATCATCAGTGCGGAAATCGTACGGCTTAAATTTGGTGGCACAATGGCGGAAACAGGCGAATAATTTGACCCTTAAGGCACCTGATTACTTATCGGCTAGTTCAATTTCCACATTTCACCAGTGTCCACTTAAATATAAATATTCTCGGATTGATGGAATAAAAGAACCTGCCACATTCGCTACTTTGGTCGGCACTATTGTTCATGAGATTCTTGAAGTGTTCTATAAATTACATCCCGACGAGCGCACTGTTCAGATGGCTCGCTACTTGGCTGGTGATATTTGGGCTAAATTCCAAGATGAAGCAGGGCAGGCTGTCCGTAACAAACAGGAAGAAATCAGGGATATGCGATGGCAAATATGGTTTTGTTTAGAAAATGTTTGGAGATTGGAAGACCCTCAAACAATAAATTTTGACGGTACGGAAACCGAATTCAATAGAGTAATTGACGGTGTAATGGTCAAGGGAATCATTGACCGTTGGAATATAGATAAACACGGAAGAGTCAATATCAGTGACTACAAAACAGGAAAGGTACCTCGCCGACAGTGGCAGGGCGACAAATTTGACCAACTGATTATCTATGGAATTTTGACAAGTGACGAGTTTAATAAACCGATAGGCAACTTGGACTTGCTCTACCTAAAAGAGGGGGTTAGGCTTTCTTGTGTTCCAACAGAAGACGATATTCGGAGAGTCAAACAACAAATTGTTACGACCAGGGCAATGATTGACGAACGATGCGAATCGGGCGTTTTTGAAGCCAAGCCAAGCACCCTATGCGGTTGGTGTCACTTCAAAACTATTTGCCCTGTTTGGAGCAAATAACAACAAGGGGAATGTAAATACCATGTACAACGAAAATTTGTATAGGATTAAAGAATCAAACCATTCACATGGTTATTATCACCAAAAGAACAATAGACAGGTCGCAGTGACACCAAATATGAACGATGAAGATTTTGCCCAACTCGTAGCGCTAGAGGTCAAGAAGCGAGCAAATGTAGACGGGGTTAAATTTCTCCACGAGAGCAAGAATCTTGAGCGTTGGCATCGTGCCCTGACCGCCTTGGCGGACAGTCTCAACTATCAAATTGCTGGTATTGAGAAACAATTGGATGGTGTGGTTGAGCGATTCTCCGATATGGGTGAAGAAGGAAAATACAGAATTAGCGAAAGCACGCGGAATTTGGAAGAGCGGAAGCGCAAGATTTCAAGTTTCCGATTTCATGTAGATAAGCGTGTTGACGATGTCGCAAAACTTATTCTCGCGAAAAATGGAACTCTTTCAACCGATGGTTCGGTGGTTGAGTTTTTCCGAAAAGCCATTCAGCGCCACAAGCAGTTGATGGAAGAGTACGAATTTGAGCCGACCGTTTTGGACGAAGCATTATGGGAAACGCTGACAGGGAAATGGGTTTTTGAGGATGCCCAACAGCGCCTTGATGATGATGACGATAGGTCGTTGGACGGAATGAATATCCGCAACTAATCTTCTAGAACGAGTAGTATCGCCGTGTGGCGAGACGACGACTCTTTTTGGATACTTCTTGCGTTGATGCCGCGAGACAACGAATACGGCATGTTTACGACACCTTTGATACCGTCTGTGTGCAATTCTCGGGCGGAAAGGATTCAACCGCAATTTTGTATCTCGCCAAAGAAATTCACGAGGAACGGAGTCTCGGACCTGTAAAAGTGATTTTTCGCGATGAAGAAATGGTGAGCCCATCCGTTATTGAATTTGTAAATACGGTTCGCAATTATTCCTGGGTTGATATGGAGTGGTATTGCCTGCCATCTTCGCAGGAGGTGTGGGTTCTTGGTCGGCGCGAATATTTATTGCTGTGGTCAAAGCAGAGAGAAGAAGAGGGTCGCCTTACGCGTTCTATACCGCCGTGGGCGATAACGGGTAAAAACTTTGGTTTTGACCATTCTCAACCATCACCAAAGATTGTTGATTACTACACGATGCAGGGCAAGAAAGGACGGACGGCATTCATAACTGGTGTCCGCGCAAACGAGTCAATGGTTCGCTACAGGTCATGTGTGCAAAAACTTCACGAGAATTATATTGTCACACCTTTTCTCTTACCGAAATCTATCCCGTTGAAGTTTGCAAAAATAATTTACGATTGGACTGCTGACGATGTAATGAAGTTTATTGCCGTTGAGCACGGCGCAGAGTACTGCAAATACTATGACTATGCCCTTGTTAGCGGAAGTAATTCTCGTGTTGGTATTCCTTTGCATTCTGTCGCTGCTAGGCGTATGAGCGATGTAATTATGACGGAACCAGATTTTTACGATGCCCTCGTCAGGTGTTTTCCGCAGATTGATGCACAACGTCGCTATTGGGAGTATTTTGATATTGAGACGCTTATTGCTTCCTACGCTTCAGACAATTGGGACGGGGTCAAACGATGCATAGATGACAACATGTTGTCCGAAGGAATAAAAATCGAAGCGATGGCTTTTGCATCCAAATTCAGAAAGAAACGTGCGGTAGACCCGTTCGGTTTTCCTCTTGAATATCTAATACGCACCCTTTTGCTGAACGAGTTCCATCAATCAACCCCAACACCTGTAGGACCGAAAACAAGAGCACACACCATGCGGATGAAAGCATTAGAACAAGGAGATGATTTCCAATGAAAATTCAAATGTTGCCCAAAACAGCAATTCGTCCACCCCAATGGCGAGCCACAAGCATTTTGCGACCCGACTTGTTGTTATTGAAAACATCGTTGACCGAATCGGGATGGCTACAACCAATTGTTGTTCGGGTTTCTGACAATTCAATTATTGATGGCTCGGAGCGATGGAATGTCGTGTGCACGGATGAGCGGTTTCGCAAAAAGCATGGTGACTCAATCCCTGTCGTTTTTCATGATGTTGACGAGATTGATGCCATGGTTTTACATATTCGGTTAAATCGTGCGCGTGGATTCGTGCACCCCGTGCGTCTCAGTTCGGTTGTAAACAAAATAATTGTTTCCGCTAAATACGGGGAGCGCGATTTGGCGGCAATCCTTGCCATGTCTGATGACGAATTGGAACTACTGCTCACGGGAGACCTAATTAAGAAAAAAAATTTACAAAAGTATGAATATTCGCGGGCGTGGGTTCCCGTAGAAGTTCCCACAGAGGGTGAGGTGCCGTCATCTTTCATTGAGCGCCCACCCAATGAAGATAGGTAGTTTGAGTACAGGCAATAAAATTGTGGTAAAGTCAGTGTGACACTTTGGGAGGACTATGCCACGTCCACGACGACGCAATTTGACTGAGGATATTGAATTCCGTACGGATGTTGATACCCGTGGGAATGTTGTCCGCCGCGGTCGCTTCGTTCGCAGACCACGCCGAGTGGGTGGAAGAACAGTTCCTGGCAACGCCCGTTATTACCGTCGCCGTCAGCGCGAACTGTTGGCTGGTCGCCGCGCAGCACAAGCCGCTGAACGTGGAAGAGATGCAACTCGTCAAACTGCACGAAGAGCAGGTCGCGCCGCTGGTAATCCACGTCGTGCAGGTGGTGGAAGACCAGCAGCGGCAACCCGTACAGCACCAAGGGTAGGGCGTGTTCGTAGAGCCCTCGCTCGTGTTGCAAGAGGTGCTGCCAACCGCCTTGAGGGACGTCGTACTCGTCGTCGTTAATCAGGAGGTGAACCGTGCTCGTTACGGTTACTGAGTTGCAGAACTACATGGACATTCGGTTTTCAAACCGACAAGAGCAGGCTGCCGAATATGTCTTGGAAGGTCTACAAAGCGAACTTGAATCTTTTCTCAACAGACCCGTAGAGGTTCAGGAATTCACAGACATATATACGATGCCGAATAATCACATGGGTGTTCCGTTAACTTCATTTCTTTATGATTACGATGACGCTGGCGACGATGGGGCGACACGGGAAATAGGAAACCTTGCAGCACCACCACCAACCATTTATCTAGAGCATTCCCCCGTGGTTTCGGTTGAGTCGGTGATAATCAACAGACCAAACGACCCAAGCGTTAACGAAGAACAAGAAGAGCACCAAGACTATGTCGTCAGGAAATACGGAATTGATTTGTACACCGCTTATGCGAACGACAAAGTCACAATTGAATACACTGCGGGTCTTGACGGTTCGTCAATAAAAGCATTTAAGTTGCTGATGCTGCGAGCGGCAACGCGAGAAATGCAAAACATGCACGACGATGTGGTCGGTATTAAGGATTTGGAGACACGAAATGTTGCCCCTCTTGATACGGGATTTTTGGAGCGTGAACTAATGTCAATTAAAAAGTGGCGGCGAGTTAGGATTTAATTGTGTCTGTCCACATAAAAATTCATGTAAATGCGTCATTGGCAATTATCAAAATGGAGCAGATGATTGAACGCTCTCGCGATTTCAAACCTGTTTTCCGTTGGGCTAAACGAGAACTGGGTTTGATGAATGGAGCAAACTTTGCACAAGGCGGTCTGCCCGTTGGCGGATGGGCTCCACTAGACCCACAGTACGCAGAGTGGAAGTCTAGGAATTTTCCCGGCAGACCAGACATGGTTCTTTCTAAGAAACTTTTTAATTCGTTGCGCAATTTGAACGGACCAGCAAACAGAATAAATGACACGACAGCAGAATTCGGAACTCATGTGGAGTACGCAAAGTTTCATCAGTACGGCACGAACAAGATGCCGAAACGCCAACTTGTTTACGAGCCAGCAGGTTTTGCTAGTCAGTTGGCTTTGATTACGGGCAAGTATGTGGTTGACGGAACTATCGGTGTTGCCAACGGTCAGTTGTTGCCATGAGTTCCTATAACGAGTTGATGCAGGGTGCGCAGTTCGCCAAGTTTTATGTAAATGATTATCTGACTAACGACTTTAGAACCAGAATGACAAGATACAGAACGGGATGGAATCTTGACGACCGAGAACTACCAACACCAGAACTGTTCCTGACATATGAACCTATCGCCCTTGACCACTGGCCGACTCTAATAACTGTAGCCATTTCTACGAATTCTTTTGAGCGGTTGATGCTCGGACCTGAGGGTGACCCGCTATATAGGGTCAATTACAACATGCGAACATATGTGTGGACAAAGACCGAGGGCTCCGAACAGGTCACTTTGATGAGGGACAGACTTACGACCGTTCTTCGCTCTTCGTTGCTGGATAGACCATCGCTGAGTAGACACGATTCAACCTTCGGCTGTGATGTCAGGATAGACGAGTCAACACTTTCCGAAGAATTTTCTGATTTGACTCTCATCAAAGGAGAAAGAGTATTGGCTGGAGCGTATTTGGGGTATACTTTGAGTATAAATGAAATAATTTACAGAGAACAAGTTGGCGCGTACGATGGCGTGGAACTTGAAACCGTCAACTTACGGGAGGACGAGGAGTGAGAATTGAACTAGATGCCTCGTTTGTTGGTGAAGAAGGCATGGTAAAAGTTTGGAATGAAACGAATGGCTTTCTTCAGGTGACCACAGAGGGTCACCTTTTGCCGGGTAAAACGACTGCGTGGGTTACACAAAACAGCGCAATCAGCGAATTGGTTGATGAAGGACTACTCGTGATTCTGTCCGAGAACGGAAGTAAGCCCACATCCGTAAAAAAAAATGGGAAGAAAGCGAAAGTCGCCGAAGAACCATCCCCGAACATCAAGGAAGAAGACCTTCCTGTTGTCCCAGATGAGACAGTTCCCGAGAGAAGCGATTCTTGATGCGTAACAATTATTTTGTGGATTTTAATGAGTTGCGTTTTAGGATAACTAGCCTAATGTATACTCGCAGTACAGCAATTTTCAAGGGTTGCACACAATGACGGAGGGTACCGGATGCCCGGAGTAACGATTTCAACAGCAGTCCGCACAGGTGCGGTGAATACGGGAACGGCGCCAGCGGCGACGTTCTTTGTCGTCGGTCAAACCGAAAGAGGAACTGACCAAAAAGCGGTTCTTGTTACCTCTCTTGAGGATTACGAGGACAAGTTCGGTGGTCATGTCGCAGGACATTTCACCTACTACACGCTTCGTACCTTCTTTGAAGAGGGCGGCGTGAGGGCTTATGTCGCAAAAGCAACCGCCGCTGCGGCTGTTCGCGCATCCAAGGCTCTCCTTGCTCCGTCATCCGCCGCGGGTATCACGCTGACCGCTGTCGGAAAAGGTACGTGGGGTAACAGTTTGGCTGTTGCGGTAACGAACAATAGCACCAACTTTGATATGTCTGTCTCCTATGGCGGTACAGAGATTTTTGCCGCAACAGGACTCACGAGTCTTAGTGAAGCGCTAACATCAATCAATTTTTCATCCGCAGCGGCGCCTTACTTTACTGCCGCGCTCACCGCGGCTGCTGACTCAACTGCTTTGCTTGTCACCGCTGCTTCAGCAGCATTCACTTCTGGAACAAATGGAAGCATCGCCAAATCGGATTTTCAGTCTGCTCTGAGCCTTTTCACTTCAGACCTTGGCGCAGGTGCTGTGTCCATCCCTGGTGTGGCAACTGGTTCAAGCGATGCGACTTTCTACGATGCTATTCGCACCCACGCACACGATAACAATCGCATTGCTCTTCTCTCGTTTTCAAGCAGTGCGACTTTGGCGCAGGCGCGCACAGCATCAACAAACTACACGGGCACCGAATACCACGAATATGTGGCGTTCTATCATCCGTATATTGAGATTCCTGTCGGTGCAGCCACCGTCAGCATTCCGCCAGACGGTTTTGTTGCCGCTGTTCGCTCCCGAACCCACAACGATGCTGGTCCTTGGAAGGCTTACGCAGGTGTGGCGTCCGAGGCTCGTTTCGTTTCCGGCTTGAGTCTGTCTGTCAGCAGAAGCGACGCAGATGCGATGGAGGCGGACAGGGTCAACCCGTTGCGCCTCGCAAATGGTCGCGTCCGAGTGTACGGTGCGCGTTCGCACTCAACGATTACAGCACAGTGGCGTTTCATCAACGCACGAGATGTCATCAACTACATCATTGTTGAGGCAGAGAAAGAACTTGACGAGTTGGTGTTCTCCACCATTGACGGTCGCTCTGTGGTTTTTGCAAATATCATCAACGCCCTACAAGGCGTTCTTGAGCCCGTAAGAATCGCTGGCGGTTTCTACGAGGGGTTTGATGCCCTCGGTAAGCGGATTGATTACGGTTACACAATCAAGTGTGATGCGTCAATCAATTCAGCGGCTCAACTTGAGACGGGTCTCGTCAAGGCTCGTGTCGGTGTTCGCGTATCAAGCATCGGCGACAAAATCAATGTTGACATCATCAAGTCAAACTTGACAACGGCACTGGAATAACGGAGGAATAGATGGCTCGTCCAACACTTTTCAAGAACCTCGCTACACAGCGTCAGATTGTTGCGAAGATTAAGCCTGTCGCAGGCGCAACTGGTCTTCCGACTTTCCCCGACTACTTTACGCAGGTTAGCGGTGGCGAAATCACCGCAGCAGTGGAGAAGGTGTATCACGGTGGAGACCTGTTCCCTGAGACTCTGTGCGCTCCAGCAGAAATCGGCGACATCACCGTAACTGGTTATGTTTCGCAGGACAAAGCATTTTTGCAGAAAATTCAGGATTTGCGTCAACTTGTCGGTCGTGCTAGATACAACGTTGATGTCCACGTTTTTGACTGTGATATTGCAGTTCCTGGTGCGGACAGACAGTACACGAGTGCACTGCTAGTGGGTTTGACCGAGCCTGACGGTGATGCGACTTCGGGAACCCCCGCAACGTTTGCAATGACTTTCAGCATCTCCACCGTTTCGGTTGGTTCTGACCCGGCATAATAAATAAAACCTTTACAGGTTTGTTGCATTCGGGTGCCTAATCTCGTGCTAGTGTTCGTTCCATGAGCAACATCATCATCAATTCAAACGACGATAACGAAACCAATAACGAAACGGACAACGTCCTCGGACAACTCCGAAAAGTTATTAAAAAGAAGATTGAACGGGAAGACATCTACATCAATGTCCCCGAACGACCAGGTGTTTTGATTTGTATTTCTCCGAACATCTCACAGAATCAGTTGCGCTCGTGGCGCAAAAACGCTGGCGAAGACAGCAAGAAGGGTTTGGATACCCTGAAGTTTTCTGCCCAACTTATCGCCTCCACCTGCAAAGGCATCTTGGTTAACGACCAATTCGTTGAGGACGCCCGTGGGGTCAAGTTGACTTTCGCGTCGCCCGAAATCATGGAGATGACAGACACCTCTCGCCCGCATCCAGACTGTGTGACCGCATTTTTTGGTGTGGAACCCCACGTTGAGTCCGCCGCGGTGGCAATCATTGAGGCTGCTGGATATGGGGAAAACGTTGAGTCTTCATTGGACCCTACGAAGACGCGTTCGTCGAATTAGTTCAAGACGCTCGCGTCATAACCGCGGCAAGGTTAGGTGAGGTTTGGCATACCGACCCGATACGGTTGCTTGATTGTTCGGATGAAGAATGGTTTATTAGGTTGGCGTGTGCTAAAGTTATAGCACAGGATAGAGAAAAACAGGAAGCAGAAGCAAAGCGAAACACTCGCTGATTCTGCTGGAGCGCTCGTTATCCGTTTAACAACGGAGTAAGGCATGCCAGAGCGTGTAGTAATAAATATTGAAGTCAACTCCGACATAGCGGAGATTGAGGCAACACGCGAGGCTTTGCGTCGTCTTCGTGACGAAGAAGAAAGATTAAACGACGAGCGAGAACGCGGTAGACGGCAAGAACGCGAATCCAGTCGAGAGCGAAGCCGAACCAATGACGACAATGACCGCCTCAACAATCTGCTCAATAGACAGAGTCGCAATACAAACCGATTAAGGGGACGATACGCCGGACTGCTGAAAGAGACCTTTGCTTTCCGTCAAGACATAGGAAAGATGATTGGCGCAGTCGGTAGTTTTATTAAGTTAATAAACAAGTTGTCGTTAATTGAAATACCTTTACTTGCCGCTGGTTTGGCTGGAATTAGTGCACTTTTCGCAGCGGGTCCTGGGTTAATAAAGTTATATAAAGCAGCCATGAGCGGTTTGGCGTATACCGCTGCTGGTGTGGCAGTTGCGGTTGCTACGGCAGTTGCGGCACAGCAAGAATTTGCGTCAGTTCAATTTGCGCCGATGTATTCCGAAGGAGCAGCCAATACCGCTGACCGTTTCATTGCTGCGAGTCAGGCGATGGACACGTTCACCTCAAATACGAAACTCGCGGTTGTGGGTGCCGAGTCTTTGCAGAAATCTTTCGCCACCCTCAGCAAACAGAAAGCGGTTACGGGTAACACCGTAGCCGCGTTTGAGGGATTGATGAATGTCGTTGCTGGCAGTGGTGGGGATATCGGTAAAGGCAGTGAAAAACTTGCCGAATTTTTGGCGAAAGTTCAGAAAGACGGTTTGGGTGGTGCCGGTGATATTGCCAAAGAATTGGGTCCTGACTTTGAAAAAATTATCAAAGAGGCTAAAGAACTTGGTGTTAAAACATCTGACGAGTTTTTTGCGGCGGCTGCCGAAGGCACACTCGGAAAAACTTTCCAAGAAAAATACGCTGGTCAACTTGATGCATTGAACAACACGCTCATCGGTCGTTTCAAGCAAGGAATGACGGAAATTAAACGAATACTCGGAGACTTGGGAACACAGTTCCTCCAACCCGCAGGCGACCTGTTTGACAACATCGTCCAACAATTGAAAATTACCATCGTAAGATTAAGTCCGTTAATATCACAATTCGGAACCGGTTTTTTTGGCGATATTGAGGAAGGTGTAGCAAAAATTACCGACAAGTTCGTTGTTTTAATGAACCGTTACCTGAATACGACTCCAACATTCTTGCAACAAATGGGCAAAATTGTTGATGCGGTGGGAGGGTTCGGTGACAGACTGCAAGATTGGGCGAGAGGTTTCAAGCCAGCGGGAGAGGCTCTCAACGAGTCATTCTTCGGTCCGATTTTTGAAGGTTTGAAAGATAAATTTTCTGGCGGTATTGATGTTCTGTCTGATTTGATTTTGAAAAATAAACCCGCCCTAGAGGAATTTGCGAAAGCCATCGTCGGGTTGATTGGCGCCATTGGTGATTACGGGAACATGTTGAAGGAAGCATTTTTTGCCGCATTGCCAGCGATAACGATAATGCTGAAAATGATGACCAAATTATTGGAGTTGTTCACCAAGTTGATGAAAGGAATGATGGCGTTGTTCGGGAAGATGGGCGGGAAATTAGGTAATGCGATTGGTGCAATAATCGCAATCTATGCGTCCATAACTTTGTTCAGTCGATTCTTTACCACACTCGGAAAGATGTTTGGGAAAGATATGTCGATTCGGGCAAATAATGTTTTTGTGAATGGAGCACCCATGGGCGGACCGATGGGGATGGGCGCTGGTGGCACACCAGCGGGCGGACCGATGTCCTATCAGCAAGCGTCCGCCCAGTACATGAGTAGACAGCAACGAATTCAATCTGCTTTCAGGGGAGCACCAGCAGCAATGGGGCGAGGTTTGGACAAAATGTATGCAATGCCGATAGGTGGCATGCTCTCCACTGGACTTGGCATGGGTTTGATGGCAACCGCTGGCGATACGAACACTACTGGTGGTGCACTGAAACAAGGTGCAGGTATCGCTTTGGCTGGTGGCGGAATGTTGTCCATGATGGGTGGACAAGCAATAAAAATGCCAGGAATGTTTCAAAGGGCAGACGGAGGAAGAAATTATGGGAGACTCGGTTCCTCTGGTGGCACAATGGGCGCGGCTGGTCTTGCGGGTGCTGCAGCGATAGTCGGCGGTTCGTATGCCGCGGGCAACATCATTGGAAGCAAGTTCAAGAATGACAGCAAATCGTCCAGGGCGATGTCTGCTGGCTCTAGCGCCCTTGCTGGAGCAGCCATCGGTGCAGCGGTCGGCTCCGTTGTGCCGATTATCGGAACTGGTGTGGGTGCGGCGATAGGTGCTGTTGTCGGCGGAATCAGCGGGTATATGAACTCCGGCAAACAGCAAAAAGCCGCTCGCGAAATGGGAAAAAGTCTTGTTGAGAATTATACGCAAGCAACAGAAGAGGCTTTTGCTGCCGGTGACATCGCCGCTCTTGCTACGGCGAGAGAAGAAGCCATAAAGCAACACGAAGCCAATCTAAAAGAAGTTCAGCACATGGAAGAATACAATAAGCATGTCACCGCGTTTCAACTAAAAATGGAACAATTTGATAGGGAAATAAAAACGTTCACCGAAAACGCGTCTCTTGCGGAACGAACACTCGGAGTGGGAACCGACCAGTTGAACGCATTGGCGAACGAGGCTGGCGTTGATTTGCGACACAAAATGTTGAATTTGAGAGAGGTTATTCAACTCGTCGGCAAGACAACAACCCAACAAATGGGGTTGATGCGCGCAGAAATAGCGAAATTCACCGGTGCTATAACGACTGGCGCGATGAATGTTTTTGAAAAAGATAGGCAGAGACGCGAGTCTAAAAAGAATGTAAATGCTTCAGAGGCTGCTCTTGCTACCGGACTTTTCAACGAGGAATCGGTTGACAAATTTTTGGAAGATACTCTTGCGTTCGGCACCTCGGTGGCTGGTCCGTTGGGCGCGTTTGGAACCATGAACGCCGCTGTCCAAGAAAGTTTGACCAGTGGTACTTTGAAGAATTTGACCGATGACCAAAAACAAAAAGTCCTAGACCGCATGGCTGAAGTTGGCAGTAATGAAAATATTTTACAGTACATCAAATCTGACCCGACCGCACAGCAAGAACTAGGTGACCTTGTTAGAACTGGCAAGGGAATGGAAAAGTTTACAAACGAAGAAATCATGGGACTTATTACCACAAAATTAAAGGACCCGGCGATGGCGGGTCAGGGTGGTTTCTTCCTACAGAACCTCTTAAATCAGATTCAACAAGATACGACTTCAAAAACGGGAAACGACAAAGTAGCGGGAATGTTACTTTCCCCTGACCGGTTGGCGGAAGTCAATAGACCAAAGATTCCGATGGGTTCTTATATGGCGCCATCCCTCTTACCGTCAGCGCAGACATCAAAAGTGGTGAATGTGAGTGTTGTTTCACCGCTCGCAGACAAAGCAACAGTTGACAGAATCATCAACGAAATTCAAGCCGCATTTAGAGACACGAACGAACGCGGTGGAGTCACTGTGGGCAGCACCGGTGGCGCAAGAAGGACTTAATCATTTATGGCTTCGTTGACTATCCGCATGAACGCAAATACTTCACTTGGTGAACTGCTGCTTGGTGTTCCGTCAGGGTTTTCCAAACCGTTGACATTGGTGATGCATTCCGAACAGGGTAGAACAGACCCTGAGATTCGGTTTGTTTT
>Ga0208048_1000331_pt1 | contig 25204 bp, 28 predicted proteins | sample Malawi_45m_30L_FD_184163 | JGI IMG/M metagenome (GOLD analysis project Ga0208048, IMG submission 184163) | Freshwater microbial communities from Lake Malawi, Central Region, Malawi to study Microbial Dark Matter (Phase II) - Malawi_45m_30L... | ecosystem: Environmental > Aquatic > Freshwater >...
CGCCATCTGGGCCGTGCCCCTCTCCATCGGCCTGATGATCGTCATCTCCAAGGCGACCTCGGCCGACGTGCCCGCCGACGTGCGGATGAAGATGCTGGTCCTGCACGCCCCGGAAGCCCTCGGCCTGAAGCAGGAGTACATCAAGGAACACGAAGGCCTCGGCGGACACTGAGCCGGTCGCCGGGGGCGGATTATCCCCGCCGTTGGAAACTTGAATCTTGGAAGTCCGGCGGGGGGCGTCTTTGCTGGACAGGTGCCGACCGAACTCACCGAAGAAGACTCCCGCGCCTATGGCGTCGTCCAGGCGTTCTCCCTGTTGCTCGCCGGCGGGGCGCTCTACGCGGCGGCCCTGATGTCCTACAAGGGTGGCCAGGTCTTCCTCGGCCACGTCGCCGATCCTTATGACCGCGTCGTCTGGGTGGGCGTCGGCATGGGCATCCCCACCGCGCTCTGCGGGGCGGTGATCGCCGCCCTCGCCGCCCTGGACCGCGGCTGGGACCTGCTCCGCGTCGCCGCCACCGCCCTGCTCGTCGGCAACCTCACCGTGCCCGCCGCCTGGGGCGTCCTCTGGCTGCTCCGCCATGGCTACGTCCATTTCTGAAATGTCCGGCCCCATCGTCATCGTCACCCGCGGCAGCCCGCTGGCCCTCCAGCAGACGCACGACGCGGCCGCCCGCCTGCAGGCGGCCCTCGGCCGGCCCACGGAGATCCGCGTCCTGACCACCACCGGCGACCGTCAGACGAACTGGTCGCTCGAAAAGCAGGGCGGCAAGGGACTCTTCACCGCCGAGCTCGAGCAGGCGCTGCTCCGCGGCGAAGCCGACCTCGCGATTCACAGCTCCAAGGACCTGCCGACCGGGATGCCGGCGGGCCTCGCGATCGCCGGCTGCCTGCCGCGGCAGGACGCGCGTGACGTGCTCGTGCGCCGCGCCGACGTCGCCCATCCGAAACTGATCGCCACCGGCAGCCCGCGCCGTCGCGTGCAGGGCGCCCTCGCCTTTCCGCAGGCGCAGTGGACCGAACTCCGCGGCAACGTCGACACGCGCCTCAAGAAACTCGCCCACGGCGACGCCGACGCGTCGTACCTCGCCGCCTCCGGACTCAACCGCCTCGGCATCAAGGAATGGCCCGGCCTGACCCTCGAACCCGTCGCGCTCGCCGACATGGTGCCCGCCGCCGGCCAGGGCGCCGTCGCCCTCCAGTCCCGCTCCGCCGAGGTCGCGCTCTACGCCGCCGCCGGCTGCGCCGCCACGACCTACTCCGTGACCGTCGAGCGCCTGTTCCTCGCCAAGCTCGGCGAGGGCTGCCACACCGCGTTCGCCTGCCACCACGCAGCCGGGCGCGTGCATCTCTTCCGCACGGACTTCGGCCGGCGAGACTTCTCCTTCCCTGTCACCGACCTTGCCGCGGCCTCCGCCTTGGCCGACGATATCCTCCGCCGGATCCTGCCCCGCTGAACATGAGCAAGCTCCCTTTGCGCGACCGTCACGTGGTCCTCACCCGCCCGGAGGGGCGCGGCGGCGACTGGAAGGAAGCCCTCGTCGAGGCCGGCGCGGCGGTCTCCGAACTCCCTTTGCTCGAGATCAAGTTCGAGCCCGACGACGCGGCGCTGGGCGAGGTCTTCGAAGGCATGGGCGAGTACGAGTGGATCGTCTTCACCAGCGCCAACGGGGTGCGCGGCTTTTTCGACCGTTTCTTCGAACGCTTCACCGACATCCGCTCCGTCGGCGGCGTGCGCTTCGCGTGCCTCGGACCCGCGACGGAGAAGGCCCTGCGCCAATACCACCTGGAAAGCGACCTCACCGCCAAGCAGAACGACGCCGTCTCGCTGGGCCGCGACCTGGTGGAAAAGCACGACGTCGAGAACCAGAAGCTCCTCGTCGTCACCGGCAACCTCAACACCCCCGAGCTGCCCCGCCTGCTCAGCGAAGGCGGGATGGCGATCGTCGACGTGCTCAAGGTCTACGCGACCGAGGAGAAGTCCGTCGCCGAATCGCCCGAGGCCGCCGAATTCCGCCGCCGCGGCGCCGACGTGATCGTCTTCGCGAGCCCTTCGGCCGTGGAATCCTTCCTCCACCAGGCCGCCTTGCTGCGGCCCGACTCCGGCGCCCGCCAGCCTAAGGCCGTGGCCATCGGCGCCACGACCGCTGACGCGCTCCGCAAAGCCGGCATTCCCCTGGCCGGCACCGCCGCCGCCCCGAACGCCAAGGCCATCCGCGACGCCGTGGTCGCCGCGCTCGCATGATCGGGAAGGCGCGCATCAAGGTCTGCGGGATCACCCGCGCCGCCGACGCCGCCGCCGTGCTGGCCCAAGGCGCCGACTTCCTCGGCGTCAACTGCTGGCCCGGTTCGCCGCGTTACGTGCCCCCCGCGGCGCGCCCCGTCCTCCTGCGGGAAATCCCAGCGGCGAAGCGCGTCGCGGTGACCGTCAATCCCACCGCCGAGGAAGCCAAGGCCTTGCTCGCCGAAGGCTTCGCCATCGTGCAGGCCCACTTTGATACGGCCAAGACGGCATGCGACCCCCGGGCGCTTTCCGCGTCCGTGAGCCCAGCCCGGCTCTGGCTCGCGCCTAAGCTCGCCGATGGCGCCGAGTGGCCCGCTGAACTGATCCCGTTGGCCGCGGGGTTCGTCCACGACGCCCACGCCAAGGACGCTTTCGGCGGCACCGGTAAGATTTCCGACTGGGTTCGCTGCGCCCGTCTGCGGCGGCGTTACCCTCAGGCCGATTGGTTGCTCGCCGGCGGCCTTGGCCCCGACAACATCGCGGCGGCGGCGGCCTCCGGAACCGACTTTTTCGACCTGAACAGCGGCATTGAACTAGCCCCAGGCCTGAAATCTGCCGAAAAATTATCTGCCGTCATCGAGGCCCTGCTTAAAAATACTCAATCCTAAGCCCCGCTCCTACCTGATGAGACTTGGCACGGGGGGTGCATAACTTAACTTGCTCAACTGAGCGCTAAACCCAACCTAACACACCACCATGAAGCTCGTCGTCGCCATCATCAAACCGTTCAAACTCGAAGAAGTGAAGGACGCCCTCGCCGAGATCGGCATCGAGGGCATGACCGTCACCGAGGTCAAGGGCTTCGGCCGCCAGAAGGGTCACACCGAAATCTACCGTGGCTCGGAGTACACCGTCGACTTCCTCCCCAAGGTGAAAATCGAAGCCGCGGTGGCCGACGAACAAGTCGAAAAAGCCATCGCCACCATCTCCAAGGCCGCCCAGACCGGCAAGATCGGCGACGGTAAGATCTTCGTCTACGGCCTCACCGACGTCATCCGCATCCGCACCGGCGAACGCGGTCCGGCGGCCATCTGAGCTTCGGACAAATTTAAGCAGAAAGGCGTCCTACGAGGACGCCTTTCTGTTGGCTCACTTCGGCGCCTTGGCCTTGGCGGCGGCGATCTGGGCCTTGTTCTTCACGAGCATGCCGGGCGAATTCCATTTGATCACGTGATACGTGGCCGGAGTCTCTCCGGCGTTGCGGATCGCATGGTCGAGGTTCGCCGCCTGGAAGATGACCGAGCCCGGCCCGAGCTTCACCCAGTCGCCGGCGACGAGCGCCTCGACGGCGCCTTCTTTGACGATGAGGAGCTCTTCGTCGGGGTGCTGATGCGGCGGATGAGCCAACTGGCCGGGATTCAAGGTCGTGATGTGGCACTCCAACTCGTCGAGCGTCGCGGTCGGCGCCTGGCAGACCTTACGGTAGGCCCCGACCTTCGTCGGCTTGACCACGAGTTTCTCCCAATCGAAGGCCATCGAACCCATCACGGGCTTGGCGGCCGGCACGTCGGCGGCGACGGGTGCCTGGCCGATGAAGCCGGTGAGGCCGAGGCAGATGGATGCGGTCAGGGATGCGACGAAAAGGTCGCGGCGGGTCGGGGTTGGCATGAATCGTTTCTAGGAAATGCGTCCGGGCGAGTAAAGAGCCCATCCAGACGCCTTGCCCTCGGGCCGACCCCGGGCCTAATCTGAGACATGCTCCGCCCCGCGCTCCGATGGATGGCCGCCCTGCTCGGCCTGGCGACCCTGCTCGTCGGTTGCGGCGACGGCCGGACCACCGCCGAGAAGAAGGCCGCCGAGGGTTACCTGATCATCAACAACACGGCCGAGCCCTCGGGCCTCGACCCCCAGACGATCACCGGGCTCAGCGAAAGCCATATCGTCGGCGCCCTCTTCGAGGGACTGGTCAATTACGACCCGCAGGACCTGCACCCCGTCCCGGGCATCGCCGAGAGCTGGACGATGTCGCCGGACGGCAAGACCTGGACCTTCCGCCTGCGCGAAGCGGCCAAGTGGTCCAACGGCGATCCCATCACCGCGGCGGACCTCCTCTTCAGTTACGAACGCATGCTCCGGCCGAGCTTCGGCGCGGAATACGCCTCGATGCTGCACGGCGTCCGCGGCGCCAAAGACTTCGCCGCGGGGAAGACGACGGATTTCCGGAACGTCGGCTTCCGGGCGCCGGACGCGCATACGTTCGTCATCGAACTCGAGCACCCTATCCCCTACTTCCTCCAGCTCCTCTGCCACCATAGTTGGATCCCGGTACACCCGCCGACCATCCTGAAGTTCGGCGCCATCGACTCCCTGAACACGCCGTGGACGCGGCCCGGGGCGATGGTCAGCAGCGGCGCGTTCACGCTCGAAAGCTGGGAGGTCGCGCGCCGCGTGGTGGTCCGCAAGAACCCGCTCTACTGGAACGCCAAGGAAGTCTCGCTCGACGCCGTGGAGTTCCGGGCCATCAGCGACCTCTTCGCCGAGGAGCGCGCCTTCCGCGGCGGCGAACTGCACGTCACTAGGGCGGTGCCGCCCTACAAGGTGTCCAAGCTCCGCGCAGAAAGGGCACCGCAGCTGCGCATCGACCCCTTCCTCGCGACCGCCTTCGTCTGGGTGAACTGCGACATCCAAGGCACCGAGCCCGCGGACGTCGCCGCCCGCAAGGCGCTCGCCGACCCGCGGGTCCGCCGCGCGCTCGGCATGGCCCTCGACCGGGACCTGATCGCCGAGAAAGTCCTGCGGGCCGGCGAAAAGCCCGCGCTCCACTTCACGCCGCCCGGTACGGGCGGCTTCCACGCGTCCGCACGCTGGAAGCAGGACGCCACGGAAGCCCGGCGCCTCCTCGCCGCGGCCGGCTACCCTGGCGGCAAAGGCCTGCCGAAGTTCGACTACCTCTACGCGACCTCCGAAGGCCAGCAGATGGCCGCGCAGGCCTACCAGGAGATGTGGCGGCGCGAACTCGGCGTCGAAGTCGAACTGCGTAATCTGGAGTGGAAGGTCTACCTCACCGCCATGCGCAAAGGCGAATTCCACCTCTGCCGCGGCGCGTGGGTCGGGGATTACAACGACCCGAACACCTTCCTCGAGATGCTCATCACCGGCAACGAGCTCAACAATTGCAACTGGAGCGACGCGGAATATGACCGCCTGCTCGGACTCGCCGCGCGCGAGACCGACCCCGCCAAGCGCTTCGGCTACTTTCAGCTCGCGGAAGCCCGGCTGGTCGAACAGGCGCCGGTGCTGCCCGTCGTCTTCAGCACGAACAAGTACCTCATGCGGCCGGAAGTCCGTGGGTGGCACCCCACCCTGCTCGACCAGCACCCGCTGTCCGCCGTGAAGCTCGTCCCGGTCCCGGCGAAAGGGGATTGAAGCAGCCACGCCTCCGCCTATCATTTTCCCATCACCATGCGCCCACTCTCCATCGCCCTGCTCGCCACCCTCGTCACCCTGACCGCCGTCGCCCAGACCGACCCGCTGCGCACCGCGCCGCAGGAGAAAGCCTTCGCCAAGCTCCGCGGCATCACCCAGTTCTACATCGACGTCGCCACCTCGGAGAACCGTCCCGAAGACACCGACCTGCGCACCGAGATCCGCGACGGGATGGAACTCGAACTCCGCCGAGCCAACCTCACCCCCAAGGCTGTCGAAGGCCTGAGCTCGGAGGCCACCACGCCGTTGATGCTCATCGACGTGCGTTTCGACCGCGGTCTCGGCCGCTACACCGCCGACGTCACCCTCTCCGTGCGGGACAACGCCACGATCACCCGCAACAAGGAGGCCGTCCTGGCCCAGTCTTACGGCGAGACCCGCCGGGCCCTCGGCACCTCGGACACCGCGCTCAACCGCGAGGTCAAGGCCCGCAGCCGTGAGCTCGTGCTCGAGATCATCGAAGGCATGAAGCGCCTCAAGTAACCGGCCCTTGGAACTGCTGAAGAGGATGCGGGGCGCCGGCGCGGGGCAGACGGGCACCTCCGGCCTGGGTGGCGGGATCCGGCCGTCGCCGTTGGGGCGGCGTTCGCGCCGATGAGGCGGGCGCGGGCGGCGCACCCAGCGGCCTGATCGTGCTGGTCGCCCTCGTGCATCACAACTTGCACCACGCCGCCCGCTGGTCCAAATATGGGGCCCGAACTTATGTCCTCCGCCGAAGCCCGCCTCGCCGAACTCGGCCTCAGCCTGCCCACGCCGCCCGCGGCCGCCGGCGCCTACGTCCCCGCCGTCCGCGCCGGCGACCTGCTCTACCTCGCCGGCACCCTGCCGATGAAGGACGGCAAGGCCGCCTCGCTCGGCAAGGTCGGCCGCGAAGTCGACCTCGCTCAGGCCGCCGAGGCCGCGCGGCTCTGCGCGCTGAACGCGCTCGCCAACGCCAAGGCCGCGCTCGGTTCGCTCGACCGCGTGACCCGCGTCGTGATGGTCAACGGTTTCGTCAATGGTGTCGACGGCTTCAGCGACAGTCCGAAGGTGCTCAACGGCGCCTCCGAACTCCTCCTCCAGGTCTTCGGCGAGGCCGGCAAGCACGCCCGCGCCGCGGTCTCGGTCAACGGCCTGCCCCTCGGCGTCTCCGTCGAAGTCCAGCTGGTGCTCGAGGTCCGCGACTGAGCGCTCAGCCCTCGGACAGGCTGACACGGGTGAAGTCGATCTTGAACGACTTGCCCTTCGGCGGCTTGCCGCAGTTGCCGATCCGTGCGCAGGCGCGCTTCACGAGATCGGCCATGCGCGTGTCGCGCGGGGAAGTGATCCAGCCGGCGAAAGTGACGAAGCCTGCGGCGTCGACGTTGACGGTGACGCCGCAGGTGGCGCCCGCGGCGACGGATTCGCCTTCGGCCGCGACGATCTCACACCACGCCGTGTGCAGCCGCGCCTGGACCTCGCCCGCGTAGAGCGCGAGCTCGGAGGCCGAGCCCCCTTCGCCGCCGTTGTCGCCGGTGCCGTAGCTCCGGCCCTTCTTCACCGAGACGCCGCCGATGCCGCCCGACTTCGCGGAAGCACCGGGCCGGCCGGACTTGCCGCCCTGGCTCTGGTTGAACTCCTCGAGCGTCATGCGGCTGGACTTGCTGCTGGCCCCGTTCTTCACGACCGCCTTGGCCTTGGTCTTCGGGTTCGGCGAAGACGTCGCCGACTGCTCGGCCTGCTCGCGCTCGTTGAGGATCTTTTCCACGTTGAGCTTGGGAATCCGGATCCGGGCGATGCCGGCGGAGTCGCCTGTCACGGCGCCTTGGGCCACGCCCGGGGTCTTGCCGACTTCGCCGGGACGCTTGCCCGTGACGCCCGCGAGGTCGATGAGCAGCGGATTCGCCGGCTCGACGTTCTCGCCGTCTTGCCGGGCGGCGAACCAGGAGAGACCCACCACCGCGCCCAGGAGACCGAGGTGCACCATCAGGGAACCGATCCAACCTCTGCCGGCGGCGGCCATGCTCAGCGCATCTCGGTGTCGAGCGCCGCCTTGGTCAGGCCCTTGGCCTTCGCGAGGGAGAGCACGTCGATGATCTTCTGGTAGGACAGCGCGCCGTCGCCGCGGATGCGGACGATGGGCTGCTCCGCCTCGGGCAGGGCCGCGAGGGATGCGAACTCGGCTTCGAGCTGGACCGTCGTGACGGCCCGGGCGCCGAAGGAGAGCCCGCCGTTACGGTCGATGCTGACGACGCGGTGCTGGGCCTTCGTGTCCGGTGACTTACCCGCGCCCTTGTCGGCCTTCGGCAGGTTGACGGCGGTGGTCTGCTCCAGCACCGGCGTCGCGATCATGAAGATGATCAGCAGCACGAAGCAGAGATCGAGCATCGGCGTGACGTTCAGCTCGTTCATCACGTGCAACCGGTTAGGCTTGGAAAAAGAGCGGGCCATCGGCGCTTACTGGGCGTCCTCCCAGCCGGGCAGCGCGGCGGACGGCGGTTCCGGGGCCGGCGCGGCGGGCGCGGGCGCGGCCTGGGCGGCCTGGGCGGCCTGGGCGGCGCGCCGCAGCTGCTCGCGCTCCTGGGCGGCCTCGTAGTTGCGGCGGGCTTCGCCTTCGAGCTCGAGTTCGACGCGGTCGGCGAGCGAACTCGCGAAGTTCTCGAGCTCGGTCGTCATGATCTTCACCTGCGTGAGCAGGTAGTTGTAGCCGAAGGTGGCGGGGATCGCGACGAGGAGACCGAGGGTGGTCGTGACGAGGGCGCCGCACACGCCGGGCGCGAGCTGGGCGATGCTGGCCTTCTCGGTCAGCGCGCCGAAGGTGACCATCACGCCCCAGACCGTGCCGAGCAGGCCGAGGAACGGACCGCCGGAGACGAGCGAGCTGAGCAGCACCATCTTGTCCTCGTACTTCACCATCGTGCGCGCGACGCCGCGCTGAACGGCGTTCTCGACGTGCCCCATGCACAGCGTGACGTCCGCCGGGCGGATAAGACGGCCTTTGTGGCGCTGCACGGCGGAGACGCCCTCGGCGACCAGGAACTCGTAGGGGCCGAGGTTGGAGCCGCGCGGGAAGTTGAGCGCGACGATGGCGGGCTCGTCGCGGAGGCGACGCTCGAAAGCATGGTTGCGGCGGCGCAGCTCAAAGATGTCGGACCACTTCTGGATCATCGCGCCCCAGCCGACGAAGGAGCAGATGAGGAGCACGACGGCGACGGCCATGCCGGCCGCGTCCATCTGCTTGAAATACCAGAGAGGGTCCTTGGCGGCCTCGGCCAGCACCAGCATGAAGACGGGAGAAAGCATCGGTTTCTTAGGCAATCCGCCGCGAGCAGGGCTTCAACCTGAAAAGGTTGGCCCGCACGCTTGAACCCGCGGACTTTCCTCCGCATGGTGAGGCTCGCGTGGTTCCTCGTCCGCCCACCTGCCAAGGCTGCGTCCAGAACGCGGTCGTCTACCTCACCCTCGTCGCCGGAGGGAAGGCGGAGACCTATGCGTGCTGCCAAGGCTGCCCGGCCTTGCGCTCGGACTCTCTCCTGCCCTCCTTGGCGCTGGGCCTGAAGCTGACCGTCCCGACCCCCGCCGGACGCGGAAAGTGCCCCGCCTGCGGCTTCCGCTGGTCCGACTACGAGCGGATCCACCGCCTAGGCTGCGCCACCTGCTACGAGGCCCATGCGCCGATGACCCTGGCCACGATCGCACGCATCCAGCCCGGTCTGGAACACCGAGGACGCCGCCCCCAGGACGGCCAGGCGGACCGCCTCGCCAAGCTGGCGAAGGCCCGCGCCGACCTCCAGGCCGCCCTGCGGGTCGAGGATTACGAGGCCGCGGCGGTCCTGCGGGACCAGATCGCCGAACTCGAGCACGGGCCGTCGGAGAGCCGCCCCTGACTTCCCGGATGAAGCCCACCGCCCTGCTGACCAACGACGACGGCATCAACGCCGCGTTCCTCCACGCCTTGGCGGCCGCCTGCGACGCCGAAGGCTTCCGGGTGGTCGTCGCCGCGCCCGCCGGCGAACGCAGCTGGATCGGCCGGGCTTTCAGCCGCCACCGCGAGGTGACCCTGGCCGACTATCCCGGGCTCGGCGAACAGGCCTGGTCCATCGACGGAACCCCCGCCGACTGCGTGAACATCACCCTCGGCCATCTGCTCCCCGTCCGGCCCGACATCGTCCTCTCCGGCATCAACATCGGCTTCAACGCCACCATGCCCCTCTGCCTGAGCTCGGGGACGTTGGCCGGGGCGACCGAAGGCGCCGCCTGGGGACTGCCGGCCGTCGCCTGTTCCCTGGATCTCGAACAATCGCTCTTCGAACAGGTCCACCGGAACTCCTCGGTCTGCCCGCCGGCCTTACGTCCGCATCTCGAGACCGCCTGCCGCCACGCCGCCCGCTTCGCCAAAGGGCTCATCGGCCGGCCGGTCGCCGGCCTGCACGTCCACAGCCTCAACTATCCGGCCGCGGTCACCGAGGCCACCGCGATGGAGCGCAGTACGCCGGCGCTCGTCCGGCACGGATCGCTGTTCAAGCGTTCCGCCCGGGGCTTTGCCTTCGCCTGGAACGAAGGCGAGGATGTCTCCGTCGAAAAACAGACCGACCGCGCCGTGCTCGAGCGAGGTCGGATCAGTCACACGGTCTTCGATTTCGGCGGCACCGCGCCGCTCTGAGCCGGCTCAGTGGCTGTGATCGTGGTCATGACCATGGTCGTGGTCATGATGGCCTTCGCCGGCGAAAAGCGCCGGCAGCAGGAGCACCAGGCCGGCGATGAAGGCCGGAGCCCAGGCGTTGCGCAGGCCATGGGCCGCGAGGAAGGGATAGAAGGCGACGTAACCGGCGAGCGACCAGGCGCCGAGATGGTTGGTGAAGAACCAGAGGCCCTTGAGGCCGCCGTCGTTGGCACGACGCTGGACGAATACCGAAAGGAAGCCGGCGAAGAACACCGCGGAGAGGATCAGGAGGAAGACGGCGAAAGGAGCCCAGCCTTCGACGGCGCGGTGATGGATCTCGTCGGCCTGCTTCTTGAAGTCGTCCGCGACGGCGGCTTCGGCCAGGACCTTGGCGGCGACGGCGTCGAAGGCCTTGCCCTTGGCGGCGGACTTGGCCTTGGCGACCGCCTTCTCGACCAAGGCGGCCTTCACCACGGCTTCCTGATGGTGGGCTTCCGACTCCGGCAGAGTATGGCTCATGCAGTGGTAGGCGCCGGCGGACAACCCGTAGAAGACGGCTCCCAGGAAGACGGTGTTGATGGCCAGGCCGAGGCGGCCGAGGGGCTTGGTAATGTCCAACGAGAGGCTCATGGTGCGAAGCGGCAACCTAGGTCGGACGACCTGCCGTTCAATTCCAAACTTGGAAACCGTCCGCCGTCCCGCCTGATTGGGGTCAGCCATGGCCAGCCCCCTCCCTGAAACCGTCCTTTTCGACCTCGACGGCACGCTGGTCGACAACTTCGAGGCCATCCACCGCTGTTATGATGACGTGATGGGGATGATGGGACTCCCGGGCGTCACCTTGGAGCAGATCCGGCGCGCGGTCGGCGGCTCCGTGAACATCACCCTCGTCAAGCTCGCCGGCGAGGCCAACGCGCCGACGGCCACGCGCCTCTTCCGGGAGCACTTCCCGTCCGTCATGTACCACGGCTTGCGCGCCTACCCGGGCTGCCGCGAGATCCTCGCCGACCTGAAGTCCCGGGGCGTCCGGGTCGCCGTCTACACCAACAAGGACGACGCCAACTCCAAGAGGATCATGGAACACCTCGGTCTGGACGACGTCGTGGACGCCGTCTTCGGCACCAACGTGCACCCCTGGCGCAAGCCGCAGGCGGAGTTCACGCACTTCGTACTCTCGACCCTGAAGGCCGACGCCGACCGGACGGTCATGGTCGGTGATTCGCCCTTCGACATCTCGACGGCCCGCAACGGCAAGCTCGCCGCGATCCATTGCGTCACGACCGGCAGCCACACGGCCGAGGAACTCGGCCCTTACGCCCCGGACACCATCCACGCCGGCCTGCCCGAGCTGGGCCGGGCCGTCTTCGGCCTGGGCTGATTTTCGTTTCGCCCCCGCCCCGCAGGGGTGATTGGCTCACCGTATGTCGCCGCCACGCGAACCGCCGCGCGGACCCGAAACCACTGTTTCGGGCGTGGTCGAGCGCATCCTCTGGCTCGACGAAGAGACGCATTTCACGATCGCGGAGCTCGCGCCCGAAGCCGGCGACAAGGTGATCATCCTCGGCAACATGACGGGATTGCAGTGCGGCGAGACCGTCGACGTCAGCGGCCACTGGGAACGCCATCCGTCGCACGGCCCGCAGCTGCGCGTGCGCACCTTCAGCTCGCGCCTGCCCTCCTCGGTACACGGCATCCGCAAATACCTCGGCAGCGGCCTCATCAAAGGCATCGGCAAGACCTACGCCGACAAGATCGTCGCGAAGTTCGGCGTCCGCACCTTCGACATCATCTCGAACCAATCAGCGCGCCTGCGCGAGGTCGACGGCATCGGCCCCGGCCGCGCCAAGGCGATCAAGGCCGCCTGGGACGACCAGAAGGCCCTGCGCGAGGTCATGGTCTTCCTGCAGACCTACGGCGTGACCAACGCCCTCTGCGTGCGCATCGTCAAGGCCTACGGTCAGGACGCGAAGAAGGTCCTCACCACCGAGCCCTACCGCGTCTGCCGCGAGGTCGAAGGCGTGGGCTTCAAGACCGCCGACAAGATCGCGCGCAACCTCGGCCTGCCCACCGCCGGCCCGCAGCGCGTCGACGCCGGCATCCTGCACACGCTCGAGGAGCTCGAGGGCGAGGGCCACAGCGCTTTCCCCGACGAAGGCCTGCTCGAGAAGGCCACCGAGCTCCTCGAGGTCGACAAGACGATCGTCCACGACCGCCTGCGCAAGCTGATGGAGGAGGACGCCGTCGGCGTGCTCGCCACGCGCGGCGTTCGCCTCGTGCAGCTGCGCCCCCAGGAGAAGGCCGAGAAATCGATCGCCGCCTCGGTCCAGGGCTTCCTGGCCACGCCCTCGGGCCTGCCCACCATCGTCGCCGACAAGGCGGTCGAATGGGCCCAGAACCGGGCCGGCTTCGCCTTCTCGCCCGCGCAGGCCGCCGGCGTGCTCATGGCGCTGCAGAGCAAGGTCACCGTCCTCACCGGCGGCCCCGGCACGGGCAAGACGACCATCCTCAAGGCGCTCTGCGACATCCTCGGCGCCAAGCGCGTGCGCATGGCGCTCGGCGCGCCGACCGGCCGCGCGGCCAAGCGCATGACCGAGGCCACGCGCGTGCCGGCCTCGACGATCCACCGCCTGCTCAAGTTCGATCCGCTCGAAGGCGGCTTCACCGCGAACGCGGAGAACCCGCTCGCGACCGACTTCGTCATCATCGACGAATCCTCGATGCTCGACACCAAGCTCGCCGCGGCGCTGCTGCGCGCGGTGCCCGCCACCGCGCACGTCCTGCTCGTCGGCGACGTCAACCAGCTCCCGTCCGTCGGGGCGGGCAACGTGCTGGGCGACCTCATCGATTCCGGCGCGGCCGCGGTCACGCGCCTCGGCACCGTCTTCCGCCAGGGCGCCCGCAGCGGCATCGTCACGGTCGCCCACGGCATCCTGCATGCGGACACCTCGCCGCCCCCGCCGGTCGAAGACCCGGCGAAGCTCGATTTCGCCCAGGACATCCATTTCGTCCGCGTCGACGAACCCGAGGCCTGCGTGGCGATGGTCACCGAGCTCTGCTGCGAGGTCTTGCCGAAGGCGCTCCGACTCGACCCGCTGCGCGACATCCAGGTGCTCGCGCCGATGCACAAGGGCACGGGTGGCATCCAGGCCTTCAACCAGACCCTGCAGGGCCGCCTGCGCGGCGCCGACGCGCGCCCGGGCCGCATCCAGCCGGGCGACAAGGTCATCCAGACCCGCAACAACTACGACAAGAACGTCTTCAACGGCGACTTCGGGGTCGTGCTCGGGCAGAACGAGGAAGGCACGCTGCTGATCGACTTCGACGGCGCGCGCGTCGAGCTCGAACGCGGCGAACAGGGCGACCTGCACCTCGCCTACGCGGTGAGCATCCACAAGTCCCAGGGCTCGGAATTCCCGGCCGTGGTCGTACCCCTGCTCCGCCAGCACAGCATCATGCTCGCGCGTAACCTGGTCTACACGGCCGTCACGCGCGGACGAAAGCAGGTGATCCTCGTCGGCGACCCGACCGCTTACGCCATGGCGGTGCGCAACGCCTCGGACTCGCGCCGCATCACCGGCCTCCTGCCCCGCCTCCGCGGCGAGGAGTGATCAGGGCCGCCCGCGCATCGTCCCGCGGGTGACGCCGAGCTGGTTGAGGACCTTGAGGTCGTTCCAGAGGGCGGCGCCGTCGAGGTCGCCTTTCAGCAGGGCCTGATACTTCCCCAGCGTGCGCGTCACGGTGGCGGCGTCCTCGTCGACGAACTCGACGCGGAAGCGGCGGACGCCCAAGGCCAGCAGCTGGGTGACGTATTCGGCCCCGGTCTGGGCGCGCGAGTTGAAGAGCGTGTTCCGGCAGCCGGCGTCGGCCTTGAGGATGTGTTCGGCGCCGACGCGGTCGCGCAGCTTGACGCGGTGCTTCTCGCACGGACGGCCGCAGTCGCGGTAATCCTTGCCCGGGGAGAGGAAGGCGCAGAACACGCAGTGCTCCATGTGGAACATCGGCATGTGCTGGTGGATCGTGACCTCGAACCATTCCGGCGGGGCGGACCGGAGGAGCGCGGCGACCTGCTCGGAATCGAGGTCGTAGGAGACCGTCAACCCTTCCAAGGCGTGCTCGCGCATGAGCCACTCGGCGGTCAGGGCGTTGGCGACGTTGAGGGAGAAGTCGGCGCGGAGACGCTTTCCCTTGAAGGCGCGGAGATCCTCGTGATTGCGCACCAGGTAGCCGTCGGCCTCGCAGGAGAGGACGATCTCGCTGACGCGTTCCTCGCCCTGCTTGTGGATGCGCGGGCCCATCGCCCAGAACTCGACCTTGCGCCCGGCCTCCTGCTCGTAGGCGCGGACGCGGGCCACGGCGGCGCGGAACTTCTTCGGGTCCTCGTATTCCGCGTAGATCACGCGGGCGCCGCTCGCGAGGGCGGGCTCGAGCTGCTCGGGTTCGCGGATGACGACGACGATCCCGGCCTCGCCCGGACGCCGCGGTTCGAAGGGGGCGACCCGGGTGGCCGCCTCGTCGTAAGGCAGGAGGGTCCAGCGGAGGGGCTGGCGGCGAAGCTTCGTGAGCTGGTCGGCAAGGTCGCGGCGGAGGCGGTTCAGCTCGCTGACCGGGACGATGAGGGCGCCTTCGAGGTCGGCCTGCAGCTCGCCGAGCTCGAAGCCCGTGTCCCCGAGGCGGCCCAGCTGGTCGCGGAGCACGGTGACGTCCAGCGGGCGCTTCTCGGCCGCGGCGCAGGACCGCGCGGTCTCGCCGGCGACGACATGGCCTTCGCCGTCGTTGAATTCGACACGTAGGGGCTGGCCGAGCCGGCCGACGACCCGGGCGTGCAGCGGCCGGCGATGGTTGGCCTTCTCCCGGTCCCAGGAATCATGCAGACGCTTGTCGAGCTCCTGGTCCTTGGTCTTCCAGAGGATGGCGCCGGGCTTCACCTGAGACCAGTCGATGTCTTCGCGGCCGAAGCGGACGAAAGTCAGGCCGCCGCGGGCGGGCTCGAATCCGTGGACGAAGCCGCCCTGCTCGCGTTCGGCCGGCTTGCCCTGGTCGAAGACCACGCCGTCGCCGGGCTTGAGCGGGCCCTCGAGACGCAGGGTCACGCCGTTGGTGGCGACGTCGACGACCGTGCCGAGGCAGACGCCGCGCTTCTTGCCGAAACGGGCGTGGACGAGCCGCTGGTTATCGATGCCGCGGAGCCATCCCGTGTGCAGGCCGCGCGAGAAGGTCATCTGCATCGCGTAGTCTTCTTCCTGCCGGACCTGGAGGGCGGCGTGGTCGGCGTCGGCGCCCTTGAGCAGGGCGTCCCAGGCGGCGTCCACCGCACGCCGGTAGGCCTTCGTGATGGCGGCGACGTATTCCGGGGACTTCAGGCGGCCCTCGATCTTCAGGGAACGGACGCCGGCGCGGATCAGGTCGGGGACGACCTCGATGCCGGCGAGGTCCTGCGGGGAGAGCAGATAGGCCTTGTCGCCCAAGTCGCGGACCGCGCCATCGACGACGAGCTCGTAAGGGAGTCGGCAGGCCTGGGCGCATTCGCCACGATTGGCCGAGCGCCCGCCGAGCGATTCGCTTGTCAGGCACTGGCCGGAATAGGCGACGCAGAGGGCGCCATGGACGAACACCTCGAGATCGAGGGGCGTGCCCTTGGCGGCCTGCTCCGCCTGCAGTCTCTGCATCTCCGGCACCGAGACCTCGCGGCCGAGGACGGCGAGCGAGGCGCCGAGGCCGCGGGCGTAGTCGACGCCGGCCGCGCTCGTGACCGTCATCTGCGTCGAGGCGTGGATCGGGAAGTCCGGCGAGATCCGGCGGATCAGGCGGCAGATGCCGGGATCCTGGACGATGACGGCGTCGACGCCGGCGGCGACGATCGAGCGGAGCGTGCGCGCGGCCTCGGCCAGTTCGTCAGGGAAGATCAGCGTATTGAAGGTCACGTATCCCTTCACCCCGCGGCCGTGGAGGTAGGCCATCAGCTCGGGCAAATCGGCCTCCTCGAAGTTCTTGGCCCGGACGCGGGCGTTGAACCGCCCGAGGCCGAAGAAGACGGCGTCGGCGCCGTTCTCGACCGCCGCGCGGACGCAGTCCCATTCGCCGGCCGGGGCGAGGACTTCGGGCTTGCGGAGGGAGAGGAGACCGGTGGCGGACACCCGGACAGGAAGGCACAGTCCGCGCTTCCCTGCAAAGAGCAATTCACGCCCCCGGGACCGGCCGACGGCGCTTCCGGGATTGCCCCGGGGCGCCCTTCCCGCCCTAATCGAACCCATGTCGGACAAGCTCGAAGAAATCTTCCGCATGCAAGAGGCGCTCAACCGGCGCATCGGGGTCGAAACCGCCGGCATGTCCGAAGAAGAGAAGATCAAGTGGATCCTGAACTACCTGCGCGCCATGCAGCAGGAGATGGCCGAGCTGACCGACTCCGTGCCCTGGAAGTGGTGGGCCAAATACCAGAAGTTCGATGAGCAGAACGCCAAGGTCGAAGTCGTAGACCTGTTCCACTTCCTGATCTCCATCGCCCAGGTCCTCGGCATGTCCGCGGACGACGTCTACCAAGCCTATCTGAAGAAGAACGCCGTGAACCACCAGCGCCAGGACGCCGGCTACGTCAAGAAGGACGAGGACGACTCCCGCCACATCTGAGCCTTTTCCCATGCCCCGCCCCACCGCCCGCCGCTCCGGCTTCACCTTGGTCGAACTCCTGGTCGTGATCGCCGTCATCGCGATCCTGGTCACCATCAGCTTCGGCCTCTTCAAGGCCGCCAACGACGGCCGCAACAAGTCTAAGTCCAAAGGCGAGATCCAGGCCATCGCCATGGCCACCCAGAGCTACCGCAAGACCTACGGCGACTTCCCCGGCTGCCTGAACGGCCAGCCTGAGCGTTTCCGCCGCGACCTGCTCGACCAGCTCATCGGACGCCGCCTGATGCGGGGGACGACCCCGGGGACGCCGCCGACCCTGCTGCCCTTCGACAGCGCCACCCTGCCGGGCGGCACGAACCGCCAGATGCGCAGCTTCCTCAGCCAGGGCGACGTCTCGACCAATGACGACGCCCAGCTCACCGCCAACGACTGGCGTGGAGACAACGCCGCCTGCCGGGAATTCGTGGACGCCTGGGGCAATCCTTACGACTACCGTTACCGCGTCCTCACGGCGGCCCGCTTCGCCGACTGGAGATCCCCGAACTACCTGCTCGTCTCTTGCTCGGTGAATTTCATCCCCTCTTCCGTCGACGGAGAGCCCCCGCTGATCGGCGAGTATTGGGATCCGGCCCCTTCCGGCGGCTCCACCATGGAACGCTCGGGCATCGTGCCGCCGACCTACTTCGACGAAGCCGGCTCCAACGGTCCGTTCCGCGCCGACAACATCGTCAACTGGGCGAACTGACCTCGGCCGGTCGCAGCCAGCGGGCCAGCACCGCGGCGAGCAACCAAGCCAGGGCGGCCGTGGCCAGGGTGTGCGAAAGGAAATGTTCGCCGCGGGCGACCTGGTAGAGGCCCATCGCTCCGCCATAAAGGCAGCCCAGCAGGATGCCCTTGCGTCGGGCCGACGCCGTCCTCCAGGCGAAGGCCAGGGCCAGCAGCGCGAAGCCGCCGCTGGCGTGCCCGGCGGGAAACGCGTGACTGGGGTAGCCCGCGGGCTTCGCGTCGAAAAGCAGCCGATGCTCCCAGGCGTGCGGCGGGAGGGCGCCATACATCGCCAGGTCCCGTGGCGTGGCCATCTGGGTGACCGCACGCAGCTGCGTGCACGCGACGGAGATGACCGCCAGGGAAAGGAAAAGATACGCGGCGCGGCGGCGGCCGAGCCAGCCCGGCGAGCGGGCCGGGAAGGCCATCGCCCAGAGCAGCCAGAGCGCGAAGCCATAGAGGAAGACCTTCGGACCGACATAGGCGACCTGATGGAACCAACCGGCGCGTTTCGGGATCAGCCATCCACGGCCGTCCCAGAACCAGGACTGGACCTGCAGGTCCAGCCACTCGCCGCCGGTCCCATGGAAGCCGAAGAAAGCCAGCACCACGCCGACGGCGAGGAGCGGCCGCCCCAGCGAAGGGCGCTCAGCGGCCCGGATGGGCGAGTCCGCCACGGTTGAAGAGCTCATCGGCGCCTTGGTAATATTGGATCGCCTCGCCGGCGGCCTCGGCGTCGGGCGTCGGCAACGGAGCGAGCACGCCCGTGGCGAGGTCGGCGCGGAACTGCGCCACCTGCCGGACCGGCTTGAGGACGGTCAGCAGGCCATCCGGTCGTAGCACGGCGACCTTCTGGTAGTTGCTGATGAACGCGCGCGGCTGATACCCCGGCGCCAAGGCGTCGGCGCCGACGAAACGGCCCGCATAAGGCAGCTTGAGAAGGCCCAGCAGGGTCGGCACGAAGTCCACCTGGCTCATCATCGACTCGACCTTGCGGGCCGGCACCAGACCCGGCGCCCAGATGAAGAGAGGAATCTCGTATTTCTTGATCTCGAGCTCACGCTTGCCCGCGACGGAGGCGCAGTGGTCGGCGACGATGACGAAGACGGTGTCCTTGAACCAAGGCTTCGTCGCCGCCTGCCGGAGGAACTCGCCGATGGCGTGGTCCGTGTAGGCCACCCCTCCCTGCCGGTCGCGCAGGCCCGGCCGGATCTTCCCCGCCGGCCAGGTGTAGGGCCGGTGGTTCGAGGTCGTCATGATGAAGTGATGGAAAGGCTTGCCGGCCGCATGGGCGTCGTCGGCCTCGGCCATGGACCACGCGAAGGCGTCCTCGTCGCAGGCGCCCCAGGCGTTGGCGAAGCTGACCTTGCGGCCCGCCTTGAGGGCGGCGGGCTGGTCGACGACGCGATAGCCGTTCGCGCCGAAGAAATAGCTCATGTTGTCGAAGAACCCGTCGCCGCCGTAGATGAAGGCGGTGTCGTAACCCTGATCCGCCAGGGCCGAGCCGAGCGAGGAGAGGTTCTCGCAGCCGGCGCGGCGCAGCACGGACTGACCGGGGATCGGCGGGATGGCCAGGGTGAGCGCCTCCATGCCGCGGACCGTGCGCGTACCGCCGGCATAGCAGCGGCTGAACCACAGCGACTCGCGGGAGATCCGGTCGAGGTTCGGCGTCAGGCCGAGCCGGCCGTAATCGACCTTGTCCTCCTCGTCGTCGACCCCGTAGCAGCCGAGATACTTGGCGCTCAGGCTCTCCACGGTGATCTGGATCACGTTGAGCTTGCGGGCGCCGGCGACGCCCGGAACCCGGCGGAGGATGTCGTCCGTGGCGCCGGCGGCGAGCGGGGCGCCTTGCGCGGTCAGGCGCGCGGCCAGCTCCGGGACGGCCGCGGGATGCGACGGGTAGAAGCGCCGCCACTCGAGCTGGTTGGCCCAGAAGGCCGTCAGGAAGGCATATTCGCCGTTCTTCGCGAGCTCGGCGTCGTAGCTGTTGGCCCAGCCCGGCTGCAGGTCGCCCATGTGCCGGAGGCCGGCGGTGAGCCGCTCGGCGACCGAGGAGCGCGCGGTGGAGGCGGTCTTGAGGTCGTGGCGGCCGACGAAGAAGGCCAGCATCAGGAAGGCGAGCAGCGGGGCGAGGAGCGCCGCGAAGTCATGCCAGCGCCGGGAAGCGTCGGCGGCCGCGCCGTCGTCCCAGCGGCGGACGAACCCCAGGCGACGCCAGAGAAGGAAGAGGCCGGTCGCGACGGCGAGCACGAGCGTGACGATCAGCGGCAGGTTATAGGACTCCTTGATGTTCTTCACCACCTCGGTCGTGTAGACCAGGTAGTCGACCGCGATGAAGTTGAAGCGGACGCCGAACTCCTCCCAGAACAAGACTTCGGAGATCTTCCAGAACGTGAAAAGGAAAGCACCGAAGACCCAGGCCGTATGCAAAGGCAGGCGCCCCCAGCGCGAGGCGGACCAGGAGGCGGGCCAGAGCGCCCCGAGCAAGCCGATGGGCAGGGTCAGCAGCCAGGCCATGCCTAGGTCGAAGAGCAGCCCCACGAGGAAGGCGCCGAAGGTCGGCCAACCCCACGAAACTTCAGCGGCGGAGGCGATGAGTAACCCGAGCCGAAGGAGGGAGGCCAGCAGGACGTAACTGGCGGCTAGCAAGAGGGTCCCTCCTTGACGCGAAGTAAGGACCTTCAAAAACAAAGATCTCACGACCCCATTAATCGGAAATCACGGAGTTAGGGGCGAGCCTTTTAAGCGGGCTTCACCGTTCCGGGACCTCGTCGACACCGGAACCGCCCCACGGATGACAGCGACAGATACGTCGGAAGCCCATCCAACCGCCCTTGAAGAAGCCGAAACGCGTAAGCGCCGTGGCCGCGTAGCAAGAGCAGGTCGGATGGAAACGGCAGCCCGAGCCCGGGATCAGGTGCAAAGGCTTCGACAGGAACCTCTGGTAGAAGCGGACCAGGCCCAAGGCGAACCGCGCCAGCAGGGATGGACGCGGTGCGCTCATGCGGCGGGGTCGCAGCTGGCTGACGTGATCCGGGCGGCCGCGGTGGCATAGACCTTGCGCAGTTCGGCGAGCGAGCGCTTCAGCATCCCCGAGCGGATGACCAGCACGACCTCCCAACCGGCCGGGAAGGCGTCGGCGTCGGTGCGGAAGAGCTCCCGCGCCAGCCGCTTAGCCCGGTTACGGTCCACGGCCAGAGGGAGGTTCTTCTTGGCGGCGATCACCGCGAAGCGAGCGGACCGCGGCGCGCCCGTCGGCCGGCAGTTCAAAATAAATGGCCCGCAATCGAGGCGCGAGCCTTCTTGGCGGAGGCGGTTGAACTCGGCCGAGGCGCGAATTCGACGCTCCCGCGGGAGACGCATGGGTATCAGGAAGCGCCGAGGCGCTTGCGACCGACCTTGCGGCGGTTGGCGAGGACCTTACGGCCACCGGAGGTCCTGGAGCGAGCGCGGAAACCGCACTTGCGGGCTCGGGCGATCTTGGACGGGCGGTAGGTGGGTTGCATGGCTTTGAGAGGACAGCCAAGGGCACGGCCCCAAGGGTGTCAAGCCCCACGCTTCCCGGCTTGCAGGTACCGAGCCTCGGGGGAGGATAGGTTCATGACGGCGGAAAAAGGCAGACTCAGGCTCACCCCGCCCAAGGCCTACCATAACCTTGAGTTCATGAGCAGCCCGCAGGCCCGGAGCATCCGCGTGCTGACGGAGATGACCGAGCCGCACCTGCGCTTCAAGAAGCACAACGTCCGTAACACCGTCGTGATGTTCGGCTCGGCCCGCACCCTGTCCCCCGAGATCGCCCGCAAGCGCCTCGAGGAAGCCAAGGCCTTGGCCGCGACGGGCACCTGCGACAACGCCGAATGCACCCACCGCGTCCGGCTCGCCGAAATCGACCTGCGCAGTTCCGCCTACTACGAGGCCTGCCGCGAGCTGGCCTTCGAGATGACCAAGTGGTCGCTGCAGCTCCCGGAGTGGCAGCGCTTCCTCATCTGCTCGGGAGCCGGCCCGGGCATCATGGAAGCGGCGAACCGCGGCGCGCATGAAGCCGGCGGCCGCTCCGTCGGCCTCGGCATCGCCCTGCCCTTCGAGCAGGCGCACAACCCTTACATCACGCCCGAGCTCGACCTGGAGTTCCACTACTTCTTCGTCCGCAAATACTGGTTCCTTTACCTCGCCAAGGCTCTCGTGGCCTTCCCGGGCGGTTTCGGCACCTTCGACGAGCTGTTCGAGATGCTCACACTCATCCAGACGCGAAAGACCAAGAAGCAGTTCCCGATCCTGCTCTTCGGCTCCCCGTTCTGGAAGGACGTAGTCAACCTGGAGACCTTCCAGGAATGGGGCATGGTCTCGCCGGAAGACCGCAACTTCTACGTGCACGTCGATTCGGTGAAGGAAGCCCGCGACATGCTCATCGAGATCATCACCGACCGCTACCTTAAGGGCGACAACGAGGGGCATGACTGAGTCCGTCGCCATCGCCCTCACCACCCTGCCCTCCCGCGAGGAGGCCGACCGCCTCGCCGCTGACGCGGTCGCCGCCGGGCTCGCCGCCTGCGCCCAGGTCGACGGTCCGGTCCGCTCCCACTACGTCTGGGAAGGCAAGGTCGAGTGCGAGGACGAGTTCCGGGTGACCTTCAAGTTCGCCGCGAACAAGGGCGCCGACCTCGAAGCCTGGGTCCACGCCCGCCATCCTTACGCCGTCCCGCAGTGGCTGGCTTTCGCCGCCGACCAAGCCTCGCCCGCCTACCGCGCGTGGGTGCTGGGCGTCCGCTGACCTCGTGGACCTGACCGCCACCAAGGGACTCCTCTACTGCCTGCTCGGGCTCTTCGTGCTCGTCGCCTGGGCGCGGGAACGCCGGGAGCGCCGCCTGTCCGGCGAGCCGGAGAAGTTCTGGCCCGGCACGACCTACGCGCCCGCCGCGGCGTATTTCATCGCCGCCGCCGGCGTCATCCTGATCACCATCGCCGAGGCCGCCGTCGAGAAACGCGCCGGCCTCACCGACCAGCAGAGCATCCTCCCCGCGGTCTTCCTGTTCCAGCTGCTCGGCGCCTCGGTCGTCGAAGAGGCCCTGTTCCGCGGCTTCGTGGCGCCCGGCGAACTGATGGGCCGCAAACTCCTCGCGCTGATGATCATCGGTTCGCTGGTCTTCGCCCTCATCCACAACTTCGACCTCAGCACCGCCGAAGGCAAAGTGAACGCGGTCTTCGCGTTCATCACCTCGCTCTGGCTCTACGTCGTGCGCTTCAATCCGCTGAACCCCGACCGTTCGTTGCTGCCCTGTTTTATGGCCCATACCATGCGTAATCTGGCGGTCTTCGGGATTAAAGCGGCGCAAGGCTTCATAACCTGGTGATTAAAGCGGCCCGCCCGGGCAAATCCGTTGCAACCGCTTCGAGGTTTTGCTGTATTAAAATCACCCCCGCTCACGCCCCATGAACTTCCCTGACCTGCCCCATCGTCGCGACTTCCTGAAGCTCGGCGCCCTCGCCGGCCTCGGTCTGGCGGCGTCGGCCGAAGCCAAGCCCGATCCGGCGCAGCTGCGGCATCGCGCCGCCGCCGACATGGGCACGCCGCGTCCGCGTCCCGCCGGGAACAAGCCCGTCTGGGACCTGCGCACGAAGCCGCAGGAGAAGATCCGCGTGGGCATCATCGGCCTCAACCGCGGCCGCGCCCACGTCGCCTCGTGCGTCGCCACACCCTTCGTGGAAGTCGTCGCGCTCTGCGATATCCTCGAGGACCGCGCGCAGGCGCAGGCCGAGGTGGTCCGGAAGAAGACCGGCCGGACGCCGGCGATCTACAGCGGCGACGAGAACGTCTGGGAGAAACTGGTCGCGCGCGAGGACCTCGATGTCGTCTACGTCGCGACCCCTTGGGAATGGCACAAGCCGATGGCCGTCCGGGCGATGGAGCTGGGCAAACATGCCTTCGTCGAAGTGAACTGCGGCCTGACGGCCGACGAGTGCTGGGACCTCGTCGACGCCTCCGAGAAATACCAGCGCCACTGCCCGATCCTCGAGAACTGCTGCTACGGCGAAGAGGAGCTCTTCGTCCTGAACCTGCAGCGCCAGGGCTTCTTCGGCGACCTCAAGCACGGCGAGTGCGCCTACATCCACGACCAGCGGGGCAAGCCCGGTGCGAGCTTCCTCGACGCCGGCCGCGACTGGCGCCGCCGTTACTCGACGCTCCTGCAGGGTAATCTCTACCCCACCCACGGACTCGGCACCATCGCCCAGTACATGGGCGTCGGGCGCGGCGACGCCTTCAAGTTCGCCGTGTCGGTCTCATCGCCGGAGTTCGGACTCACCCAGCTCCGGGAACGCCTGAAGCCGGACCGCGACCGCTCGCGGGACGAGCAGTTCGTCAACGGCGACATGAGCACGACGATCGTGAAGACCGAGCTCGGCCGCACCCTCGTCGTCCAGCACGACAACACCAGCCCGCGCCCCTACACGCGCATCAACCTCCTCAGCGGCTCGCTGGCGACCTTCGCCGGCTATCCGAACCGCCTCGCCATCGACGCCGACAACACGCATCCGCTGCTCGACCCCAAGGAGAAGCGCAACAGCCACTCCTGGTCTTACGAAGGCGAGAAGCTCAAGAAGTTCATGGAGGCCAACCGCCATCCGCTGCTGACCAAGCTGCTGGCCGACGCCAAGAAAGTCGGCGGCCACGGCGGCATGGACCACGTGATGAACTATCGTTTCCTCGACTGCGTGCGTCAGGGCATCACGCCGGACCTCACCGTCTACGACGCCGCCTCCTGGTCCGCCCTGCTCGACCTCTCCGACCGTTCCGTGCGTGACGGCAGCATCCCCGTCGCCTATCCGGACTTCACCCGCGGCGGCTGGAAGAGCCTCAAGCCCCTCCCCATCGTCGCCTAACCCTACCCCTACCCCTTTACCTTTGCCGCCATGAACCTCCCCGAAAATCCCAACCGTCGCGACTTCCTCAAAATCGGCGCCCTCGCCGGCCTGGGTCTGGCGGCGTCGGCCGAAGCCAAGCCCGATCCGCGCGACCTCAAGCTCCTCAGCGCGAGCGATATCTCCGCCACCCGCCCGCGTCCCGCCGGCAATAAGCCCGTCTGGGACCTGACGACGAAGCCGACCGAGAATGTCCGTTGCGGCTTCATCGGCCTGAACCGCGGCCGCGGCCACGTGAACTCCGCCGCGAACATCCCGTTCGCCGAAGTCGTCGCCGTCTGCGACATCGTCGAACAGCGCGCCAAGAGCGCCGCCGAGAACGTCAAGAAGAAGACCGGCAAGGAGCCCGCCATGTACTTCGGCGACGAGAACGCCTGGGAGAAGCTGGTGACACGTGACGACATCGACGTCGTGTTCATCTCGACCCCCTGGGAATGGCACGTCCCCATGGCCCTCAAGGCGATGGCGATGGGCAAGCACGCCTTCGTCGAGGTCTCCGCGGCCGTGACCGTGGACGAATGCTGGCAGCTCGTCGACGCCTCGGAAAAATACCAGCGTCACTGCTC
>Ga0208048_1000334_pt1 | contig 25144 bp, 17 predicted proteins | sample Malawi_45m_30L_FD_184163 | JGI IMG/M metagenome (GOLD analysis project Ga0208048, IMG submission 184163) | Freshwater microbial communities from Lake Malawi, Central Region, Malawi to study Microbial Dark Matter (Phase II) - Malawi_45m_30L... | ecosystem: Environmental > Aquatic > Freshwater >...
CTCATGCGGTCACTGACGATCGCCGGCAGGCCCGCCGCCATGGCCTCCAGATTTGCCATGCTGAAGGTCTCGAAGCTGGCTGGCATCATGAACAGGTCGGCCGCGGCGAAATCGCGCTCGATGCCCTCGCGGTGCGCGCCAGCGAACGTGATCGAGTCAGAGCAACCAGAGAGAGTGGCGAGTTGGCGATAGCGACTCTCGTTGCCCCGGCCAATCACCAAAACATGCAGTCTCCGCGAAGGCACCAAACGCCGTGCCTCAGCCATCGCGCGAACGACCACATCGAGCCCCTTGCTCTCGAAGTTCATGCCCACGAAGAGCGCGACCATCGTGTCGGGAGGGAGCCTCAGTTCATGACGAACCACATCGCGAAGCGCTAAAAGCCGCGGCTCGGCGAAGCGATCGACGTCCACGCCCGGATGAACGGTGGTCCACTCCCCAGCAAGCGAGCCGTACTCGGCCTCAAAGACCTGTCTCTGCAGAGCGGAGACCGGCATGAACGCGCGATGGGTCGCGTCGCGCAGCATTCCCTCATCCAGCCGTATACGCAGGCGATCGAACCACCTGGGTCTGTCGCTTCAGGATGTCCTGTGTGACAGGATGCGCGTTGGTCGCCTCACGCCGGCTTCGCCTCCGCAGGCACAAGCTGCAGCCACACCTCGTTGCCAAGGATCTCCTTCAGTTGATCGCGGGCGCGTTCGGACGCTTCCTTCGCCGCCTTCGATTGATCCCGCCGCTGCGTCATCTCTTTCGCCACTTGCTGAAGCAGCGGCGACGGTGGGTTCATCTGCCACGTCGATGGATCGTCCGCCTTCAGGCGCTCCGCGAGCGGCTGCGTCTCGCGCAGCCACCGCGCATCCACATCGAGCACACCCTGGTACGCCCCCAACTGCGACTTCTGCCAGCTCTCGAGTACCGACTCAACCTTGGTCGACTGCTCGGGCGTCACGCCCTTCAGCAGCGCCGCCTCGGCGCAGAGCCGCCTGATATCGAGCGCACCCACGCCGCGCCGCATCGCGCGTGGATCAAGCGCGATCAGCACATCGGCCGCCTCGACGGGCGTCAGCGCCGCCGCCAGTGCTTTCGCCAACTCCGCATCAAGCTTCGCGAGTTCGGCGGCTGGCTTGACCGCCGGTCGACCGATCATCAGCACAGAGAGCACACGCAATAACTCAGGATCGACCGCAACCTCCTGCGCCAACAGACTCGTCAAGCTCATCTGAATCGTCGAGTTCATCGACTGAACATCCGCCGCCGAGACCTCCAGTGATGCCAACGACAACCCCTCCGCTGCCTCGGCGCGCCGCTCAAGATCTGTAATCAACAAGTCCCGTGTCAGCACGCCTCGGTCGGTCGACAGATTGATCGTCTGCAGCCCAGGCCCCACGGAGATAAAGGACACAGGCACCAGCGGTATGCGCTCGAGCGTGCTCATCGCCGCATCGATGCGCAGCATCTGACGAAGCGCATCCACAAGACGAGTACGACTTGGGTCACTCGCATCCTCAAGCGCGCTCGCCACCACAGTCACCACCTGCAAGTCAATCTCCGATGCGCCGCGGCGCGCCTGTGCCACACTCTTCAGTGCCGCACCACTCAACGCCCCACTTTCACCTATCTGCTGCGCGATCGACTTCTCTGCAGCGACCAGCGCGCCCGCATCAAACGCCGCGCGCTGCTCCTTCGCCGCCTCGAATGCCTTCCCAACCGCAGCGTCGATCGCCTTCGCCGCATCACCGCCGCGCGACCGCAGCCCGACCGCGTGCATGCAGTTGCGAAGCGTTGCCTCGTCGAGTGGTGCTGCGACGATTGGCATCGCCTTCACCCGTTCCAAAGCAGGGTCCCCCGCCGCCTCTTTCGCATCCTGCGGCAGCGCGCCAGCTGCGCTCGCCCCAAAGGCGGCACATGCCCAAACCGCCACAGCGACCACCATGGCGGAGCCCCTCCGCCTGACACGGTGCCCCGTCAGGTTCGATTTCGACACCACAGCAGAGTACCGCCGACTCCACCACAATCACTCATCATGCCACGCGCGACCATCGCGCCGCATCAGATCCTCCGCGGCAGCCGGCCCCCAAGAACCCTGCGCGTAATTGCTCGCCATCCCACGCCGTAACCCGGTCGAACGCTCATCCAGAAATGGCATCACCGCCGCCCAGCCACTCTCCACCTCGATGCGGTGCTTGTAGAGCGACTGATCGCCGCGCATTGCATCGACAAGCAGCGGTCCGTACGCCTCGATCGCCGCCACACCAAACTGTTTCTCCAGATCTGCCTGCATCTCGACGCTGTCCATCTGAAGAGGCGTTCCAGGAACCTTCGTCTCGAATCGCAGCAGCGTGCGCTGCATCGGTGCAATCTCAATCACCAAGCGGTTTCCACGCACACCGCCCACAGCATGCGGGATGTCATGGAATAGGTCCGCAGCGGGACGCTTGAACTGCACGACGACTTCCGTCCGCTTCGCGGCCATGCGCTTTCCCGTCCGCAGATAGAACGGCGTTCCTGCCCAACGCCAATTGTCGATGTGAAGCTTGAGCGCAGCGAAGGTCTCCGTCGTACTTCCCTTGGCAACACCTGGCAGATCCACGAATGCCCCCTCATCAGCCGACGCCGCATACTGCCCGAGCGCGCCATGCGACAGCACATCCGCGTCAGTCGTCGGCCGCAGCGCACGAACTACCTTGATCTTCTCCGCGCGGATTTCTTCAGCCGTGATGCTCGTGGGCGGTTCCATCGCTGCGAATGCGAAGATCTGCAACAGATGCGATTGGATCATGTCGCGGATCGCACCGGTCTGGTCATAAAACGCCGTTCGATTTCCGACGCCAACCTTCTCCGAAGCAGTGATCTGCACATGATCGATATAGCGATGGTTCCAAACCGGTTCGAACATCGTGTTGGCGAAGCGGAGCACCAGCATCGCCTGCACCACCTCTTTGCCGAGGTAATGATCGATGCGATAGATGTCCTCTTCCTCAAAGACCCGACCGAGCGCACGGTTCAGGCTCGCCGCACTTTCCTCATCGTGACCGAACGGCTTCTCCACGACGATGCGCTGCCATGAACGCGCGCTCGCGTCGATCGAGCACCAACGTCTGCCCTCCGTGACGAGCGCGGCCTCATCGATGCGCTGCACGATCGACTCATAGAGTTCGGGCGCTACGGACAGGTAGAAGAGTCGATTGCCCCGCGTACCTGCCGATGCATCCATCTTCGCTAGGCGGTCGGCAAGCGCTGGATACATCTCGCCCTGCGCCGCGTCTCCCGCGAAGTACTCGATGCACTGTGAGAACGCCCGCCACCGCACGGCATCCCAGCGCGTGGCGTGCTCCTGCACCGAAGCGGCCAGCTCGTCTCGCCACTGCGCATCGCTCTTCGCTCGGCGCGACACACCCAGGACGCGAAAGGCTTCGGGCAGATTGCCCAGCGAATACATCTCATAGAGCGCAGGGATCAGTTTGCGCGCGGTCAGATCGCCTGACGCACCGAATATCACGAGCACACAGGGGTCCGCCTTGCGAATCACCAGACACCTCCAGTTCCAACGATCATCGACACGCCATCCACCAATCGGCGCTCAAGCGGGTCAATCAGCCATAACCCATCATCGAGCAACCACTCCACGCGCTGGAAAAGTAGCGGCACACGCCCCATCGCCGTGAAGCCGAGTGCGGCACCCAAGGTGATCATCAGGTGCATGATGCCAATGCTCGGTGCAGCGCCAGCATCATGCGCGCCACGGCAGATGTGATGGAGCAGCCACGAACCATTCGACATGCGGCACGGTAGCCCCTCACGGCAATTCATGGATTACGGCTTCGGTGCGGGCGCGAGTGCGGGCACGGGCGCGGGCTGCCCAATCACAGTTGCTTCCGCTGCCTTCGCGTCCTCGATCGCCTGCTTCTCAATCTGCGCGACCTGTGCTTCGGTCTTGGGTACTTCCACGAACGCAAGGATCACGCCATCACCTACTCCAAAGAGCGCCCATCCAGCGATCACTCCGGCACAAACAGCCTCGCGTCCATCCACCCACAGCCGATGACCGAACGATCCGACTCGACTGCGATTGATCATCTCCAAGAACGAAAAAACCAGCGCACCCATCCACATCATGATCGTTGACTCAGGTCCGAGCACAACACCAAGCCCTATGCCCACGGCACTCAGCGGGAACTTGCCGCGCGTGAAGACCTTCAGTGCTTCGAACACGATCGCAGCAAGCGCACCGAATGCCATGGCGATCGCGGCACTCACTGGCAGCACCCCCCAGTACTTGCGAATACCGTCCACCACCTGAATCGTCTCACCACTACCTGAACCCATGCCGCGGATTACCTCCGCGATGGCAGCCCACTGCACGGCACCAATCATGTCGTACTTCTGCGTCGCCGCATCGCGAAGGGTCTGCCCCGTCTCCGGCGTCCAATCACTCAAGAACAGAATGAAGAACAGGGGCGTGCTCGCGATCGCACCAGCAAAGATGCCGATCACGTGTCCCCACGCCTGCTGCCTCGGCTTCGCACCGAGCATGTATCCAGGCTTGATGTCCATCAGCAGATTGCTCGCGTTGCTCGCCACTTCAGTGGTCATGCCAGCGGTGATCAGATTGGTTCCTGCGTGCGTTGGATTCATGGCACCAAAGGTGAACTGCGTGATCTTGGACAGCGCGCCCGTGGGCGTGATGCTCGTCAGCGCAGTGGCGTTCGCCGCAATCAAAGTCAACAGCACGATCAGCGGAATCGACAGGAACCCGAGCCACGGATTGACGCCGAACCAAAGCCAGTTCATCAGCACGGTCACTCCAACCATCACCGGCACACCCACGAGCGTGATCCACATCGGGAACTCAATTTGACGCAAACAGTCGTTGTGATTGTTCCCACGACGGAACAGTCCGGTGAACGCGCTCACGATCACCTTCGGCTTCGCGAGTAGCCCAGCGAGACTCGCCGTCACCATCATTGAGACTCCCCACCACAAACTCCATGAGTTCATGATGTGACGCTGCCCGAAGATCGCCTTTGAGAGGTCGAACGATCCATCCGCCTGAACGATCGCTGCATAGTTCTTCGGGAGAATCTCGCCGCTCGCGATCATCAGCGGCGCGATCAGCAGATAGTTCAGCGCCATGCCGATCATCAGGCTGTTGGTCAGACGAAGCCCCATCAGTCCGCCCGCACCGAACATCGCGAGCTCGATGCCGACGGTCACACCAAGTTGCTCGACGGTTACGCCCTGCACGCGCGGCACCCAAGCCTGCGCCTTCACGGCATAGTCGTAGTACCACTTGTCAAGCCGTTCGGTGAGGTGCCAGATCGTCTCCTGACTCTTCGATGTGCCAAGCACCTTGATCTGCAGCAGCGACATCCATCCGACAGTCAGCAGCATCTGCACGATCGCTCCGATGGCCGCCGCCGCCGCGAGCGCCTTGGCCTTGAAAATGCCGGCACGCGCACCCTCGTCGTCGCCCGCCACATCGCTGCGCTCCACGGGCAGATTGTTCACCATGTGATCCGTGCCGCCGCGCGGAGCGGAGGGATAAAGCGAATCCATGACGACACCCGCAGCGCGACCCTCTGGAAACGGCTGCTGCTCATCGTTGATGAAACGCCGCTTCATCGGGAACGCCACGAGCACGCCAAGAATGCTCGCGAGGATGTTCCACACCATGATCTGGAACCATGGCAACGCGCGGTTTTCGATGAACATGTAGGCCATCAGACCGCTGATCAGCGGCCCGGTCATGTATCCCGCAGCGGTCGCGATCGACTGCACCGCATTGTTCTCGAGGATCGTCAAGTCCTTCACGAATCCCGAGCGCGCCATGGCGCGAAAGATGACGAAGCTGAGGATCACGCTCGTCACGCCGACACCGAGCGTCCAGCCCGTCTTTGCTCCCACATACAGATTTGTTGCACTGAGCACGCCGCCAAGCAAGAACCCCGTGACCGCCGACCGTAGGGTCAGCTGCGGCATGTCACCGCGGAACACATTCTTCAGCCACCAGCGGTCTTTCTCTTCCCGCGACATATCGCGGACCTGTTCATCGGTCAGATGGGGAAGTGCCATAGGCTTGTTATCTCCTCACGGCTCGCGCCGAACTTGCAAAGCTGCGGTGCTTCGCATGGCTCGGCTCTGTCGGCTCGCGAAAGGTAGCAGACGACTGCCGATCGTCTACGCGGACCACGCGGCGAGCAGTAGCGTGAGTTCCGCGCCATCCACGATGCCGTCTCCGTTCAAATCCGTACAGCCATCACCGCCGAATGCCGAAAGCAGGAGCGTGAGATCTACGCCATCCACGCGGCCGTTGCCGTCAAGATCCGGCGTACGTCTCGACTGCTGAACGACTCCATCGCCTGCGGGCGGATTGCTCCACACTTCACTGCATCGGGCGCGATCACCCACGAGATACAGCAGCAGGAACTCGGTCATCTCACGCCTCGTCACCGCCAACTGCTGCGCACGGGAGATCGACCCGGAATCACAGAAGGCGATCGCGCTATCGATGAATCCACAGTGGAACCCACCCGTGATGGTGATCGACTGCGCTGGACCCGAAAGGTTTGGGTACATGGTGCTCGTGGAAGAGGGTGGAACGATCGTGTCTTGGCTCCCGACGATGAGTCGCGTCGCACAGCGCACGTCCACGGCTGCTGCAATCGAGGAGGGATTTGTGTTCGCTGCAGCCTGACCAATCACCGCGCGGATGCGCGAATCATTCTTGGCAGCCAAGAGCGCGCAGCCACCGCCCATCGAGTGCCCTGCCACAGCTCTGCGTTCACCATCGATTGCCCCCTGCCACGGTGATCCCGTTACCGTGGCCTGCGCTGCGAGCCAATCCATTGAAGCAACAAGGTCGAGCGCGAACGCCGAGTGGTTCGGCAGAAGTCCGCCTTGTGATTGCGGCAAGATGACGACCATCCCCCACGATGCGAGATGAGCGCCCGTCGACAGATATAGATTCACGGGCGACAAGAAGCCATGGCCGAACGCAAGCACAGGGAGCGGTCCGCTGCTCGAATCGACTGGTGCATTCACCGCGCTCGAGGTGCCGGGATAGTGCACCGTGGCCACGAAGGTGGAACCGTCTGAACGCACCACGGTGACATCACGGCGTGATGGCGTCTTTGGCCCAGCGAGGGAGAGATCGTCTGCCAGCGCCATCGCCGCAGCGAAGAACAGCAAAGCAACCGTCAAGAAAGCAGTTCCGCGTGCAATCTGCATCTGCCAATTGTTGCCTCCGAAACAGGCCAACGCAAGTTGAAGCCCGCTATTCTGTCGGCGTCCGGGGGGGTGGCCCCTTCGCGGGGCGCTTGGCCCATGCCCACTCGACACACGCGCATTATCAACATCATTGCTGCCTCGGCTGCCTCTCTGGCCGTACGCACGAGCGGTCTGCTGACTCAGATTGTCACAGCGTGGTATCTGACCCCCGCCGATTTCGGGGTGTATGCCATCGGTCTGTCGATCGCAGCAGTGACCTTCATCATGCGAGGCGGCGGAACAGGCGTGTTCCTGCAAACGATGCAGCCAAGTGAGTTCAAGGATCTCGGTGGGAGTTTGCTGCGCGTCTCACTCGTTTTCTCGATCTTCGGTTGTCTGCTCACACTTGGTGCAGCGCTGCCGGTGCGGATCATCTATCAGCAAGAGCAACTTGGATGGATACTGCTGACGCTGAGCCTCTCCAACCTGATTGGAATGGTGAGTTCGTTTCCTCGAGGAAAGATGCTCTCGGGGCTGAAGTTTGTTTCGGTTGCATGGGTGGAGACGGCGGCCGCCGTGCTCAAGTTTGGCACAGCACTTTGGTGTGCGCGCAGTGGCATGGGCGCACTCACCTTCGCCATCGCCCAACTCTCAGGTGAGTCTCTCAAGGCGCTGCTTCTTTTCCTGCTCGCGAGAGTCCGAGTCACGGACTTCACCGCACCGCCCCAGTGGATTGGCACCATGGCATCGTTGCTGCCACTACCGCTCATGATCGCGGTAGTCATAAGCCTTTCAGAACAGGGCGATACCTTCGTCGCAAGTTGGTTCGTGCCAGTCTCAGTGCTTGGTATTTACTACTTTGCAACACAGTTGACAGCGCAGCCCTTCCGCCTACTCGCTAGCACCATCCAATCGGTACTCGCACCTCATACGGCACAGACACGCGCTGATCCGAAGGCATCCGCAGAGTCCATTCAATCCGCATTCCTGTCTGGAATCGTCTTCATGCCTCTTGTCGTCATGTCGGTGCCAACGTGCTACCCAAGCGCTTCGCGTTTGCTATGGGGAGACAAGTGGGAAGCAACCGTCTGGCCGGTCGCACTCTCCTGCACACTGGTCCTCTATCCGACGGTTCTGACGATTCTTGAAGGACCACTCATTGGACTTCGCAGATGGCGCGACGTTCTTCGATTGATGACCTTGCGGGTCGGTTCGCGTCTCATCGGCAGCATGATCGGCGTCATCATCGTTCTGGCAACAGGACTTCCGCCCGAATCCGCCGCGATCGTTCTCGTTGTGAGTGTCGGAGTCCTGAGTTCGCTCGTGTGTGCTTTTGCGCTGCGCAAGTCGCTCGTCAGCGCAGGTATCGACCGTTCGCTCGTCGACTTCGAGTTGTACATCACTCCGCTCTACTCAGTTCTCGCCGCAGTTGGAGTTCATGGTCTCGTCGCAAGTCTTACGACGACGATGAGCGGATGGGGCGTCGCCGGCCGATCCATGCATGCGCTCCAACTCCTCTTGAGCATACTGCTTTACACGGGCACTTCACTCGTCTTGCTTCGCTTCTCCTACTTCGAGAAGCTCTGCATCCTGCTTCGTACCGCACCGCCTTTTGTCCGTACCCCACTGATGCGCTTTTTCTTCATCCAACCCGCCGACATCGAAGTGCGACCAACCCCTGCGCGGTAACGATCGAGTTCAGCCTGGCTGCACCATCTTGTCCGCCTGCACGACACGATCGTAGGTCGGGGCATCCACATGACCAAGCGAAAGCGCCGCTTCCTTCAGGGTCAGTCCCTGATGGTGGGCATGCTTCGCGATGGCACTCGCCTTGTCGTAGCCGATGTGCGGCGCAAGAGCAGTCACGAGCATCAACGACTTGTGCAGCAGATCCGCGACCCGCCGCGTATCCACCTCGATTCCCACCGCACAGAATTCGCGGAATGAATCGCAGGTTCCCGTCAGCAACTCACACGATCGAATGAAGTCGAGAGCGATCACCGGCTTGAAGACGTTCAGCTCGAAATTGCCCTGACTGGCGGCGGTCAGAACCGCCTGGTTGTGGGCCATCACCTGGACGCACACCATCGTCATGCTCTCTGATTGCGTCGGGTTCACCTTCCCCGGCATGATGCTGCTGCCTGGCTCATTTTCAGGGATCACCAGTTCGCCGATGCCGCAGCGCGGACCACTCGACAGCCAGCGCACATCGTTGGCGATCTTCATCAGTCCAGCAGCGAGCGATGCGATGCAGCCGTGCACCGCGGCCACGTTCTCATGACCCGCAAGCGCCTGAAACTTGTTCGGTGCGCTCGTGAATGGAATACCCGTGCGTGTTGCAAGTTCCGCACTGACACGTTCACCGAATCCGATGGGTGCGTTCAGCCCAGTGCCGACCGCGGTGCCACCGATCGCGAGCTGTTGGATGAGCGGCAGCGTCGCACGGATCGCGGTGGATGCTGTGTCGAGTTGGGCAACCCATCCGCTGAACACCTGCCCAACCGTGAGTGGCACCGCATCCTGCAGGTGAGTTCTCCCGATCTTCACGATATGCGCGAACTCCTTCGACTTCGCGTCGAGCACGTCGCGGAGCCTGCCGACCGCTGGCAGCAGGCTGCGCTCGACCTCGAGCGAACAGGCGATATGGAGCGCCGTTGGGAAAGTGTCATTCGACGACTGGCTCATGTTCACATCGTCGTTTGGGTGAACCGGCTTCTTGCTCCCAAGCACGCCACCCGAGATCTCGATCGCGCGATTGGAAATGACCTCGTTCACATTCATGTTGGTCTGCGTGCCAGACCCCGTTTGCCAGACCTTGAGCGGGAAGTGCGCATCGAGCTTGCCAGCAATCACCTCATCGGCAGCCGCCAGGATGAGATCGCGCTTCTCTTTGGACAGTTTTTCAAACGCATGATTCGCCATCGCACACGCACGCTTGAGCATCGCCATGGCGATCACTACCTGTCGCGGCATCGCTTCGCCGAAGGGGAAATGATGCAAGCTGCGCTCCGTCTGCGCCCCCCAGTAACGGTCGGCGGGTACATCGATCTGCCCCATTGCATCGGATTCGCGGCGAGTGGCTGTTGAAGTCGTTGTCATGGGCGCTCCTTTGCGGTACCAGAGTGATCGCAGAGTCTAGAGCGCAGATGGAACGACGAACCGGGCTTCGTCAGTTCTCGTCGAGGGCTGGACCGAGCGGATCCCACACAAGTTTGCGGGTATTCCAGTCACCTTGTGGTGTGCTCGGATCACGGCTGCCCACTGAGTTCGTCGTCGCTTCCGTATTGAGTACCCACCCGACATGTCCATCCACGAACGCGATATGACCGCCATCGAAGTGTCGCGCGGCGAATCGCTTCCAGTCGGAGCGGTGCCGCTTCAAATCGCGGCCAAAGTGCACATCCGATGTCGGCAACTCCTTCGGATTCGCACGCATCTCGACCATCATGACCGTGGCGTCGGAGCGCGGAATCTGCACGAACCGCATCAGCCGATTGGGTGAAAACTGGGGATCGCCCGAGTTTGCAAGAAGCGTGTTGTTCAACTGGCTGTTCGGCACATAGTTGAAATAGAACTGACGCTGAACTGCATCGGGCCCTGGAGACCCATACCCCCATGGCGCCGCGGACTCTGGCTGCGCACCCGGATCCACAAAGATCGACTCGCCCTCGCCACCGAAGGGAACATTCTGCTGCGCGACAAACGCCGCCTCATTGATCTCCGAGTAGGGCCGCTGATCCACCATCGGCGGGATCGCGTTCGCCCAGTACGCGCGCTGCGCCAGATTGATCGGCATCGAGTTCGCGTCCTTCAAGCCCTCCCACGGCAGGCACTCCTTGTTGGCATTCGCCCACATCACGGTGCCTGTTCCCCACTGCTTCAAGTTGGACTGACTCTTCGCCGCGAAGCCTGATCGTCGCACCATCCCAACACCAGGCACAAGAAGACCGACGAGCACAACGATGATGCCAATGACTACAAGCAACTCCACCAGCGTAAAGGCACTTGGGCGCCGCAAACCAACAGATTTGTGCGCTCTCGCAGTCACGACCCCCAAGATGCTAACACCCCGGCGAGGTCGGTTGCATCCACGGTTCCGCTGTCATTGATGTCAGCAGCCGCATCGTTCGTACCCCATGCGGAGAGAACGGTCGCAAGGTCAGTACCGTTGACTTGACCATCACCATTCACATCAGCCCGGTTGGGAGCGGAGAAGGAACAACCAGTCTCGGGCAGACCTGCAAAGGACTGCGTCGCCGTAGCGGTCCCCGGGCACGAGATCCATGTGTTCGGCACCCCGAAGGTGCTCGAGACGGTCGAGTCGTCGTAGAAACTCGCCGCGTTGTTGCGCCCCGTCACCGCTTCACGAAGTCGGCAGACATCTGCGGATCCGACGGATCCACCACGGTAGTTCTGCGAGCCCTCTCCCTGCCACTCGACAACTTGCTGACCGCTCGCGTTCCAAAGCGACACGGCCCATCGATCGTTGGAAGTTGAGAACTGCCCTGACAAGTGGCCTGGCTTGGTGCTCGTGGTGCCCGTGATGAGTGCGGTGTCGAAGGAGTTGATGTTCACAGAGCGATCACCGCTCGCTAAGTTGAACGACAGATCTGTGTTCAACCCGCCCTGCGCAGTCGTTGACTCGATGAATGTGATGATCATGCCGCTTGGCAGATTGCCCCAGAACGCCGCGCTCGAAAGCGTCAGAACACCAGAAGCAGTCTTGTCACGCCAACGCAGCGTCCAACCTCTCAAGTCGAGGTGATCGGCAACAACAACGAACTCCATCCAGTTACCACCATTGCCAAGTCGCCGCCCGAAGAACGAGTCGGACGCCTGCCCACCTGCGGCGTCCGCGGCCTGCGTCCCACCACCGAGGAAGCTTGCCCCCAAGACTGCGTTGTATTCGTTGAGGGCGAAGGGTCGGCATGTCGGGCAGACTTCGGCAACGACCAAGTTTCGTAGCGCGGCGAAGTTCTGATAGGTCTTGCACTGCGTCACCAGATCGGTCCAACTGTTCGGCTGACCGCACGATGAGCTGTCGCCACCCGAGTAATTGGAGAAGGGAGTGATCGACTGCGATGGATCGGCCTTGAGGCGACAGGCCTCCCGACTGTTCACGCCAGTCGCGCCCCAGGAAGATTGACCTTCACCGACCAACCCGATCACCACCCCCCCCGCAGCATCGACGATTCGCGCCGCCCAGTTGTCGTTGCCAACGTCCATCGGATCGTCATAGCTGGGATTGGTTGCATCATAGATGTTCGCATTGCAGGTCACGAGCGCTGCATCGAAACAATTGACGTTGATCCACCAGTCGCCTGCGCAAGGATCAAATGACAAATCTGTGTCCAAACCGCCAAGTACGGTGCTCGACTCCACAACCGTGATGATGGTGCCAGCCCGCAGATCGCTCCATACCGCCGCGTTCGAAAAGGTGATCTGACCTTGCGGCGTCTGACCGTTGCCGTACCAAATGTCCGTGCCGTCCGCATCCGTTGCTGATGTCTCAATCCACTGCACTCGCCAGCCCCGAATGTCGGCGTGGTCTTTGATGACAACGAGCTCGATCCAGTCGCCGCCGTTGCCAAGGCGCCGTCCGAAGAACACGTCATCGTTGGTGGAGCAACTCTCGCCATTCGGTCCGTCGGGCTGCGGGCACCCGGCGGTGGCCGAGCCGGGATTGCCAAGCCACTTCGTGCTACCGACACAATTCCACTCGTTCAAAATCAGATCGGCTGCGGTGGCTTGGTTGCTTAAGGTCAACCCCGCGCCACAAAGAAATGCAGCACACAAGGCGCCGCGGGAGGCGAGCACTTTGACAGACCAAGAATCAATGGTGAGCATTGGGACTCCTCAAGAGAGCGTGATGTGCATGACGCTCGATAGCATGTCGCGCAACAGTTCAGATCATGTTCGGAACAGGTGCAGAAATGCCCTCTCTGCACCAATTCTGAATATTCTCTGAACGGGAAGAGAGTCTTCTGCTCGCTCCATGTACGTCACTCTTGCCATTCTTCTTGCCGCTGCATCGACGAGGGCGGACCCGCCGTCAGTCGTCGCTCCCCACGACACCGTTCCGCTGCATTGGCGGGGCACATTCGAGAGCGGCAACCCTGCTTGTTCGAGCACAGAAATCGCCGTGTGGAATCCGCTTGTTAGACGCCTCTTTGTGTGTGGAGGGCCATCGGGCGTTCTTCGCCTCGACTGCACCGATGTCCGCGCCCCAAAAGTTGATCGCCGATATGCGGCAGATCGCATCACTTCGGTCGCCAGTCATGGCGAACTCATCGCGGTGTGTCACGGCGGACAAGCGCAAGGCGCGATTGGCGAGGTGCTCCTGCTCGATCTTGATCTGAAACTCCTCGGTCGCGTGCCTGTCGGGTATGGACCAGACATGCTGTGCTTCACGCCCGATGGCTCGCGCCTGCTTGTTGCAAATGAAGGCGAGCCCGTTGCCGGCGGCAGCGACCCGCCTGGAAGCATTTCGGTCATCGATCTGTCGAACGGTGTGGCGAAAGCTCGCTGTACGGATGTGAAGTTTGACGGTGCGCGTTTCGAGGTTGATGCGCTCCGCACCCGAGGCATTGTGATGCCGCACAGCGACCGAAGCGCCGATCGGCAACTCGAACCTGAATACATCGCAGTCGAACCGTCGGGCTCACGAGCGTTTGTCACGCTGCAGGAGAACAATGCCATTGCTGTGATTGATCTGAACGCCCTTCGAGTCCTCGATGTGTTCCCTCTCGGTACGCAAATGTTCTCGGTCGCAGGCAGCGGCTCGAAGACCGGACTCGATCCAAGCGACAAGGACGGTGCCGCGAAGATCCAACCATGGCCGGTCGAGGGACTTCTCCAACCCGACTCCATCGGCTGCTTCTCCTCTGGCGACAGCGTGTATCTCGTGACGGCAAATGAAGGCGAGTCGCTCACCGAGAATGCGGTTCGTGTGAAGGACCTTGTTCATCGCGTGGACCGTGCTCAACCCGCACTCGATTCAACCGCGTTTCCAAATGATCCGGCGGCTGGGCTGCGCCATTCACGTACCGTTCTGGCGAGCGACGGACTTGGAAGGCTTGAAGTTTGTCCGCTGCTTGGCGATGACGATGGCGACGGCGACTACGACCGCATTGTGTGCTTCGGCGGCAGGTCTGTCACCCTGTGGAAGGTGGGCGGCACTGACTCCGCACCGACACTCTCACGCGTGTGGGATTCGGGCAGCAGCATGGAACATGAAGTGTTGGCGCGCATGCCGAGTGCGTTCAATGCCGATAGTGAAGAAAGCCCATCAGTGGACAAGCGCAGTGCGAAGCGTGGTCCGGAACCCGAGGGGCTCACGATTGTCGAACACGGCGGACGGCGACTGCTGTGTGTTGGACTTGAGCGCCCCGGTGGCGCGATGGTGTGGGACCTCTCAGATCCCGCCGCGCCCGCGCTTGCGGGCTACTGCAATCGCCGTGATCCAAGTGTGAGCGGCGCCGGCGCGGGCGACTTGGCACCCGAGGGCTTGTGTGTGATCCCCGCGGCGAGCAGTCCAACTGGCGAGCCGCTGCTCGTCCTATGCAATGAGTTCAGCGGCACGGTCAGTTTTTTCGCGATCGAGTCGAAGCGCTAACGAGCAGCATCTCGGCGGACAGCCCAGGTCCGAACGCCAACGCAACGACGGGGCCCGATGCTCCGCTGCAGACCAGCCGCTCGAGAATGAAAAGCAGTGTGGCGCTGCTCATGTTGCCAAAATCACGGAGAACGCCTCGACTGGCATCACCCGCATCGGCGGGTAAACCGAGTGCAGCCACCACCGAGTCGATCACGCGCGGGCCACCGGGGTGAATCGCCCATCCAGCGACGGATGCGCGGCGAAGACCAGAAGCCGCAAGGCGAGCATCGATCCATGACGGGAGCGCGCGCTCGATCAGTGCTGGCACCTCGGCGGACAAACCCATCATGAACCCGTTGTCGCCGACCTCCCAAGTCATCGCTTGTTCGGATCCCTCCAGTACCAGTGAATGCGTGTCGATGATCTGTGTCGCTGCTCGCGCGGACGAGTGCTGGTCCTCCGCAGAGGCAGCCACGACGACTGCCGCTGCACCATCGCCAAACAAGGTGTTCGCAATCCACTGATCGACCCGCTCGCCGTAGTGAAGATGCGCCGAGCAGACTTCGCCACAGCACACCAACACGCACGCAGTCGGATCTGCCCGCACCATGTCGCGTGCCGCGGCGACAGCATTGATGGCGGCATGGCAGCCCATGAATCCGATGTTTGTGCGGCGCACCGACAGGGCAAGACCAAGATCATGAATCAACCACTGATCCATTCCAGGTGCGGCGAACCCAGTACATGATGCGGTCACGAGATGTGTGATCGACTTTGGATTCATCGCGCTCGCTCGCATCGCATCACGGCATGCTGCAAACGCCATCGGACGAACGGCAGAAGCCCAGAGTCGCATGCGAGCTGCCGTGCCCACGGGGACTGCGCTCGCTGAGGAGGCATCCTGTGGCGCATAGAAACCGGCGGGATGATTGTCTGTCGCGGCGGCGCACCACCGCTGCGCAATCCCGCTTCGATCCGCGAGTCGCTGCAGCAGCGCGCGGTCAACGCGTGGTGGCGCAATCGCCGTTGCAAGCGCAAGCCAACGAGTCGTGTCCATCCGCTGCGGGGGATGCGCGCTTCCAAATCCAAGAATGCTCGCACTCATCGCCCAGCGCTCCCGAGCAGCGCGTTCGTCCGCTGCACACCCCAGGCCCTGCCCATGTATGCGGCGCACATTGGCGCGTGCTGCCCCACGCGCAGGACCGCAGCGAGGATGCGTGGCGCACGAACGAGCAGTGCCATCGATGCACACCGCGCGTGCGACCAGGCCGACATTCTTCGTGCAGTGCGTTCCCATGCATCCACGGATGTGCGCCCGCTCAGCACGAGATCCGCATGATTCGCTGCGGCGATACCCGATGCCAACGCCCAGCCGATCCCCTCACCCGTGAAGGGCTCGACATAGCCAAGTGCATCGCCCGAGGCGATGATGCGGCCATCCGTTGCAGCCGCACGCCGCCGAGTCAGTCGAGGCGTGCCCGTCCACGCCGAGTGAATCACCCGCTCGCGGTCGCGGATCCGCCGGCCGAGCCACTGAATCGTCAGCGCTGCAGGACCTCCCGCTGCACGCACAACGGCAGGCTCTGCTGCGGCAGCCACATCAACGATGCCGCCGCCGATCGCGACAGCGCCGATGTAACCACCTGCGCGAACACACATGAGCAGCTCCCCCGCTTGGATGTCGATCGCTTCGTGTGCCAGCAACGCACCGAAGCCGATCCGCGAGCGCGGCAGCGTTCTCCAACGCAACCGCTCAGACGAGCGCAGCGAAGATCCGCCGATCCCATCCGCAGCGACGACGAGTCGGGCGTTCAATTGCTGCGACATTCCTCCTTTGCGGAGCGTCACGATGCCAGATGGCTGCGCTTCGGCAACGACCCCCGTCATCACACTTGCGCCGGCCGCTGCAGCCATGTGGAGCAGTTCCGAATCCAAGCGGGCGCGAGAAAGTGCGACACCACTGCGCTGCCACTTCGTAAGCATTCCGAGGCAGTCCACCTGTACGGTATGCAGTTGCTCTCCATGCGCGGCGATCGCGGATACTCCAAGCGCGTTCAGTCGCTCGATTGCCAAAGGTGATAGACAGCAGCCGCAGACCTTCGGGCGAGGATGTTCGCTTCGGTCCGCGATCAGCGTTCGAAGGCCGTGCCGTGCAGCTGTGATTGCTGCTGCCGCGCCCGCTGGCCCACCACCGATGACCACGAGATCCCACGAGGATGAACATTCGTTCACATCATGCGCGGGGATTGTCTGAAGCGGCGCCTTCACCGAGTCACCTCGGACGTCCGCCGCCACCACAGCACCCAGCGATACGGCCACCCCGCGCGCACCTGCGCTTCACGCAACCCTGCGCGCACCGCAAGATTCCGCGCTTCATTCTGGGTGAACGCCCCACGCACACTCAAAGCAGCGTCGGTGTGGACAACCGCAGAGCGTGTCAGCACGCGCGACGCGATCTGTGCCAACAGAAGCCCGCCCCGCGAGCGATCGAGATCCGCAGCGCCGATGCCGATGGCGGCCGCGTCTGACATACGGCGCAGCGCAGTGACAGCATCATCGTCATCGAGATGATGGAGAAAGAGCGAGCACGTCACAAGATCCGCTCCGCGCGGCAAATGATCGCGAAGCAGATCGACCTGCTCCACCGTGATGGGTATCTCTGCTCGGTGTGCGGCGCGGCGCGCAGCATCAAGGGCAACGCCGCTGCGGTCACACAACATCCAATCGATCGGCAGACCCATCGCGCGTGCTCGGCGCGCCATCGTGAGCGGTCCATCGCCTGATCCTGTCGCGACATCCATCACGCGAATGCGCTCGCCACGTGCGGCGAACTCATGCGCCGCCGCCGCAATCTGCGGCCACAGAAGTCGCCAACTTCTGCTCCAGGCGTTCAGCCGCTGCAAGCCTCGCAGCGCCACCTGATGTACATCGGCCGCGATACACGGATCGTCCATCCACTCATCCTGCCGCCGCCGTTGCGCCAGCGAACCGCAGATCACCCCTGCGCCTGTGAGTGGTGCATCAAGCTTTCGGCGCAACTCCACGGGGAGTCTCCTTGGTGACAGATACCTTTGATCGAATCCGCAGTCCGTCAACGACAAGCGGCTCATGTTATGCGTCGATGCAACGCCAGACTCATGGAAGATCTACGCGATACCCTGCCGACATGCAACACACGATCGAGTCACAAAGCGTTTCCACCATTCGTGATGCGCACCAGTGGCTGCGCTGGATGACCACTCGAACGCTCACCGCGGCGCGCACGCTCGATCAGTCAGAGCTGCACCGTGCATTCCCCATCGGGATCGGAAGCGTCTTCGAGACGATGGTGCATCTGTGCGGTGCGGAGTTCATCTGGGTAAGAGTCGTTACCAACCGAGCCGATGGCATCACGATGCCGACCACCGCGCAGTGTCCCGATCTCGATTCGGTGGAACGGCTCTGGAAGGAGACGCGCCTCGAGTGGGATTCGTTCCTGCATGCACTGACCCCCAAAGAGTGTGAACGCATTGTGCAGCGAACACGCGATGGTCGCACCTACTCCCAGCGTGTATCTGATGCCTGCATGCAGGTTCCAACGCACGCGCTCTACCACAATGCGCAGATCAGCTTCATGTTCCGCAGCATGGGCAAGACGCTTCCGGATTCGAGTTGGATTGGCTGGGCACGAGAGCGCTGCAGCTCGCGGATGAGCTGAACGCCTCGAAGGCCACACAGAGATCGCCGAACCCGCTGCTACACTCCTGCGCGACCCACGGGGCGTAGCTCAGCTTGGCTAGAGCGCCTGCTTTGGGAGCAGGAAGTCGTCGGTTCAAATCCGGCCGCCCCGATTCACTCCCCCGCGCGTGCAGCGTGGCGGGATTCCCGCCCCTCACTCGCCAAGGGAGTGTGGGGCGAAGTGGACAACCTCACGCCTTCTCGCCCACTAGACTCCGCCCCGAATGGGCGATACTGCCTCCTACCTGCCAGTCATCCTGATCATCGCGATGGCGATCGGTTTTGCCATCGTGAATGTTGTCGCGAGCATGCTGCTTGGGCCGCGAGTCGAGGGCGCAGTGAAGGGGCTCGCGTACGAGTCAGGTATGGATGCGATCGGCACATCACGGAAGCGGTTCAATGTCCGCTTCTACATCTTGGCGATGACATTCCTCGTCTTCGATGTCGAGATCATCTTCCTTTATCCGTGGGCCGTCACCTTCGCACAGTTGGAACCGCGCAGCGCGGAGGCGCTTCTGTTCCTCGCCCGCATCGGATTTTTCGTGGGCACCAGCGTGATTGCCTATGTGTACGCATGGCGCAAGGGTGTATTCCGCTGGGATTGAACGCGCGGCACCGACCGCAGCCAGAACACCTCAACGTGCGGGGGCAAAACGGTAGCTGCCAGCGAGCCCCGCAGGTGCAATCTGAACCCAGTCGCCACTGCGCTTGCAGTCAACCGATGCGTTGTCGGCAATCCGCGTGACGATCGGGGGAGGCGCATCGGCGGGCCACGCGACGCGCAGCGGCTCTTGCCCAGATGCGCGGATCACTGCGAACAGCAGTCGATGCTCCGCCCACATCAGATCAATCTCCGCCGCACCGCGCGCGCGAAGTCCACGCACAGAACCCCGCGACCACTCGGGGGGAAGCGCGGGAAGCAGCGCGATCACATGCCCAAACCCGCTGTCCTTCGAGGTGGAGTCGCCCTCCACTTCCCGGTGCGACTGGACGAGCATCTCTGCAACACCGGCAGCGGCACCGAAGTTGCCGTCAATCTGAAATGGCGGATGATCATCGAAGAGATTCGGCAGCGTGCTGCGCGCGAAGAGTTGCTGCAGGTTTTCCAACGCATGCTGGCCATCTTGCAGCCTCGCAAAGAAGAGGATCAGCCACGCACGGCTCCACCCGGTGTGACCGCCACCTTTGCGAAGGCGCTCATCGAGTGATTTTCGTGCCGCCGCAGCCAGATGCGGTTGATCCTGCGGCGTGATCTGCCGCCCAGGATGCAAGGCGAACAGATGACTCATGTGCCGATGCCCTGGCTCCGCTTCGGGCCATGGCTCTGCCCACTCGAGCAGCCTGCCATCCGCACCAATCTGCGGTGGACGGAGTCGCTTCAGCGCGCTCTCCGCTCGATTCACGAGCGGATCATCAGATGCGACGATACCGAGCGCACGCGCCTCATCTAGAAAGTTGCGCAGCACATCGAAGGCGATCATCTGATCCATTGTGTTGCCCATCGCTGTATCCGCTGCCGATCCATCGGGCAGAAGGAACGCGTTCTCAGGCGACGCACTCGGACCTCCAACGAGATCGTGACGGTCGGGATCCTCACAGAGCCAATCGAGGTAGAACGCCGCACAGCCGCGCAACAACGGGAACGCCTGCTCGCGTAGATAACGACGATCACGACCGAAATCCCAGTGGTCATGAATGGTCTGTGCAATCCACCCACCACCATGCGGCCACAGGGACCACACTGTTGTGCGATGACTCGGCACCGTCCACGCCCACGCGTCGGTGCAGTGATGCGCCATCCAGCCTGATGCGCCGTACATACGGCGCGCCGTCACTGCGCCATCGAGTGCGAGGCGTTCCACAAAGTCCGTCAGCGGCGCCACTGTCGAGGGCAGATTCAAGACCTCTGCTGGCCAATAGTTCATCTGCAAGTTGATGTTCAGGTGATAGTCCGCATTCCACGGCGCATGCAGATGCTCGCTCCAGATTCCCTGAAGATTCGCGGGCAGTCCTCCATCCACGCTCGACGCAAGCAGCAGCATGCGCGCATACTGCGCATACAGCGCAGCAAGACCTGGATCGATGGCGCCCTCTCCCACGCGGCGCAGGCGTTTGTCGGTCGGCATCTTCTCAAGTTCCACTGCAGGCGGGCCAATCTCAAGCTCGAACCTGTTGAAGTCGCGCTTCCAAGCCATCTCATGATCAGTCTGCAGTTTGCCGAACGGCATGACACTTGCGGCAACCGATGCCGCGATCAGCGACTCCGGATCGGGGCGTACAGGATCCGTTCCTGCTCGCAGCGACTGCATCGCCTCGGTTGCACCAGCACCAACAAATGGGAAGTCCGTCGCGGCAACGATCGTGATCGTCAGCGCGTTCGCTGCACGGACCGCGATGCCATCACCATCGACTGCGATCGATCCGCCTTCCGATTGGATGATCGCATCGGCAGCAAAGCGAACACCATTTCCCGCATCAGCCTCGGTCGTGCCGCGCAGACGAATCCGGGCGCGCCCACCTTCAACGGTTGCAGCAGCTGTCAGCAGGCATCCATCACAGGAGCGCTCCCGCCGAAGCGAGACACGGACAAAGAGACCACTCGGTTCCTCCGTCTGCTGCCGCACGATGAGCGCAGGTGCCGCGCGAGAGGCGAACACAGTGCGCGTGCATCGGAATCCACGGTCCACCCAACTGGTCACCGCAGTACATGTGGCGATATCGAGACCGCGCCGATACTCGCTCGCGTCCGTGGGAAGCGGCGATTCGATCAAGAGATCGCCAAGCGTCTGATAGGAGTCTTCGATCGCATCGCACAGAAGTTCGCGCGCCGCAGCGGTCTGCCCCTCCTGGTACCGACCTTCAAACAGCATGCGGCGGATCGAGGCGAGAGCCGAAGCGGAGTCGGGCACCGACCTGCTTCCACGGCGCCCTTGCCAGATCGAACACTCGTTCAACTGAATGCGCTCGCGAACAACGCCGCCAAACACCATGGCACCAATCCGTCCGTTGCCAACCGGGAGCGCCTCCGTCCAGCGCGATGCTGGCTGTTCGTACCAAAGCACGAGACCACTCGGCGCCGGATCAACGGACGGCACGATCGTGCAGCGAACAGGCGCGGGCGTTTCTGCGACCACATCCGTTGGAGACTGTGCTGACGATGATTCAACCGAACCAGCAACGCCAAGCAGGACACACAAAAGCGTTCGGTACGGTGCCAAGCGCAACACGGCGGTGCGCCTCTGCATCTTCATCACTCGGACTTCGCCGCCCGCAGCGTGACCTGGACATCCATTGTGGCATCGCCGCGCTTCAGCGTGATCTTTACCTCGTCGCCGGGCTTATGTTCACGCAGGCGTTCCATCATGTCTGCTGGACCGTTCAGTTGCGTGCCGTTCCAACCGACTAACACATCACCCTCCTGGATTCCTGCGTCGGCCGCAGCGGTATCCGCGCTTACACCATCCACGCGCACACCCTCGCCGCTCGCATCGCCGTACCCGGGCATCACGCCCAAACGCACGCGTGCACCTGATCGGCGACCGCCCGTGGCAACATTGTCGGTCGACTGAAACTCGAGCTTCTCGTTTCGCGACGCAAGCCCTAGCGCGAGTGACTCGGTCAATGCGACCACGCGCGCCGCGCCGCGCGGATTCACGGTGTAGCCACGATCCGATGGCTTGTGATAGTCGTCGTGTGTCCCAGTGAAAAGGAAGAGCACTGGAATCCCCGCGCGGTAGAAGCTCGCGTGATCGCTTGGCCCGCGTCCCGACGGATCCGCACGAATCGTGAGGCCACTCTCCATGAAAACTGGATTGAGAAACGCCATGAAGTCCTTCGCGCTACCCGTTCCGCCAACCGCCAGTTCATCGCCGCGCATACGCCCGACCATATCGAGGTTAATCATCGCTTGCACTTGCTCGTTGCGCAGCGTGGGATTGCGAGTCCAATGCACACTGCCGTCAAGCCCGACCTCTTCCGCACTGAACGCCATGAAGAGAATCGATCGAAGATCTGCCGGCGCGTCTTCGTCGCGGTAACGATCAGCAAGTGCCTTGGCGGCACAAAGCATCGCGGCCGTCCCCGACGCATTATCGTCCGCGCCGGGGTGCAACTTGCCGCGGTTCGATGGATCGGCTCCGTAGTCACCGAAACCGACATGGTCGTAGTGCGCGCCGATGATCACCCACTGATCCGCGAGTGCGCCCTTCCCTCGCAGGACTCCTCCGATATTGTCCGTATGGATCACGCCATCGCTCATCTGCGTCTCGACAGTCAGCGTGACATCGTCGCGCAGCATCATCGGCTTGAGCGAGCCCTCATCGCACAATTTGCGCAGCTCGAGGAGCGGACGTCCCTGCGGATCCGCGGCCTGCACAATCTGCTCAGCCTTTTCGGTCGAAATCTGAATCACAGGTACATCAAGACGCGCGCCAAAGCGGCTCGACTCGCTGTTCTCCAGCTGACGGCGTCCATCCCGCGCGCCCGGCGGATTGACCATCACGATGGCTGCCGGCTTGCGGGCGATCAGTGACTCCATCTTGGGTGCGACAGCGGCATATGGGCTAAAGCGACGATCCGCCCAGCGACTCCGACCATCCTCGTCGAGCGGCTCGTAACGAAAGAAGAGAACGATCCTGCCCGTGAAATCCTCCATCTGCTCGCCGAAGGACGAGTATCCATCGCGCCCCTCGTCGATGGCATAGCCCGCGAACGCAAGTGGCGCAGTGATCTTTCCAGATCCGCTGTTGCCGAGTGCCGCAAAATCTGATCGCACTTTCAATTCTTGTGCAGGCTTCTCGGTGGCGTTCCAAGAAGCGGACGCGGAGAGGACTTTCGCTCCGCCACCTGCGACATCAAAAGGCTGACGCCAATGTGTCCACTCAGGGTGTGGCGATGGTGACGTTGGCGGCTGGCGTGCGCCCTCACTGGACGCGGCAACAATCGTTGGATCGAGCCCCTTGGTGTCCGTTGGTGGCGGGAATGCAGGTTCAAGACCCGACTGCTTGAAATAGAACTCGATGTACTCGCCGGCGATGATGCTGCCACGCGATGCTGGCAGGCGTCCCTCAAAGAACGGGTTCGAGAGCGTCAGAACATGCTGGTACCACTCGGTCGCAACGGGGCCGAGTTCCTCGAATACTTTGCGCACATCGATCTGTGATCCATCGTCCTTGGGTTGATACGAGTAGGGATCGACGCGCCCTTCGACAACTTTGCCCTGATTGAGAGCCGCGACGGGAGGTGCGGCAGGAGCAGCGACCGTCGCCGCGGGAGTTGATGGAGTCGTCGCGGTCTGAGCGTCCGTGGGCGGGACTTTCGACTGCGCGCAGGCGATGACCAGGAGTGAAAGAGAAACGCCCGCCGCAAAGGCGAGCCTCGTCGACGGGAGGCGATTGAGCATCGTGTCAAGAGTAGTCCGTCCAAGTTCCGTTCAAGAGGCGATGGTTGGATTAAGGTGCGTCCTATACTTCAGCGCCATGTCTATGTTGCAGAAGCCGCAAACAAACATCCCCGCCGCAACGCCAGTCGAGGCCCTCGCCCCAACCGACACGTTCATCCGCCGCCACATCGGTCCATCCGATGGGGATGTCCTGGCCATGCTTGCGGAGATTGGTGTTCCCTCGATGGATGCGCTCATCACATCGGCCGTTCCTGAGTCGATTCGCCTTCCGGCACCGCTGCGTGTGGAGGACACATCGAACGAGCACGGCTACTCCACCCGCGGCGAATCAGAAACGCTTGCCTCACTGCGACGCATCGCTGCACGCAATGTGCTCCATCGGTCATACATCGGCATGGGCTATGTGGACACGCTCGTGCCTGGAGTGATTCAACGAAACATTCTTGAAAACCCCGCGTGGTACACCGCGTACACGCCCTATCAGGCCGAGGTGGCACAGGGACGCCTTGAGGCGCTGCTGAACTTTCAGACGATGATCAGCGATCTCACGGGACTGCCCGTCGCCGGATCTTCGCTGCTCGATGAGGGCACCGCCGCAGCCGAAGCGATGCATATGTGCGTCTCGGCGGCAGACAACGCCCGACTGGCCTTTTTCGTCGCAGAGGATTGTCATCCACAAACGCTCGCGGTCATTGAAACTCGCGCCAAGTGGCTTGGTGTGCGGATCGAGGTTGGAAATCCATCGACCTTCACGCCGACCAAGGATTTCTGCGGCGCTCTTGTGCAGTACCCGACTACGGATGGACGCATCGAGTGCTACCGCGACTTCGCCAAGAGAGTGCATGATGTCGGTGGGCTCCTCGTCGCCGCGTGCGATCCGCTGGCTCTCACGCTGCTCGCGCCACCCGCGTCTTGGGGTGCGGACATTGCTGTCGGCAGCGCGCAGCGATTCGGCGTTCCGATGGGCTTTGGCGGTCCGCATGCCGCATTCATTGCCACAGGCGAAGCGCATGTTCGAAAGTTGCCGGGGCGCATCATCGGCGTCTCGCGAGACGCGCACGGCAACCGCGCCCTCCGCATGGCGATCCAAACTCGCGAGCAACACATCAAGCGCGACCGCGCCACGAGCAACATCTGCACCGCGCAGGTACTGCTTGCAGTGATGGCGGGTATGTACGGCGTTTATCACGGGCCCGATGGACTTCGCCGCATCGCAGAGCGAG
>Ga0208048_1000337_pt1 | contig 25045 bp, 21 predicted proteins | sample Malawi_45m_30L_FD_184163 | JGI IMG/M metagenome (GOLD analysis project Ga0208048, IMG submission 184163) | Freshwater microbial communities from Lake Malawi, Central Region, Malawi to study Microbial Dark Matter (Phase II) - Malawi_45m_30L... | ecosystem: Environmental > Aquatic > Freshwater >...
CTGATTGCGCCGATCGCGATGGAAGACGGGCTGCGTTTTGCCATCCGCGAGGGCGGTCGCACCGTCGGCGCCGGCGTCGTCGCCAAAATCCTGAAGTAATCGAGCAAGGTACAAATACAGGCCAGTAGCTCAATTGGCAGAGCGGCGGTCTCCAAAACCGCAGGTTGGGGGTTCGATTCCCTCCTGGCCTGCCACTCAGGGTCGACGATGAACGAAACGGTTAAACACCAAGGCGTCACGGGCGCCGACAAGGCGAAGCTCTACGCTGCGATGCTGATCGCAGCGGCGGGCATCTTCGCCTTTTACTACCTCAAGGGTGCCCAAGACGACTGGGTGCGCTGGGCTGTGTTTGCCGGTTCGCTCCTGGTGGGTACCTTGGTGTTCGCCATTTCGCAATACGGGCGCGATCTTTGGCAGTTCGTGCTCGAAGCGCGCATCGAGCTCTACAAAGTTTTCTGGCCGACCAGGCAGGAAACCGGGACGATGACGCTGGTGGTCTTCGTTTTCGTAATCATCATGTCGCTGTTTTTCTGGGGCGTAGACTCGTTACTCGGTTGGGCAACCAAGTCAATCCTTAGCGGCGCGGGCACGGGAGACTGACCATGGCCATGCGCTGGTATGTCGTCCACGCTTATTCGAACTTCGAGCACCGAGTGGCCAAGGGGTTGCAGGAGCGCATCAAGCGCGCGGGAGTCGAGCAAAAGTTCGGTGAGATTCTGGTGCCCACCGAAGAGGTGGTAGAGATGCGCGCTGGGCAGAAGCGTAAGAGCGAGCGCAAGTTCTACCCGGGCTATGTGCTCGTACAGATGGAGATGGACGAAGAGACTTGGCACCTCGTTCACGAGGTACCTAAGGTTCTCGGCTTCATCGGCGGCACCAAAGAAAAGCCGGCGCCAATCTCGGATCGCGAGGCGAACCAGATCCTGCGTCGGGTCGAGGAAGGCGTCGAGAAGCCGCGACCGAAGATCATTTTCGCGCCGGGCGAAGTCGTACGGGTCACCGAAGGCCCCTTCAACGATTTCAACGGCGTGGTCGAGAACGTTAATTACGAGAAGAGCCGCCTGCAGGTGGCGGTGCAGATCCTCGGGCGCTCGACGCCCGTCGAGCTCGACTTCTCGCAGGTGGAGAAAGCCTAAGTTTTTTTGAAGACTCGGCGCCGCAAGGTATTGGGTCAAGTGGATCGGCACGCGAAGGACCGCGCGCCGTAACGGCAAGGAAGCGCATGGGGAGCTCGCCAATACCGCGGGCGTTGGCACCCAGGAGAATGAACGATGGCCAAGAAAGTTCAGGGCTACGTCAAGCTGCAGGTGCCTGCAGGCTCGGCCAATCCGTCACCGCCCATCGGCCCCGCACTGGGCCAGCAGGGAGTTAACATCATGGAATTCTGCAAGCAGTTTAACGCTGCTACGCAGAAAATCGAGAAGGGTCTGCCGATCCCGGTGGTGATCACCGTGTATTCGGATCGCAGCTTCACCTTCATCATGAAGACGCCGCCCGCTGCGGTGTTGATTCGCAAGGTGATTGGCATCGAGAAGGGTAGCGGCACGCCGAATACCAACAAGGTCGGCAAGATCACTCGGGCGCAGCTCGAGGAGATCGCCAAGACCAAAACGCCAGATCTTACTGCCGCCGATCTCGACGCGGCCGTGCGCACAATCGCCGGCAGTGCCCGTTCCATGGGCGTCGATGTGGAAGGAGTCGGAACATGACTGCCATCGCAAAGCGCATGAAGCCTTGGAAATCCGCACTCCCGCCGGGCAAGAGCTATGTGGTCGATGACGCACTCAAGCTCGTTAAACAATTCGCCAGTGCAAAGTTCAATGAATCGGTCGATGCCGCCATCAACCTCGGCATTGACGCTTCGAAGTCCGACCAGCAGGTGCGTGGCTCGACCGTGATGCCGCACGGCATCGGCAAGTCGGTCCGCGTCGCCGTGTTCACCTCGGGTCGCAACCAGGAGGCCGCGAAGGTCGCCGGTGCCGACCTCGTCGGTCTCGAAGACCTCGCCGAGAAAGTGAAGGCGGGCGAGTTCGATTTCGATGTGGTCATCGCCAGCCCCGACGCCATGCGCATCGTCGGCCAGCTCGGCCAGATCCTCGGTCCGCGTGGTCTCATGCCGAACCCCAAGGTCGGCACGGTCAGTCCCGATGTCGCTGGCGCAGTGAAGAACGCGAAGAGCGGTCAGGTGCGTTACCGCGTAGACAAGGCGGGAATCGTCCATTGCACGATCGGCAAAGCGAGCTTCGAGCCGCAGCAGCTCAAGGAAAACCTCCTCGCGTTGCTCGCCGACTTGCAAAAGGCCAAGCCGGCCACGTCGAAGGGTATTTACTTGAAGCGCGTCACCCTGTCGTCAACGATGGGTCCGGGCGTACAGGTCGATCAGTCGTCTCTCGGCGTCTGATTGGAACATTATTTTTGATTGATGCGGGTTCGGCACCGTAAGGTGCCGAGTTCCATCGAAGACCGCAGGTGAGCAGGGGAACGGTTGGTGCGTTCCGCCAGCTCTTAATGATCGCCTGCGTAGGTGGTGTGCCGCTCAGACGAGGATCGTCCTCTTATGAAGGTCACCGTCGAAGGGTCCGGCAGGCGGCGCAAGTCGTCGGCCGGTGTGTGATCTTTAGGAGAGGAGTAATCAACAAGTGCCTCTGAACCTAGAAGACAAGAAAGCGCTGGTAAAGGAAGTGGCGGAGATTGCGGCTGATGCTCAATCGGTGGTCGCTGCCGAATACCGTGGAATCACGGTTTCGCAGATGACCGAGCTGCGTGCCAAGGCCCGTGCCCAAGGTGTGTACATGCGTGTCGTCAAAAACACGCTGGCCCGCAAGGCAATGGTCGGCACGTCGTTCGAGTCTGTCGGTCCCCATCTTAAGGGACCGCTCGTGCTCGCTTTCTCGAAGGACGACCCGGGCGCAGCTGCGCGCGTGGTGAAGGACTTCGCGAAGTCGAACGACAAGCTCGTCGCGACCCTCGTGTCCCTCGGTGGCCAAGTGCTGCCGGGTAAGGACCTCGAGAAGGTCGCCTCGCTGCCGACGCGCGAACAGGCTCTGTCGATGTTCTTGGGAACCCTCAAGGCACCGATCGAGAAGTTCGTCCGCACGTTGGCGGCGCCGCATACCAAGCTGGTCCGCACCGTCGCGGCTGTCCGCGACGCCAAGCAGGCCGCCAGCGGTTGATCTTGTTTTGCTTTTGAACCTACTTTGGGAGTAATAAAAATGGCTGTTAGCAAGGACGAAATCCTTGAAGCAATTTCGCAGATGAGCATCATGCAGGTGGTCGAGCTGATCTCCGACATGGAAAAGAAGTTCGGTGTCACCGCTGCTGCGCCGGTTGCCGTCGCGGCCGTCGCTGGTCCGGCTGCCGCCGCGGCCCCGGCTGAGGAGAAGACGGAGTTCACCGTCATCCTCAAAGAATACGCAGCTGACAAGAAAGTCAGCGTCATCAAGGTGGTTCGCGAACTTACGGGCCTCGGCCTCAAGGAAGCGAAGGACCTCGTTGAAGCCGTTCCGGGTACGGTCAAGGAGGGCGTGAACAAGGCCGACTCCGAGACCATGAGGAAAAAGCTGGAAGAAGCTGGTGCGAAGGTCGAGATCAAGTAAATCCGCTGTAACTGACGGTGGGTATCACGTACATGTTTCAAGACGTGAGACAGCCGGGGTCTTAAGACCCCGGCTGATTCATCGTCCCCGCAGAGTTTTGACGAGAGAGGTGTCCGATGGCTTACTCCTTCACCGATAAAAAGCGCATCCGCAAGAATTTTGGCAAGCAGGGCAGCATCCTCGAGACGCCCTACTTGCTCGCCATCCAGCTCGATTCCTATCGGAAGTTTCTGCAGATAGACAAGAGCGAAGATGATCGGGTCGATGTCGGGCTGCATGCGGCATTCAAATCGGTTTTTCCGATCGCGAGCTATTCGGGTAACGCAATTCTCGAGTACGTGAGCTATCGGCTCGGCGAACCGGTGTTCGACGTCAAAGAATGTCAGCTGCGCGGCCTCACCTACGCGGCGCCGCTGCGCGTCAAGGTGCGCCTCGTGGTGTACGACAAGGAGGCCGCTGGCCCCAAGAAGCCCGTTAAGGACGTTCGCGAGCAAGAGGTCTACCTCGGTGAACTGCCGCTCATGACCGACAACGGCACGTTCGTGGTCAATGGAACCGAACGCGTTATCGTCTCGCAGCTGCACCGCAGCCCAGGCGTTTTCTTTGACCACGATCGTGGCAAGTCGCATTCGTCGGGCAAGCTGCTGTTCAGTGCCCGCATCATTCCTTACCGTGGTTCCTGGCTCGACTTCGAGTTCGACGCCAAAGACTGCGTGTTCGCGCGTATCGATCGTAGGCGTAAACTGCCGGTGTCGATCATCCTGCGCGCCCTCGGCATGAACGAAGCCGAAATCCTCGACACTTTCTTCGAGAAGAACCGATTCTTCCTCTCGAGGGACGAAGCTTCGCTCGAGCTGGTGCCGGCGCGTCTGCGTGGCGAAACCGCGATTTTCGAAATCCGCATCGGCGACAAGGTGGTGGTCGAAGAAGGTCGTCGGATCACGGCACGCCACGTACGTCAGCTCGAAGACGCTGGCGTACGTCGTCTATCCGTGCCGCGCGACTACATCTACGGCAAGATTCTCGCGCACGATGTGGTCAACACCGAGACTGGCGAAATCATCGCGAAGGCCAACGAGGTGATCACCGCAGCTTCTGTCGAGAAGATGATCGAAATCGGCATCACTGCGGTGAGCACGTTGTTCGTCAACGACCTCGATCGTGGCCCGTACATTTCCGATACGCTGCGTATCGATCCGGCCAAGAACCGCCTCGAGGCGCTGGTCGAGATCTACCGCATGATGCGTCCCGGCGAGCCACCGACCCGCGATGCCGCCGAAAACCTGTTCTCGAATCTGTTCTTTAATGAGGATCGCTACGACCTGTCGGCGGTCGGCCGCATGAAGTTCAATCGCCGCGTAGCGCGTCAGGAACTCGTCGGTTCGAGCGTGCTTTCGAAAGAGGACATTCTCGATGTGCTGAAAGTGCTCATCGCGATTCGCAACGGCGACGGTACGGTGGACGACATCGACCATCTCGGTAATCGTCGTGTGCGTTCGGTCGGCGAAATGGCCGAGAACGCCTTCCGCGTCGGCTTGGTGCGCGTGGAGCGTGCGGTCAAGGAGCGACTCAATATCGCCGAGACCGAGCCGCTGATGCCGCAAGAAATGATCAACGCCAAGCCCGTAGCTGCGGCAGTCAAAGAATTCTTCGGCTCGTCGCAGCTGTCTCAATTTATGGATCAGAACAATCCGCTCTCCGAGGTTACGCACAAGCGTCGTGTCTCGGCGCTCGGCCCAGGTGGTCTTACTCGCGAGCGTGCCGGCTTTGAAGTCCGCGACGTACATCCGACCCACTACGGTCGCGTTTGCCCGATAGAAACTCCCGAAGGTCCGAACATCGGCCTCATCAATTCTTTGTCGGTGTACGCACGCACCAACCAGTATGGCTTCCTCGAAACGCCGTATCGGCGTGTCGAGAACGGGCGCGTCACCATGCAGATCGACTACCTCTCGGCGATCGAAGAGGGCGAATTTGCGATCGCGCAGGCGAATGCCAACGCGAATGCGAAGGGCGAACTGACCGACGAGCTGGTTTCCTGCCGCTTCCAGAGCGAGTTCACGCTGATGCCGCGTGAGCGTATCAATTACATGGACGTGTCGCCGAAGCAGATCGTGTCGGTGGCGGCCTCGCTCATCCCGTTCCTCGAGCACGACGATGCAAACCGCGCGCTGATGGGCTCGAATATGCAACGTCAGGCCGTGCCGACGCTGCGCACCGAGGCGCCACTGGTCGGTACCGGCATGGAGCGTTCGGTGGCGATCGACTCGGGCGTGACGGTGATCGCGAAACGTGATGGCGTGGTCGACTCGGTCGACGCGTCTCGCATCGTGGTGCGCGTCAACGATGACGAGACCACGGCTGCCGAGCCGGGGGTCGATATCTACAACCTCACGAAGTACACGCGTTCCAACCAGAACACCTGCATCAACCAGCGGCCGCTGGTGTCGGCTGGCGACGCCATCGCTCGGGGTGACGTGCTGGCCGACGGCCCCTCGACCGATCTCGGCGAACTCGCGCTCGGCCAGAACATGCTGGTCGCGTTCATGCCTTGGAACGGCTACAACTTCGAAGACTCGATCCTTATCTCCGAGCGCGTGGTGCAGGAGGATCGTTTCACCACGATCCACATCGAGGAGCTCACCTGCGTCGCCCGCGACACCAAGCTCGGTTCTGAAGAAATCACCGCCGATATTCCGAACGTCGGTGATCAGGCGCTCAATAAGCTTGACGAGGCTGGTATCGCCTTCATCGGTGCGGAAGTACGTGCCGGCGACATTCTGGTCGGCAAGGTCACGCCGAAGGGCGAGACGCAGCTGACGCCGGAAGAGAAGCTGCTGCGTGCCATCTTCGGCGAGAAGGCAACCGACGTGAAGGACACTTCGCTGCGCGTCCCGCCGGGCATGGACGGTACGGTAATCGACGTGCGCGTGTTCACGCGTGACGGCGTCGAGAAGGATTCGCGCGCCCTGTCCATCGAGAGAGCCGAAATCGAGCGAGTCCGCAAGGACTTCGGCGATCAGCAGCGTATCCTCGAAGACGATATGTTTCAGCGCGTGCGCGGCATGTTACTCGGTAAGGTGGCCGCGGGTGGTCCGAACCGACTTAAGTCGGGCTCAAAGATTACCGCTGACTATCTCGATGTCTTGAAGCGTGACGACTGGTTCGAGATTCGTCTCGACGACGACGACTCCAACGCCCAGCTCGAAGCGACCGCCGAGCGTTTGCGCGAGCAGCGCAAGATGTTCGAAGCCAAGCTCGAGAATAAGAAGTCGAAGATCACCCAGGGTGACGATCTGTCGCCGGGCGTGCTCAAGATGGTCAAGGTGTATCTCGCGGTAAAGCGCCGCGTACAGCCTGGAGACAAAATGGCCGGCCGTCACGGTAACAAGGGCGTGATCTCGACCATCGTTCCGGTCGAAGACATGCCTTACCTTGAGGACGGTACGCCGGTCGATGTTGTGCTCAATCCGCTCGGCGTGCCATCGCGCATGAACGTCGGGCAGGTGCTGGAGACTCACCTCGGCTGGGCGGCCAAGGGTTTAGGTCGTAAAATCGGGCGCATGCTCGAACAGCAGCAGGCGATCTTCGATCTGCGCAAATTCATTGGTCGGGTCTACAACGAGACCGGAGGACAGCACGAGAAGATCGACAGTCTGAATGACGCTGAGGTCGTGGCACTTGCCAAGAATCTGTCGCGCGGTGTGCCTATCGCCACGCCGGTGTTCGATGGTACCGCCGAGGCCGAGATCAAGCGTTTGCTCGAGCTTGCGGATCTGCCGCTCTCGGGTCAGACCAACCTCACCGACGGGCGTACGGGCGAGCGCTTCGAGCGTCAGGTCACGGTGGGCTACATGTACATGCTGAAGCTTAACCACCTGGTCGACGACAAAATGCACGCGCGTTCGACCGGACCTTACTCGCTCGTTACCCAGCAGCCGCTCGGTGGCAAGGCGCAGTTTGGTGGCCAGCGCTTCGGCGAAATGGAAGTCTGGGCGCTCGAGGCCTACGGTGCGGCGTACACGCTGCAAGAAATGTTGACGGTCAAGTCGGATGACGTGAATGGCCGCACGAAGATGTACAAGAACATCGTCGACGGCAATCACGAGATGGATGCCGGTATGCCCGAGTCGTTCAACGTGCTCGTGAAGGAGATCCGTTCCCTCGCGATCAACATCGAGCTGGAACAGGATTGATCTGAGGTACAGCCATGAAAGACTTACTCAAAATTTTTAAGCAGAACGCACCGGTCGAGCAATTCGACTCGATCAAAATCGGCCTCGCCTCGCCCGAGATGATTCGGTCGTGGTCGTTTGGCGAGGTAAAGAAGCCGGAGACCATCAACTACCGGACCTTTAAGCCTGAGCGTGACGGTCTATTTTGCGCCAAGATTTTCGGCCCCGTCAAAGATTATGAATGTCTTTGCGGCAAGTACAAGCGCCTCAAGCATCGCGGCGTGGTTTGCGAGAAGTGCGGCGTCGAAGTCACGCAGTCAAAGGTTCGTCGTGACCGTATGGGTCACATCGAGCTTGCCTCGCCGGTGGCGCACATCTGGTTCCTCAAGTCGCTGCCGTCGCGTATCGGCTTGATGCTGGACATGACACTACGTGAGATCGAGCGCGTGCTGTACTTCGAAGCCTTCGTAGTCATCGATCCGGGCATGACGCCGCTGCAGCGAGGTCAGTTGCTCACCGACGAGATGTACCTCGAGGCCATCGAGCAGCATGGGGATGAGTTCGACGCCCGCATGGGCGCCGAGGCCATCTATGAATTGCTGCGTGCACTCGACCTGGCTGCCGAAGTGGACAAGGCGCGCGAAGGCATGGGCAACACCAGCTCCGAGACCAAGCTCAAGCGGCTCTCGAAGCGCCTGAAGCTGATCGAGTCGTTCATCGACTCGGGCAACCGTCCGGAGTGGATGGTGATGACCATTCTGCCGGTGCTGCCGCCCGATCTGCGGCCGCTCGTGCCGCTCGACGGTGGTCGCTTTGCGACTTCCGACCTCAACGATCTCTATCGTCGCGTCATCAACCGTAATAACCGCCTGCGTCGCCTGCTCGAACTCAACGCGCCTGATATCATCGTGCGTAACGAGAAGCGCATGCTGCAGGAAGCGGTCGATGCACTGCTCGATAACGGCCGTCGAGGCCGCGCCATCACTGGCACCAACAAGCGCCCGCTTAAGTCGCTCGCCGATATGATCAAAGGTAAGCAGGGCCGCTTCCGCCAGAACCTGCTCGGTAAGCGTGTCGACTACTCGGGCCGCTCGGTCATCGTGGTCGGCCCGACGCTGCGTCTGCACCAGTGCGGTCTGCCAAAGAAAATGGCGCTCGAACTGTTTAAGCCGTTCATTTTCCAGAAGCTTCAGCTGCGCGGCGATGCTTCGACCATCAAGGCTGCCAAGCGTCTGGTCGAACGTGAAGGATCGGAAGTTTGGGACATCCTCTCGGAGGTTATCCGCGAGCATCCGGTGCTACTCAATCGCGCACCGACGCTGCACCGTCTCGGCATTCAGGCGTTCGAGCCGGTGCTGATCGAAGGTAAGGCGATCCAGCTCCATCCGCTCGTCTGCACCGCATTCAACGCGGACTTCGATGGTGACCAGATGGCCGTGCATGTGCCGTTGTCGCTCGAGGCACAGCTCGAGGCGCGCGCACTGATGATGTCTTCGAACAACATTCTCTCGCCCGCTAACGGTGATCCGATCATCGTGCCATCGCAAGATGTTGTGCTCGGTCTCTACTACATGACTCGTGAGCGTATCGGCGCGCCGGGCGAAGACATGATGTTCTCTGATGTCGGCGAAGTGCACCGGGCCTATGAAACGCGGCAGGTGCATTTGCAGTCGCGCATCCGGGTGCGTATCAACGAAATAATCACCGAGAACGGAGAGAAGAAGCCGCGTTGTCGACTGGTGAAGACCACTGTGGGTCGTTCGTTGCTGTCCGAGGTGTTGCCGGAAGGTCTGTCCTTCGACATCGTCAATCAGGACATGACCAAGAAAGCGATCTCAGCGACCATCAACGCCTGCTATCGTCAGCTTGGTCTTAAAGATACGGTCATCTTTGCTGATCGACTGATGTACACGGGTTTCCACTATGCGACCCGTGCTTCGGTCTCTTTCGGCATTGATGACATCGTGATCCCCGATCAAAAGGTCAAGATCGTGACTGCGGCCGATCGCGAAGTGAAGGAGATCCAAGACCAGTACTCCTCGGGTCTTGTAACCAACGGCGAGCGTTACAACAAAGTTGTCGACATCTGGTCGCGCGCCAACGACCAAGTCGCCAAGGCGATGATGGAGAAGCTCGGTTCCGAAGAGGCGACTGACATCAAGGGTCAGAAGCACCGTCAAAAGTCCTTCAACTCGATCTTCATGATGGCCGACTCGGGCGCCCGCGGTAGCGCGGCGCAGATTCGTCAGCTCGCCGGTATGCGCGGTCTGATGGCCAAGCCCGACGGCTCGATCATCGAGACGCCGATCACGGCGAATTTCCGTGAGGGGCTGAACGTGTTGCAGTACTTTATCTCGACGCATGGCGCTCGCAAGGGTCTCGCCGACACCGCGTTGAAGACTGCGAATTCGGGTTACCTGACGCGTCGTCTCGTCGACGTCGCGCAGGATCTTGTGGTCACGGAGACTGATTGCGGTACCACTAATGGGCTGAGTGTCACGCCGCTCGTTGAAGGTGGTGACGTGGTCGAAGGTCTAGGTGAGCGCGTGCTCGGTCGCGTGGTGGTCGAAGACGTACTGCGTCCGGGTGGCAAGGGCGCGGTGCTGGTCGAAGCCGGCACGCTTATCGACGAGCAGATCGTGCGCATGCTTGAGCTGCACGGTGTCGATCAGGTCTCGGTGCGTTCGCCCATCACTTGTGAAACGCGTTACGGCGTTTGCGCCATGTGCTACGGACGCGATCTCGCGCGTGGTCGCATCATCAACATTGGTGAGGCGGTTGGCGTCATGGCTGCGCAGTCGATCGGTGAGCCGGGTACACAGCTTACGATGCGTACCTTCCACATCGGTGGTGCCGCGTCGCGTGCCGCTGCAGCCTCGAGTGTCGAGGTGCGTAACAAGGGTACGCTGCGTTTCCACAACGTGAAGACGGTTGCCCATGAGAAGGGTTATCTGGTCGCAGTCTCGCGCTCGGGCGAAATCGGCGTGGTCGATGAGTTCGGTCGCGAGCGCGAGCGCTACAAGATTCCCCACGGCGCGCAGATCAGCTCCACCGAAGGCACGCTGGTTCTAGCGGGGCAAACGGTCGCTGCTTGGGATCCGCACACTCACCCGGTGGTCACCGAAGTAGCGGGTTTCCTGCGCTTCCAAGATTTCGTTGATGGTCTGACGGTGACCCGTCAGGTCGACGAAGTCACGGGCCTCTCCTCCGTGGTGGTCATGGATGCGAGTAAGCAGCGCGGTGGCAAGGAGCTGCGCCCAACTATCAAGCTCGTGAACGCGAAGGGCAAGGAAGTACCGTTCGCCAACACCGAGATTCCGGCGGTGTACACGCTGCCGGCGGGTGCGCTTATCAGCCTCGAAGACGGCGCCAAGGTGTCCGTCGGCGACATCATCGCGCGCATACCGCAGGAATCTTCGAAGACTCGCGACATCACCGGCGGTCTGCCGCGCGTCGCCGATCTTTTCGAAGCCCGCAAGCCGAAAGATCCGGCAATTCTCGCCGAGAAGAGCGGCACAGTGAGCTTCGGCAAAGAAACCAAGGGCAAGCGTCGTCTGATCATCACCGACGAGAAAGGTGAGAAGTACGAAGAGCTGATCCCGAAGTGGCGCCAGCTCAACGTGTTCGAAGGTGAGGGAGTGAGTCGCGGTGAAGTGATCGCCGACGGCGAGCCGAATCCGCACGACATCCTGCGTTTGCAGGGCGTCGAGGCGCTCGCCAACTATCTCGTGCGCGAAATCCAGGACGTCTACCGTCTGCAGGGCGTGAAGATCAACGACAAGCACATCGAAGTGATCATCCGTCAAATGCTGCGTAAGGCTGAAGTCACGGGTTCAGGCGAGACGCCGCTACTCAAGGGAGAGCAGCTCGATCGCTCGCGTGCGCTCGACATTAACGATCGGATGAGTGAAGAGGGGAAGCAGGGTGCCACGTTGGCGCCGGTACTGCTTGGTATCACGAAGGCATCGCTCGCCACCGAGTCCTTCATCTCGGCGGCGTCGTTCCAGGAAACCACGCGCGTCCTCACCGAGGCCGCGGTCCGCGGTCTCAAGGACGATCTGCGTGGTCTCAAGGAAAACGTCATCGTCGGTCGCCTCATCCCGGCGGGTACGGGCTTTGCCGCCCATACCCATCGTCGACGCAAGCTCGAAGACACCTCTTCACGCAGCTTCATGGATGTGGGGGCTACGGGTGGCGAATCCGATGAGCCTACCGTGGGCGAGGAAGAGAGCGCTGCTGGCTAATGGACGAGCCGCTCGCGACCGTTAAAGCCGGTGAAGACGACCTCGACGAATCGAGCCGGGTAGAACCGGGCGCGTCCCGGGGGCATCCGACCCCGGTGCGCGTGCTGATGCGCGGCCTCGAGATCATCGAGGCGCTTAATCGGCAGGGGTCGCTGACCACGGCTGCCCTCAGTCGAAAATTGCGACTTGCCCGGACCACTGTCAATCGCTGCCTCGCCACGCTCGAAGCCGAAGGCTACGTCGAGCGTCTGCCAAATCGCCGGTATGCGATCACGCTGCGCGCGGTAACCCTGAGTCATGGTTTTGATCTCACGGCCGAACGACTCGAGCCGGTACGCGCGGCCATGCATGCGGCAGCTACGCGCGTGCAGTGGCCGATGAGCTTGATGAAGCTACAATTTCCGGAGATGCTGATCGACGATTCCACCGACCGCGAAAGCGGTTTCGCTGTGGAATATTTTGAGCGTGGCATGCATTTGCCGGTGCTGACTACAGCCTCTGGCCGTGCCATCGTCGCGTTTTCGAGTCCGCAGGTTCGCGACACGTTGCTCGATTATATTTGGCCGGATCGACCTGAAGAGACGCTGGCTACCTGGGCAGATCGCGCGGTCTTTGATCGCGATATGGCCCTGACCCGCGAGCGCGGGTATGCACGGTGCACGCGTCCGCTGCGACTCACTGAGCAGGGGAGCTTTGCCGTGCCGGTGATGGCCGATGGCGAGCCCGTTGCGGCGCTTGCCGTACGCTTCGCGCTCTCTGCAGTATCGTTCGACGAGGCCCGCAAGCGCCTGCTGCCGATGCTGCTCGAGATTGCGCTCGCTAAAGGCGGCTCTCGCCTCATCGGCAGCTGGTCGGCGCTGACCAGCTGTCGATTACCACGCGAGCTACCAGCGCAATAACTGCTCGCCGAGCAGACGACCGAAGGTCAGTGCCGGCGTCAGCGAGAGCCCACCGACGAAGGCATCTCCCGATGTTCTGCCGAAGCCGAGTACTTCGCCGGCAGCGTACAGGTTACGGATCGGACGGTTGTTGCCGCCGATTACTTGCAGTTTGCGATCGACTTTGAGACCCGCCGGGCTCAATACCGTGAGTCCCTGTGCTTTGATGGCATAGAAGGGCGACTTTTCGATGGGGCGAATCAAAAATTGCTTGCCCTGCCGATAATCGACGCGGGCAGCGACGGCGGCGTTGTACTCGCGTACGCTGCGGCGTAAATTGGCTGCCGGCACCCGGAGTTGGCGGGCGAGTTCGGCCAGGGTTTTTGCCTTGACGAATGCCGGGTGGCGACCGAAGCGTGCGCGATAGGTTGCCGTCGAGTCGAGGGTGATCGGCGCCGCGTTCTGCATGATCGCCTCATCGAACACGATATTCATGCGTGTGTTCGGCTGGCGTAGCAGGGCGCGCTCGCGGTAGTCGATGCTCGGATGATCCTCCTGCATAAAGCGGCGACCGCACTGATCAACAAAAATTTCCCACACTTTGCGCGCCCCCGGTGAGAGTAGTAGGAAGGCGCCGGAGCGCGGATCGCGCGGATCTTCGAGCACACCTGCAAAGGTGCAAAGAAATTTATCGCTGCCGTCAACGGGTGCACCGAGCGCACTGGCCGCCACGATACCATCACCCCGCGAATAGGGGTTGGCATGCGAGCAGAGTGGGTAGGCGGGCGTGAGTTTTTTCCAGAGCTCCGGATTGGCCGCATAGCCGCCACTGGCGAGTACGACGTTCCGTCCCTCGAACTCGACCTCGCCGGTCGGCGTGCTCGCCTGCACGCCGATTACTGCGCCTTGCGCATTGGTCAACAGTCGAGTCATTCGGGTCTGCAGTCGTAGATCGATGCCACCCTCGCGTACCCAGCGTTCGTGGGTGGGCCGTAGAGCTTCGAGGATGGACAGCCCCTTATTCACGCCCCAAAGATATCGCCGTATCGAATAAGCTTCGTGGGCCTCGCCGGCCACCGGCGTCCCGTGTGCAGGCGCAAAACCCAGATCCATCAACCAGTCGATGGTGGCTGCAGCATTATCGACGAAGAGGCGCAGCACCACCGGATCGATACGCCCGTGGGCGATGCGCTGCGCGTCGCGGAAGTGCTCATTGGGGCTGTCCTCGATACCTTGCGACCGTTGCAGCCGGGTACCCGCCGCACTGATTTGTCCCGACGACCAGTGCAGGGTACCGCCGATACGATAATCGGCCTCGAGCTGCAGCACGTGGGCGCCGCGTTCGGCCGCGCGGATCGCGAGCGGCAAACCAGCGGATCCCGCGCCGATGACGATGACGTCGTAGCAGTGGGAATTCGTCGGCCGTGGTGGCTCGGCAGGCCGGAGGCTGCCGGGCGTGCGGGGCGCGCGGGTTCTTTTCATACGCACAGTTTGTCACGGGGGCGCGTGGCTAACCATTGGAGCGTGATCGGCTCTATAGTGAGGGGGAATCTGTGAGAGCGCATCGAGCGCTGAAAAGCTGGGTAGGTGATAGCGGTGACCGAGTCTTGGGTATTTTTGTTGTTGTTTCTGGCGGGCAGCGGGATCGGCGCGTTCTTGGGCGTGCTGTTCGCGCGTCAGCGCCCGTCGGCGCGATTTCTTGCCGAGATCGGCCAGCTGCAGTCGCGCGTGCTTGCGCTCACCGCCGAGAACGCTGTGTTGCAGGCCGCGCTCGCGCGCGAGCAAGCGGTCTCTGCCGAAAAGCTGGCGTTGCTGGAGACGGCGCGTGATGAGCGCGCCAATGTATTCAAGGCGATTTCTGCCGATGCCCTGCGCAGCAATAATCAGCAGTTCCTCGATCTTGCACGCACGCAGCTCGAAGCTTTCCAAGCGCAGGCGCGAACCGACCTCGAGACACGGCAGCGCCGGATCGACGACAGCCTGAAGCCCATATGCGAATCCTTGAACAAGTTCGATGTCCAGGTCAGAGACCTCGAAAAAAATCGTGCGGTGGCCTATCAAGCGATGACGGAGCAGGTGCAGCAGCTGATGCGCGAGCAGGTGGCACTGCGCAACGAGACCAGTAACCTTGTCGGTGCGCTACGGCAGCCGACCGTACGTGGCCGCTGGGGCGAAATCCAGTTGCGGCGCGTGGTCGAACTCGCAGGCATGCTCGATCACTGCGATTTCCGCGAGCAACATTCGATCGAAGGCGAAGACGGCAAATTGCGCCCTGATCTCATCATCCATTTGCCCAGGGGTCGCAGTGTGATCGTCGACTCCAAGGTGCCGCTGGCGGGCTATCTCGCCGCGCTCGAAGCGCGGGACGACTCAACGCGCACGCTGCGCTTGCAGGAGCATGCCAAAGCCGTGAAGGGCCATCTGGCAGCGCTCTCGCGGAAGGGTTACGCCGCAGAGGTGCGTGGCAGTGCGGAGTTTGTGGTGCTGTTCTTGCCGGGCGAGGTGTTCTTCAGTGCGGCGCTTGAGCAGGATCCGGCGCTGATCGAAGCGGGTGTCGAGCAGGGTGTGATGATCGCGACGCCGACCTCGCTCATCGCCTTGTTGCGAGCGGTTGCCTATGGCTGGCGCCAGGAAGAGATCGCGCGCAACGCCGAGAAAATCAGCACGCTCGGCAAAGATCTTTATGACCGGCTCGCCGTCATGGGTGAGCACTGGGTCAAGGTGGGCAAGGGCATCCGCCAAGCGGTAGACAGCTACAATTCAGCCATCAATTCTTTGGAGAGCCGAGTTTTAGTCACTGCACGGCGACTGCGCGATCTCGACCCGGCGCTCGATTCCACCCGACTCGAGCCCATCGAGCCGGTGGACGTGACGCCGCGCCCCTTGCGCGACGAGACCGTACGTCTGTCGCCGCCCGAAGGTCCAGCGAACTAGCGAACGTCGAATACGCGGGCGACGCCGCGTCCGCGCGGATCTGCAGCGGCCGTGACGACGCCATCGGCATCGATATCGATCAACTGCAGGTCACCGAATTCCCAAGGGCTTTGCTTGACGTCGTAGCCGAGGGCCTTGAGCTCGCGTTGCGTGCGTTCATCACCCAGTGCGCAGCAGCGGCTGTACACGATCAGGGTCGGTGGCAACAACTGATGATGAAATCTCGAGGCGGCAACGGTGTCAGTTACGCTCATCCCGAAGTCGAGACGATTCACCATGGTCTGAAAAACACTGGTGAAAATAGTCGAGCCGCCCGGTGTGCCGAGCACCATGCGCACCCGATTACCCTCGAGCAGCAGCGTTGGGGTCATCGATGACAACATACGTTTCCCCGGATGAATTTCATTGGCGACGCCACCCACGACGCCGAACAGATTGGGTACGCCTGGTTTGGTGCTGAAGTCGTCCATTTCGTTGTTGAGCAGGAAACCTGCGCCCTCGACCACGACGCCGTTGCCGAAGCCACCGTTCAGGGTATAGGTCAGAGCGACCGCGTTACCAGCCGCATCGAGTATCGAAAAGTGGGTTGTCTCTGCGCTTTCGGCGAGCCCCGATTTGACCGCCGCAAGCGGCGAGATAGCATCGCGTTGCACTTCGGCAGCGCGCTTCCGCAGGTAGTTTTCGTTGGTCAAAGCCGCTACGGGAACGCGGACAAAATCCGGATCGCCGAGATACTCTGCGCGATCGGCAAAAACCCGCTTGAAGATTTCGGCGATCAGGTGGACATAGGTTGCCGAGTTATGCGACACCCCCGCGAAATCTTTGGCAAGCACATCTTTCATGCGCAGCAACTGCACGAGGGCGATACCTCCCGAGCTCGGGGGCGGCGCAGAGATCAGGGTGTAATTACGCCAGCGCACGCTCAAGGGCTCGCGCCAAATGGCGCGATAGGCTGCAAGATCGGCGCGCGTGATCAGCCCGTTGCCGCGACGCATCTCGGCTACGATGAGATCTGCGGTGCGCCCGTCATAAAAACCTGCAGATCCTCGCTGCGCAATTCGTTGCAGCGTACGTGCGAGTTCCGGCTGCTTGAATTGCCGATCACCGAGCGTGCCGAAGTAATCGGAGAAATTCGTTTTGCCGGCGTAGTCGGGTAGGGAATCGGCGACGCCGTCTATCAAAGATTTCGGCGGAACAAAGCCGTCGCGAGCGAGGCGGATCGCCGGCTGCAGCAGTTCTGCCCACGACCGGGTACCGTATTTGCGATGCGCTTCCCAAAGCCCCGCGACCGTGCCGGGTACCCCGGCAGCGCGATGCCCGACCAGCGACGCGCCGGGGATCGGTCTGCCACTGCCATCGAGATACATATCGCGGCTCGCCGCCTGCGGTGCGACTTCGCGGAAATCGAGAAAGGCGGTCGCTGGTCCCATCTTGAGCGTGATGAAACCACCGCCGCCGAGATTACCGGCCTCCGGAAAAGTCACGGCGAGCACAAAGGCGGTGGCGACCGCGGCGTCGACCGCGTTACCGCCATGGCGCAACACCGTCTCGGCGACTTCGGCGCTGTAGCGGTCGGGCGCCGCGATCGCCGCTTGCGGCACGACGGTTTGCGCAGCCGCGGCGACTGGCGTTGCAGCCGTAAAGAACTGAGTGAACAGCAGAACGAATACCGCGCCAAGCACGGAATGCCCACGCGCCGGGACGCGTGCAGAAATAGCGGTCGTCATGGGTGCATATTCCCACAAGCTTGCGAGCTGCGGCATGATGCGTCGGTTCGCCTTGCCGGTCGGGGGTCCCATGACAAGAAAATTGCGTATCAGCCAACTCGCCGCGAGTAGCCGGATAGGGATCGGCCTTTTTTTGCTGGGGTTTGCGGTTGGCGGCCAGCAGGCGTGTGCGCAAGGTCAGGACTCGACGCCCGGCGAGCGCAACTTGCGCATCATGGCGGAGTTACTGCCCGGCTATTACGACAATTCGAATCAGAGTTACTTCGATGTTCGCCGCAAGCTGCCGGCCGCTGATCGGCATCCGCGGATGTCCACGACCATCACTCGAGTCGACGCGCCGGCTTTCGGTCGTCACGTGTATCTTTGGGTCAATCGCAGCGAAACAGCGGCAGGTCCGGTCAGTTCATACCGGCTCGCCACGCTCGATGCCGGTCCTGCGGCCGATGAGGTGACCATGCGGCATTACTTGCGCATGCAGGGCGAGATCACCACTGCCGAGCTGCAGAGTTTGCAGCCCAAAGATTTGCATCGTACCGAGGGTTGCGACTACTTTTTCAAACGTCGTGCGGACCATTTCCGCGGGCTGCAGGGCAGCAAGGCCTGTCGCTTCGAATGGGAAGGGCAGCAGGTTTATACCGATAATGAGATCTCGCTGTCGCGCAGCAGCCTGTGGTTTCACGATCACAAGTGGATCGTGAAGAGTAGGCAGCGGATCAGTGGTGTAGCTTCGGGCGAGCCGTTCTGGCTCGAGCGTGCGCGCTACTTTCATTGCTATGCGGATGTACCCGGCGTGGGCGGTGGTGTCGACATCCCCTTTACTCGCTATGACGACATGCTGTTGCATGACAGGGGCGACACGCACTGGTTCACGGCCAAGACCGACCCAGCCCGTAATGTGCCGCAGCGCGAGCTTGCACTGAATCTGCGGGCAGTGACCTGGCAGGTGCTCAATGAAGCCAACGACTATTTCAATCGCAACTCCTTGGTGCTATCGGTGCTCGAGCGCTTGCCGGATGGCTCAGCCAAAGAGCACGGCTATGCGTTCACCGACCCTGACGCCGAGCGTATTGCGATGAACATGAAGTGGATTTTGGTGAACTGCGCCGTGACCGCACGCAAGGACGCGAAACCCGAAATGTAGCGGGCGTGCGAGTCTGGGTTTCTCAGCGTTTCAAGTGTTCCGCCGGCGCTGCAGAGTTGCAGCGGCCGTCTTCAGCTTCCTGACTGGCGCAGATCAATGATTTCGGCGGCGACGTCGATGATGTCGCGTTCGTGGGCCGCCTCGCGCCAGGGCTCTCGTAGCGCTGCTTCGTACCACTCGCGCATCGCGGGCAGAGCGAGCAGTCGCGCGACGTAGGCATCACACGGGTCGCCGAGAGACAGGTGGTAGGTCTGTAATCTGAACGCCACCGGGGCAAAGAAAGCATCGACGCCGGTGAATGTTTGGCCACCCAAAAAGGCACCGCCGAAGCGCGACAGCCCGGCTCGCCACAGGGCTTGCAGGCGCGCGAGATCGCGCTCGAGTGCAGCCGGTCGTTCGCGTAGCACCACGCGCTGACCGCAGGTCATGCTGCAAGTGTTGCGCAAGGCCTGGAAGCTCGAGTGCATTTCGGCGGCCGCCGAGCGCGCCCACGCCCGGGCTGCGCGCTCGGCAGGCCATACACCGTCGTGCCGGTCGGCCAAATACTCGACGATGGCGATCGAGTCCCAGATACGCAGTTCACCATCGTGCAGACAAGGGACCCGTCCGCTCGGTGAGTGCTGACGGAAGAGTTCCGCGCTGCCGGGCTCGGCGAACGGAATCAGCAGCTCTTTTAGGTCGATGCGCAGGGTGCGCATCAACACCCAAGGTCGCAGCGACCACGAGGAGTAGTTCTTGTTGCCGATGACTAGCGTATACATGGGTGTGGCCCGCGAGCCCGCTCTGTTGAGCGAACGGGCTGTGCTCAGCGCGCCGGCTTGCGGAACTTCAGCGTGAAGCGGTCGCTATATCCGGCGATCGAGGGGCGCTGACTGTCGTACTTCAGCTCATCGTCGGAGCGGTAGTGCAGGTCGCTGAAGGCTTCGAAGATGAAGCCGGCGTCCAACGCTTCTTTGATCACGACCACCGGATCGATACGCCGCCAGTTTTCCGGAGAGGTCGGTTCGTTGTGACGACGCGTGTGATCGACGACGCCGTAAACACCGCCCGGCTTCAGAGCATCGAACACGGCTTTGTTCACGAGCGCGCGTGCGCCCGGCGTCATGTTGTGCAGGTTGCGGAAGGTGAGCACCAGGTCGGCATTCTGCACCGGGATTTCGATCGACTCGGCATCGAAAACACCGCGCTGCCCCGAGGGCTTGGTGACGAACTTACCATCGGATACTTTAACTTTATCAAGACTCCACTCCTTCAAGCGTGGCGCGAGTCGCGATGCGCCGATTGACACGTGCAGCGTGCCTTTGTCGGCGAGCACCTGTCCGAGCACCTTAGTGTACCAACCTGCGCCGGGCATGATTTCGACCACGGTCATATTGGGCTGCAGACCAAAGAATTCGAGGGTCTGCACGGGCTTGCGCTCGGGATTATCGCGTGCGCGCTCCTCGGCGATGCGGATGGGGCTGGCCAGCGCCTTTTCGATGGCGACAGCGGTTTCACTCTTGGCGGTCGGTACGCCCATCTGCGCTTCGACGAGCGTGCTGAACAGGATTGAGACAGCGATGGCAAGGGATACAAATTGGATTTTAGCGGGCTTCATGGTCCACTCCATGGGTGAGATACGGGTACGAGGATGATATGCAGATGTGACGATTCTGGCATGCTTGGGCGGTCCAAAGAACTTCCTGTGGCGGAAAGTCACGACCCTGAGCAGACGCGATCTCACGACGAGACTTTTGGCAGGGATGACCTGGCCTGCGGTTGCCGCAACAGCGACGGGTTTACCGCGCAAGTTGCTGGCCGCGACGCAGCAGAGTCTTGTGACAGGTCGCGAAGCGCTGGTCGCGCTGCCCGGCAAAGTGGCGCTACGGCGACTCACTGAGCGACCGCCTAACTTCGAAACCCCTCTCGAATATTTCCGCAGTGTGCTGACACCCAACGAAGCATTCTTTTTTCGTTACCACCACGCTGTGATTCCGCTGGTGGTGGCCGAGGATTTTCGGCTGGAGATCGGCGGGCCGGCGGCCGAGCGTACACCCAGTCTTTCGCTCGCCGACCTGCGCGGTGATTTCCCGGTGACCGAAATCGTTGCGGTCTGTCAGTGCTCCGGCAATCGTCGCGGCCTCTTTGACCCGCCGGTGGCGGGATTGCAGTGGGGGCACGGCGCGATGGGTAATGCGCGTTGGCGGGGAGTCAGACTCGCCGCCGTGTTGCAGCGTGCCGGACTCCGGCCCAACGCGGTCGAGATCTCCTTCGATGCCGCAGATGCGCCGCTGCTCGAGGGGACCCCCGATTTCATCAAGTCCTTGCCGCTCGTGAAGGCGCTACACCCTGACACTTTGCTCGCCTATGAAATGAACGGCGCGCCATTGCCAGTGCTCAACGGTTTTCCGCTGCGAGTCGTTGTGCCGGGCTGGACGGCGACTTATTGGTTGAAGCATGTCAATCGCATCAGCGCGCTCGACGCCAACGAAAAAAACTTCTGGATGGCCTCGGCCTACCGCATGCCGCGCCAGTTGTTTCCTTTGATCGCGCGCTTCCCCGGACAGGAAACTGTCGAGCGCACACCAGTCACTGAGATTGCCATTAATTCTTTGATCACCTCGATAGAGCGCGATGGTGCACTACAGGCGAGTCGATCTGCGCTTTCTGGCATCGCCTGGGATTCTGGCCGAGGGATAGATCGGGTCGAGTTGTCGTTCGATCGCGGCGGATCGTGGCGGCTCTGCGAGCTCGGCGAAGATCTCGGGCCTTATTCTTTTCGCCCCTGGCGCAGCGATTGGCCAGCGCTTGCGGCCGAAGTTCATGAGGTGTGGGTGCGCGCCGCCAATAAAGCTGGGCAATCACAAGTAGAAACACCCATCCCCAATCCATCGGGCTATCAACACAACGCATATCACCGCGTGAAGGTGCAGGTACGGACATGAAGCGCGCGACCGCAGCGGTTTTTTTGCGTTCGTTTTTGATCGCGCTCGGGCTAAGCAGCATCGTGCCGCGTGCCGCGGCCGAGCCCGAGGCGGCTGCAGGCGAGGGCCGCGAACTTTTCTTGGCGCGCTGCAGCGTGTGTCACAGCATCGACTACATCGAGATGCACGCACGGTTTGGCACGCGCACGCTTTGGAAGGCTTCGGTCGCGAAAATGCGCAACGCCTTCAAGGCGCCCATCAGTGACGATGAGGCGCGGCAGCTGGTCGATTATCTGCAGCGCAACTACGGGCCGTCGCGCGCTCAGCGCACGACGGCAAGTAGTTCGATCTCGAATACCAGCGTCGCACCGGGTTTGACGGCCGGCGGCGAGCCACGCTCACCGTAGGCGAGTTCGGCCGGGCAAATAATTCGACTGCGACTGCCGACGCGCATTTTTTGCAGCGCCTCGCTCCAACAGGGTATGACGCCGCGTACCGGCAACGTCGCCGGCGCGGCGCGGCTACGCGAGCTTTCGAATAAAGTGCCATCGATCAGTCGACCTTCGTAATGAACGCTCACATGATCGAGTGCGGACGGGCGCTGACCGTTGCCGGCTTGCAAAGATTCGATGATGAGACCGCTCTCGAGTCGCTCCACGCCCGGCGCGCGCGCCACCGCGGCGAGGTAAGCGGTTCCGGCTGATTTTTCGCGCTGCAACGTGGCAGCGCGTCGGTCGGCCTGCAACGTGGTTAGGCCTTCGGCTTCGGCAGCGAGATCCACTTTTGGTGAGCGTCCGAGGACCCCATCGTCGATTCCCGACTTTACCCATTCGAGCTCTTGTTCGTTCAGGCTGAAGCCATCGAGCGTGCGCGAAATCAGTTGGCCGAGCGTATAGAGCCGGCGGGCTTCAGCGCTGCGCAAGGGCTCGTTTGCGGTGGCTGGTGTCGCTCGCGCGGGCAGGATCGTGGAGATGCTCCAAAGCGCCAACAACATCGTGCTGATGCAAGACACGGCGCTTCGGTCCATTGCAGGCCGATGGCTCGTCATATTTTTTCCCCCGTTAACCTGCTTGCGACATTTGCCCATCGCAAACTGATTCGGCTCATATCTTGCGCTTCGCCGCGCTGCTGTCAACGTGTTGGCCGATAATGCCGGCCACAGCGCAGCGCTGAAGCCCAGCGAGGATCATTGCCCATGTCCCTAAGCCAGACCGTTTTTATCACCGGCGCCTCGGCCGGCATAGGTGCGGGGCTTGCTCGCGAGTACGCCCGCCGGGGTGCCCGGCTTGCCCTGTTCGCCCGCCGTACCGGACTGCTCGAGTCGCTGGCTGCGGAGCTGCGGGCGCTCGGGGCCGAGGTCAGTATTCATCAGGGGGATGTAACCGCCGAGGGGGATGTCGCTAGAGCGCTGGAGGAACTCGCTGCGCGCGGGGTAAGCGTCGACATAGTTTACGCCAATGCGGGCTTTGGTGTGGCCGGCACCGTTCAAAAGCTGACCATCGAAGATTATCGACGGCAGTTCGAGACCAATGTTTTTGGCTTGCTGCGCACCGTCAAAGAATCGCTGCCGGCGCTGCGGGCGAGTCGCGGACAGCTCGTCCTGGTCGGCAGTGTGGCCGGCTACGCCGCCTCCGCCGCGATGTCGGCGTATTCAATGAGCAAGTTCGCCGTGCGCGCGCTCGCCGAGACGCTGCACGGCGATCTCGCCCGCGAGGGCATCCGCGTGACGCTGGTTTCACCGGGGTTTGTCGATTCCGACATCCGCAAGACCAACAATCACGGCGTGGTCCAGCCCAACGCGCGCGATCCCATTCCGCGGTGGCTGCGGGTCAGCACGCCGCGCGCGGCCCGCGAGATCGTGCGCGGCATCGCTCGCGGGCGCGCCGAAATCGTGGTCACCGGGCACGGCAAGTTCATTGTGTTCTTTGCACGGCATTTCCCGGGTTTGCTGCGTACGCTGGGTCGCCTCGTTTATCGCGGTCGACCCGAACCCAAGGTCGCAAAGCCGTGAGCCGCAGCCGAAAAGTTTTTCCGACTCTCATCCATGTGGCGCCGCTGCGGCGGGCGGGTGTCGCGGCGCTCAATCGGCGCTTGTTGCAGGAGGCGTTGCAGCTGGGTGAGGACGATGTTGTGGGTCGCCGTTGGTCACAGCGTAATTATCGAGGTGGCTACACGTCCTATGGTTCGCAGTGTCGGCTGCAGCAGATTTCGCCAACCTTTGCCACGCTAGAGCGATGGTTGCGGCCGCACCTGCGGCGCTTCGCGACCGATCTCGCATTCGATTTGCGGGGTCGCGAATTGGTGATGACCGACTGCTGGGTCAATATCATGCCGATGGCCGTGGTGCACAGCCTGCACCTGCACCCGCTGTCGACGCTCAGCGGCACCTATTACGTGCGCACGCCGGCTGGTTCCTCAGGGCTGAAGTTCGAAGACCCGCGCCTAGATCGTTACATGGCCGCGCCGCCGCGGCAGGCTGACGCAGCGCCGGAGCTGCGTCCTTGGTACACGGTTCCCACCCGCGCGGGTCAGGTAGTGCTGTTCGAGAGTTGGCTGCGGCACGAGGTGCCGCCGAATCTTGCGCAGACCCCGCGGGTGAGTGTGTCGTTCAACTACAACTGGTTTTGATACCGCAGTGGGTGATCGCGTCGGACTAAGGCCCCCAAGCCCGATTAGAGCGCTAATCGACACCGAATGGCGTATAGTATCAGTCGTGATAGAATAGCTGCCATGGATGACGTTTCCCGCAAGTTTCAACGGGATCTGAACACTGGCCTGGTCGGTTTTGTGCTGCTCAGCGTGCTTGAGGCCAACGACGACGATCTCTACGGCTACGACATCGCCAAGCGCTTGCAAGAGGGGCGGGAAGGTGAGTCGATTTTTAAGGAAGGTAGCCTCTACCCCGTGTTGCGCTCGCTCGCCGCTAAGGGCTGGCTCTCAAGCCGCATCGTCCCCTCCTACTCCGGGCCGCCGCGTCGCTATTACCGAATCACCGATGAAGGCCGAGCCGTGCTCGCCGAATGGCGATCGGTATGGCGCGAGACGCGTGATTTCGTCGATCAGTTCACCGGCCCGTCGCCGTTGACCGAAGCTAGCTCCCAGGACGCTTAACCATGAACGCTCCAGACGCCAACATGCCGCGAAGCATCAAAGAATATCTCGACTCTCTGCGTGCTGCGCTTGAGGGTGCTGACCCTGCGCTCATTCAAGACGCCCTGAGCGACGCCGAGACCCACTTACGCGGAGAATGCGCAGCTCGTCCCGGCGAAACAGAGCAAGCCGTGCTGCAATCGATCGCTCAGAGCTACGGTTCGCCCGCCGACGTCGCCGCCGCATACCTCGAAATCGATTGCACGGTGCAGGCGGCTCTCGCACCATACCCGCGTTCGTCCGCTAGTTGCCCTCCGTCCACGCCGCAAGGTGCCGTCAAACGTTTCTTTGGCGTCT
>Ga0208048_1000344_pt1 | contig 24752 bp, 24 predicted proteins | sample Malawi_45m_30L_FD_184163 | JGI IMG/M metagenome (GOLD analysis project Ga0208048, IMG submission 184163) | Freshwater microbial communities from Lake Malawi, Central Region, Malawi to study Microbial Dark Matter (Phase II) - Malawi_45m_30L... | ecosystem: Environmental > Aquatic > Freshwater >...
AGGATCGTGATTCCCTTTTCCCGCTCGAGATCCATCGAATCCATGACTCGATCATCGCCTTCACCCTTTTCCTTATGGGCGGCAAAGGCGCCGGATTGCCAGAGCATGGCATCAACCAAAGTGGTTTTGCCATGGTCAACGTGGGCGATGATGGCGATATTTCGCAAATCATCGCGTTTACTAGAATTCGTCAAGAGATACCCATTTCGTAGGGAACTAGATTAGGTTCCAACATGGAGATTTGTCGAATCGCCACATCGTTAATAGATAGAAAAGAAGGAAGAAACAAGTGCTAAGAGTTGGATTTATCGGTGGTGGTCTTGATTCTGCAATTGGTAGAGCGCATTTTGGCGCAATAAATATTGATCGAAAATATTCTCTCGATGCAGGAGTCTTTAGTATTGATAAAAAGGTGAATTCCGAATCTGCCGATTTTTATGGCGTTGATCCAACCCGTGTATATGACGATATCTCTACATTCATTGGTGGAGAAAAGGGGCGCCTTGATGCTGCGATTCTGCTCTCCCCTACGCCTTTACATTACGAACATATCACTTCCCTTTTCGATGCAGGAATTCCCGTCATCTCCGAGAAAGCGCTCTGCACCAATAGTCAGGATGCACAACGTCTTGCAGAACGAGTTCAGCAAGAGAAGAACTTTCTCTCGGTCACCTTCACCTACACCGGCTATCCGATGGTCCGCGAAATCAGGGAGTTGGTTACCAAAGGTTTGTTAGGTGAAGTCATCTCGATCCATGTAGAGATGGCGCAGGAGAGTTTTATCCGCGAGAGCGCAACTGGCGCGAAACCCACTCCACAAGTTTGGCGACAACTCGATTATGAAATACCCAGTGTGACTCTCGATCTAGGTTCGCATGTAGTAAATCTCCTCGAATTCATCTCAGGTGACCAGGTCGCTAAAGTCTCGGCGCTGGCAAACCATGCTGGTGAAGTATCTGATCTCATTGATAACGTCAGCGCCATCGGTGAAATGGGGCGTGGCACGCCTATCTCTCTACTATGGAACAAAGTCACCTTAGGTAAACGTAATGGCTTAGCGCTCTCGATTAATGGGAGCAAGGGTGCTCTCTCATGGATTCAAGAGGAGCCGGAGTTACTTCGCTTCGCTGAAAAAGATGGCGCGCTCTCCATCATCGACCGGAGCCATTCGATGATTACCCTCGCATCCGAGAGCAGATACCAACGTTTCAAGGTGGGGCATCCAGCTGGATATATCGAAGCCTTTGCTAATCTTTACCTAGATATTGCAGATGATTTAGCCACCCATAAAGCCGGAAAAGAGAGCGAGAATCCCTTTACCCATAGCGCTGCGAATTCAGCGCACGGCCTTCGAGTTCTCGAAGCGATCCATCAGAGCGCTGTAGAGAAAAAGTGGGTGGAGATCAGACGTTAAACCGGAATTCGACCACGTCGCCATCGTGCATGACGTAATCCTTTCCCTCCATCCGCACCTTTCCTTTAGTCCGCGCTTCGGCCAACGACCCAGCGGCAACAAGATCATCAAATGAGACAACTTCAGCCTTGATAAATCCCTTTTGGAAATCGGTATGAATCACACCAGCTGCAACGGGTGCGGTATCTCCGTGGTGAATCGTCCAGGCGCGCGCCTCTTTCGGACCTGCGGTGAGGTACGTCTGTAAGCCAAGGGTCTTGAAGCCCACCCGAGCGAGGGTGCGCAATCCTGGCTCTTTTAATCCGATCGACTCTAATAGCTCCATCGCATCTGCCTCATCGAGCTCGGCTAAATCTGCCTCAGTCTTAGCATCAAGGAAGATTGCCTCAGCGGGTGCAACTTGCGCACGCAACTTCTTCTGTAACTCTGCATCACCAAGTTCAGCAGCATCGACATTAAATACATAGATAAATGGTTTGGCAGTAAGTAAATGTAATTCTTTCAAGAGACTCATATCTAAAGAGGTTGCTGAGATGAGTTTGCCCTCTTTTAGCGCCGCTTCAGCTTTTTTAATTTCTTCAATTTCCGCAGCGCGCTCTTTATTTTGCCGCGCCTCTTTCTCAAGTCGTGGCAACGCCTTCTCAATTGTCTGCAGGTCGGCGAGCGCAAGTTCTGTGTTAATAGTTTCAATATCGGAGTGCGGATCGACTTTGCCATCGACATGTACGACATCACCGTCGTTGAAGACGCGCACTACTTGGCAGATTGCATCTGCCTCACGAATATTTGCTAAGAACTTATTCCCAAGTCCTGCGCCTTCAGATGCGCCCTTGACGATGCCGGCAATATCGACGAATGAGACCGATGCCGGAATGATCTGTTCCGAGGAGAAAATCTTGGCAAGCACGGCAAGGCGATCATCGGGTACGCCCACTACCCCCACATTGGGTTCGATAGTGGCAAAGGGATAGTTGGCCGCGAGGACCTGATTCTTGGTCAGGGCATTGAAGAGGGTGGACTTTCCCACGTTGGGCAGGCCGACGATTCCGATAGAGAGGCTCACGAGGAGTAGAGCCTACGGGGCAATGTCACCCCTGCCTGCCACGATTGGACCATGAACGCCTTATCCCTGGCCATAGGTGCCATAGCTGGCCTCCTCCTCGGGGTCGCCATTACCTATTTATTACTACGGCCACAAGGGCGCGCCAGCGCAGATTCCCGCGAGGCGAGCGCGCGTCTTGATGAATTGATGCGCGCGATGAACGCCGGGATGCTCTCACTTACCGAGAAGAGCCAAGCCGCCGAAATCAAACGAGCCGAGGTTGAGGCGCAGATCAAAGAGCAGATCAAGAATATGAGCGAGAAGAATGAACGGCTCGTTCTTGAAACGGCCAAACTCGCAGGCGCCCTCTCGAAAGCGCAGAGCCGTGGCCAACTTGGTGAGGCGCAACTCGAGATGATCTTAGAGAGTTCCGGGCTTCAAGAGGGGATTCATTTTGAACGACAGGAACATCGCGTCAACGATGGCGAGATATCAAAACCGGATATCACCATCAAGATGCCGGGCGGTACTGAAATCTTTGTGGATTCCAAATTCCCCTTCGATCGCTTCTGGGATGGCGTCGGCGCTGAGGACTCGTCCGCTCGCGCCACGCTAATGGCAGCCCATGCAAAGGATCTCCTCAGCCACATCAATGCGCTAGCAAAACGTGGCTATCAAAGCAGTGGCACTTCGCCAGATTTTGTGGTGCTCTTTGCGCCATTTGAATCCATCTTAAGTGAGGCGCTCGATGCTGACTCGCTCTTACTCCAGAAGGCATTTGCTAAGAATGTAGTGATCGCAACGCCGACAACTATGCTCGCTCTTCTCCGCACTATCGCCTACGGATACTCACGCCATGATCTTGCCCGTAATGCAGATGAGATTCGAAACCTTGCTGGAGATTTACTCAAACGGGTAGGAAAAGTTCATGAACGTATCGAGAGCCTTGGCGAGAAGATAAAGAGCAGTGAACGTGCATTTAATGAGCTAGTCGCATCGGCCGAGAATCATCTCTTAGTACCAGCGCGAAAGATGAGCAAACTTGGTGCGCCTACTACAAAAGAGCTCAGTGGAATCGCACCACTCGAGAGCGAGCTTCGCGCAATCAAGGGTCACGAGAGCGGAGCTGAAGAACGCGATGATGAATTAGACTTTGATAATGGGGCGCAGCAATGACACCACCACTTGAAATCAAGGGGCGACCAATCATCCAAGGTCGTGGCCTTACCTCCCCCGGAATTGTGGTCCTCTACACGCTCTCACTTCTTCTAGTACAGAGCGCCGAGAGTCTTATCTCCGGCCAACCCGGGCGAATCACCGGAGTTCTCCTCCTCATCCTTTTCTTTGCAGCAGTAAAACTCGGTCGCGATGGAACCCTCTTTACCGCTGTAGTTACCCCTCCGCTCGCTCTTACTGGAACGCTCCTCTTTGCCACAATCATCAGCAAAGGCCTTGCTCTCACAACTCTCTTGGTGACAATCGTCTCCAATCTTGCGCGCTTGGCGCCATGGCTTTTGTTTACCGCAGTGGTGAGTTGGGGCTACTTCTTTATCTCTGAACGACGGCGGGCTATTTCATCCCAGCAGCCTTCAGATCCTTCCTAAGCTCCGGCGGCATCGAGAAGAGCAGATGCTCTTCGGCTTTGGTAACAACCTGCACATCCTCGAAGCCAAACTCTTTCAATCGAGCAAGGAGCTCCTCAACCAGTATCTCTGGCACGGAAGCGCCACTTGTAACGCCAACAGTCTCTACTCCCTCGAGCCACTCTGGCTTCATCTCATGAGCATAATCAATGAGGTATGAAGCCTTTGCTCCGGTCTCGAGCGCAACTTCCACAAGACGTACTGAGTTTGATGAGTTTCGCGAACCGACAACTAAAACTAAATCACTTTGTGGCGCAATCTCTTTTACTGCCAATTGGCGATTCTGAGTTGCATAGCAAATATCATCACTTGGTGGATCATTAAGAAGCGGGAACTTCTCTTTCAATGCTTTTACCGTGCTTAACGTTTCATCTACGCTCAGAGTAGTTTGCGAGAGCCAGATCAACTTATTGGGATCTTTGATCTCTAACTTCTCGATATCTTCAGCTCTATCAATCAGCTGCACATGATCAGGGGCTTCCCCAGCAGTGCCCGCAACCTCTTCATGTCCCTCATGGCCAATCAAGAGAATCTGATAATCCTCAGCTGCAAATCGTCGCGCCTCTTGATGGACTTTGGTAACCAGTGGACAGGTTGCATCAATAGTCTTGAGGTTACGAGCCTTTGCGCTTTCATGGACCGCGGGTGAGACGCCATGAGCGGAGAAAATCACCGTTGCACCTTCAGGTACCTCGTCAGTCTCATCAACAAATATTGCGCCACTTTTCTCCAGCGTCTCAACGACATGTTTGTTGTGGACTATCTGTTTGCGGACATAGACGGGAGCGCCATAGAGATCCAAGGCCTTCTGGACGGTGACGACTGCACGATCGACCCCTGCGCAGTAACCCCGGGGCGCAGCAAGGAGCACTTTTTTGGTGGCCATAGCTCTAGCCTAATCGGTTTGGCGCAACTATGCCCCCGGTGGTGAAGCCTTCCGATTACGCTTACAACATGATTGAAAGTAGTTCGGAGGAACCGCTTCCGGTTCGAGTGGTCTCCGAGTCAATCGGCGAATACATCGGGCGCCTTGGTCCAGTCTGGGTTGAAGGTGAAGTCGCTGAAATCACTCGCCGCCCAGGATCTCAAATGGCTTTCATCCGTTTAAAAGATACGAGCGTAGATATGTCGCTCCAAGTAACCTGTCACAAATCTATTCTTGAAGCGATTGATCCACTCCCAGATAACGCGCGCATAGTCGCTTATGCAAAAGTCAATTGGTATGCAGTCCGCGGCACTCTCTCACTGATGGCACGAGAGATTCGACAGGTGGGATTAGGTGAGTTATTAGCACGCCTTGAACAATTAAAGAATTTACTTGCGGCAGAGGGTTTATTTGCATCAGAGCGAAAGCGAGAATTACCTTTCCTACCGCGGAAAATTGGATTGATCTGCGGTCGAGCAAGCGCTGCAGAGAGAGATGTCGTTGAGAATGTCGAACGACGGTGGCCCGGAATGGAATTTGAGATTCGCGAAGTTGCTGTTCAAGGTAGTACCGCTGTAGTCGAAGTCTCACGAGCGCTCCTGGAGTTAGAGAAGATCGAAGAGGTCGATGTCATCATCGTGACCCGTGGTGGCGGCTCTTTTGAAGATTTACTCCCATTCTCTGATGAATCCTTGATCCGTTTAGTCGCCTCGCTCACTACCCCAATCGTCAGCGCAATTGGACATGAACAAGATGCCCCGCTCCTTGATTTAGTAGCAGACCTACGCGCCTCGACCCCTACTGATGCAGCAAAACGTGTGGTACCAAGTCTGATTGAGGAGAGCGAGCGGATCACCCAGTTGATCACTCGACTAGAAAGTCGAATGAACGCAATCATCGACTTGGAGAGCGCAAAGCTCTACGCGCTCATTAGTCGCCCCGTGCTACAGGACCCGATGACTCTTGTGACTATGCGCCGCGACGAACTGCGGATTCTTCAAAGTGATGGAAAGAAGGCACTGATTGCGCTGATCAAAGAGTTGCGTAGTGAAACCAAAGAGATAAAAGCCCAAGTCACTGCGCTCTCACCACTTTCTACCTTAAAACGCGGATATGCAGTCGTGCAAAGGCGCGGAAAACTCATCATTAATGCGAAAGATGTCTCGCTCTCAGATCAGTTAGAGGTCACGTTGGCTAAAGGCGAGCTTTCTGTAGAAGTCATTTCCCATAATGGAAAGAAAGGTAATAAGGGGTAACCAATGGCCGAGAAGAAGAAACCCACATACGAACAAGCGCGTGATGAATTAACAAAGATTGTCGCGAAACTAGAAGCCGGCGGCGCATCGTTGGAGGATTCGATTGCCCTCTGGGAACGCGGAGAGGAATTGGCAAAAATATGTAATCAATGGCTCGATTCAGCGAAGGAGCGACTCGAAAAACAAGAGAAATCGCACGATTAATTAGAGGGGGCGTATTCTTTCCACTATGAGCACCAATCCAGATTTTGCCTACGAGGACCTACTACCGCTTGGAAAGGATGAGACTGAATACCGCCTCATCACAAACGAGGGGGTCACTACAACTGCGGCTACTGGACGAACATTTATCACCGTATCGCAAGATGCGCTAAGAAAACTCACTGAAGAAGCAGTCCACGATATTCAGCACTATCTCCGCCCATCACATCTTCAACAATTGCGAAATATCATCGACGATCCTGAGGCATCTCCCAATGATTGCTTTGTCGCCCTTGATCTCCTGAAGAATGCAAATATTGCCGCTGGCGGAATCCTGCCCATGTGCCAAGACACCGGCACGATGTTGGTGATGGGAAAGCGCGGACAACATGTTCTCACCGAGGGTCGCGATGAAATCGGAATCGCACATGGAATTTACGATGCATACACAAGGCTCAATCTTCGGTACAGCCAGATGGCGCCAATTACGATGTGGGAAGAGAAGAACACTGGCACCAATCTGCCAGCACAAATTGAAATTGCTGTAGATACCAAGCACCATGATCAATATCAATTGCTCTACATCGCAAAAGGTGGCGGTAGCGCTAATAAAAGTTTCCTCTATCAAGAAACGCGTGCGATCCTCAATCCGAAATCGCTCCTTAAATGGCTAGAGGAGAAGTTGGTCTCCCTGGGGACATCAGCATGTCCGCCGTACCACTTGGCCGTGGTTATTGGTGGTACCAGCGCCGAACACACTCTCAAAACTGCAAAGCTTGCGAGCACTCGCTATTTAGATTCGCTTCCGCTTCGAGGGGATACCGCAACTGCTCATGGTTTCCGAGATATCGAATTAGAGGCTGAGATCTTGGAATTGACCCAAAATATCGGAATCGGAGCGCAATTTGGCGGAAAGTATTTCTGCCACGATGTTCGAGTGATTCGACTGCCCCGCCATGGCGCCTCACTGCCCATTGCTATTGCTGTTTCCTGCTCAGCAGATCGACAGGCTCTTGCTAAAATTACCAGTGAGGGAATCTTCCTTGAGAAACTCGAGCGCGATCCGGCTCGCTTCCTTCCTGATACTACTAATGCACAACTTCATGATGATGTCGTAGCAATCGACCTCAATCAGCCCATGTCACAAATCCGAGCAGAGCTTGCTAAATACCCAGTAAAAACTCGCCTTTCTCTAACTGGAACCTTGGTAGTTGCACGCGACTTGGCGCATGCCAAGATCAAGGAGCGGCTAGATAAAGGAGAGGCGCTACCGGTTTACTTCAAAGATTATGCAATCTATTACGCCGGTCCGTCGAAGACTCCTGATGGATATGTCTCTGGATCCTTTGGTCCGACCACTGCAGGCCGGATGGATTCATACGTTGAGCAATTCCAACAAGCTGGTGGATCCATGATTATGTTGGCAAAGGGAAATCGTTCTACCGCTGTTACCAATTCCTGTAAGAAGTTTGGTGGTTTCTATCTAGGTTCAATCGGTGGTCCGGCAGCAAGACTGGCTCAAGATTGCATCAAGAAAGTAGAAGTACTTGATTACGCAGAACTTGGCATGGAAGCAGTCTGGAAGATTGAAGTGGAAGATTTTCCAGCTTTTATCGTGGTTGATGATAAAGGAAATGATTTCTTTGCCGAGCGAGAGAAATTAGTGACAATCGGTAGAAAGCCGAATTAAATCAAGCGTTAAATCCTTTAGTACATTCTCGTTCGATAAAAAGTATTGAGAGCCTTACATGGCGTTCCGTAGCGCACATCGATGTACTTCAAGCCCCACATAATTTGCGTAACAGGATTCTTCCGCCAATCACTTCCCATATATTCATATTTGGTTGCCGGATAGGCTTGCGGGATTCCATGTGCTCCCGTCCGTTTGTTATGTGATGTGTAAGTCCATTGACTCTCTTTTATCCATAACTTGTCGAGGCACTGCCATTGCTTCCCACTCCAACCATAATTCTCTTCGGCCAGTAATTTTCCGACTGAGCGCGCGCCATTTCGAGTCTTAGCCTTCTTCACTAAATATGCGCTTCGGGCAACTGAGGAGAGGTTGAGCGCGGTGAGCTTGCCCGAGGTTAATACCTCAGTGGCCACCACCAGACGCGCTTCGGCGAGCGGCTGGCTTACCTGCTCTGCTCCACTCTCTGGGTTAACCACGGCAAGGGAGCTCTCGCCACTGATCGATGGAGCGCTATCGCGCGCCTCGGCAGCGCGAGCGCTGCCACCGCCAAAGGTATTTAGAGCCAGGCTTAGCGCCAGAGCGAGCAGGACGCCGACGAGCGCACGAACGCTTCGCCCCGCTGCCGTTCTACTCCAGATGCCCGACATATAGATGACCATTTCCTTTCGCCGCTTGCCAATCCTGATGGGGTCGGCGCGCGTTCGTGGGGTGGGGGAGGCTTCAAGGATGCCAAAGATGGGGGGCAGATAGCCAAGCCAAACCCGCTCTTTACCCTGGGAATTTTGCCCTGTGGATAATATTTTCGCAGGTCAGAGCGGTGGCGTGAAAAAAAGTGGGATTACCCACGGCAAATCTGAGGCGAGCTACCCCTTAGGAGGGGGCAATACCGAATCGATCGAAGTCTCCTCCGGAGGATCCAACCGACCCCGATAGATCCAGGCAATCAGGCAGACTCCCAGGACTGTGACCGCGCCAGAGAATCCGATCGCGTACCTGGCGCCAAAGTGTTCGGTGATCCATCCCAGCAGTGGAGCGCTCCCTGGAGCAAAGCCCATCCACATCGCCAGGTAGATTCCAAAGACTCTCCCCCGGATCTCAGGGGCGGTACCCATCTGAACTGTCGTATTCGCCGCGACCGCAGTGGTGAGCATGCCGAAACCATAGATAGGCAGCGCCATCGCGTAGAAGAGATAGGTGGGCATCACTGCAGAGAAGATGATGGCAAAGCCGGTAAAGACTGCAAATATCATTATTCGACGTACCCCTGGAGCATGCTCTTTTTTCGTTGCTACCAGAGTTGCTGTTAGTGAGCCAAGTGCGATCACACTGCCTAATAAACCAAACTCCCCCGCATTCAAGCCAAATACTTTTGTAGCCATGATTGCGCTAAAGAGTTCGGGGTTAACTCCGAAAGTTGCAAAGAAGAAGATACTGAGCATGAGCGCCATTAAATCTGGTCGAGCTTTTATATATCTAAGTGACTCCGAGAAACGAGCATTAGCACGAGGTGCATTTCTATATAATTCATTGTTATCAATCATTAAAACTGCTACTACGACTGCAAGAAATGAAATGGCATTCAGTAGAAATGCCGGACCAGTATCAAATGCCTCAATCATAAATCCCGAAAGTGCAGGACCTATTAATCGCGCAGTATTGAAATTAACAGAGTTAAGGGCGACAGAATTTGGAATATCTTCTTCAGGAACTAACTCGGGTACAAAGGAGTGTCTAACTGGTCCATCCATAGCAGCAGTCACTCCAAGACCAAAAGCGATTACCAGCACGTGCCAGAGCCTGACATATCCCAGAATGACCAGCGATCCAAGTGAGCCTGCCCAAAGGAAACCCGAAAAGCTAGTAAATGCAAGTAATTTTGGTTTAGAAATCCGGTCCGCCAGTGTGCCGCCGAAGAACGAGAATAAAGAGGGGGCAGATTGAAGGGCCACAACAACGCCGAGCCAAACCGCATTATTTGTTAACTCTAGAACTAGCCAGTTTTGTGCGATTCTTTGGACCCAGGTACCAACATTGCTCAGCGTGGTAGAGATGTAATAGATCCGAAAATTACGATGTCGAAAAGAGCGAAGCGAACCACTCTCACTCATAACTACTCGCCATTTCCATAAGGCTCATAGATTATGACGTAGACTGTGGCTATGTCACCCCTTAAGGCAATATCTGATCGAAAGATTATTTATATTGCCTTAATTTGCTGGGCCGTTACAGCGGTAGGTTCGCTCATCACAAACAGATACGATCTTGCCATCAGTTCACTGATTGCGATTCTCCTCGGTTTGTATGGCTTGCGAATCATGCGTAAAAAAATTCGGCGCTAGCGCCTAACCTTCGATTTGGTCAGCAATTCCCCGTAAAACTTTTCCTAGACGCTCGGCATCATTGGGTGATGGGTGGCGACCATGGCGCAAACCATTACCCACCCGATCGAGAATCTTGATGGCATCTTCGATAATGGCTGCAAGATCATCAGGGTTGATGCGCGCACCTGCTGCTAACGACGGTGGTGCTTCGACGATTGTTACCGAGAGCGCCTGAGGACCGCGACGGCCGTCGGCAACGCCAAATTCAAGTTTGGTACCAGGTTTGACGGTAGTAACTCCAGATGGCAATGAGGCTGCGGGGAGGAAGACATCATCGCCCTCATCTGAGGAGATGAAACCAAAGCCCTTCTCCAGGCTGAACCACTTCACGCGTCCAGTAGGCATAGCGGCCTCTCCTTCACCCAAGATTTTTCGATCGCCGAGCAGCGCGCTATTTTATCGCGTTTCACCCAGGGCTCGCGCTGGCGAGATTTAGCCGAGAACGAGGGCCTCGGAGTGGGCGCCACAACCGTAGTTGACCGCAACTACATGGCCATCTGCCGGAGATGTGCCATTTGCACAGACGCCAAAGGCGCTTCGAAGTGAGCCAGCGATAGGCAAGAAGAATGCACATGATGCGCATGCCTTCGGAGCGCTCTTAGCAAACTCTGAGTCAGGGCCATACTCCCCATTGATCCATCGATCGCTAGCCAAGTCGCGCCCGATGGGTGAGAGAACTCGAACGCGCCCCAAACCAAGTTCCCATAATTGGGTGGGGTCTAACTCTTCGTCACTTGGTAACGCTGCATAACCAGGAACTACTCGCTCATCATCAGCGTTAGTGGGAACAAGAGTTCCCGGAGTGAGATCTTCTGGACGAACTCGTTCGGTGTATGGAATCCACTTTGGCGGAAGGAGAGCATCTGGACCAGGGAGTAAGACCACATCGCAGATCGTGGGTTCACTCTCACTATCGATGCGAGCAATTGTTACTGCCCAGCGCCAATCGGAGTAACCGGTCAAGGAGGTTGCAAAGTAATGAGTCTCATATTCGTGCGATTCGTTATCGACGCCTAAATAAGCGCCAACTTTTTCACCATCGAAACGTAAATTTCCGACCGAACTCTCTGCTTCAAGTAAAGCGGCTTCGCGAGCAATATCTATCTCGCGAAGCCCTTTACTTGTACTGGTCATCTTAGAAATCCATATCTCCGCCGCCAGGAGCTGCAGGAGCTGCGCTCTTTGGCTCTGGCTTCTCGGCGATAACGGCTTCAGTGGTGAGGAAGAGTGCGGCAATTGATGCGGCATTCTGGAGGGCAGAGCGGGTGACCTTCGCAGGATCGATGATTCCTGCCTTGATCATGTCTACATACTCTCCGCTAGCAGCATTGAGGCCAAAGCCTGCCTCGAGATGGCGAACTTTCTCGACGACAACTCCGCCTTCAAGGCCAGCGTTGATTGCGATTTGCTTGAGTGGCGCTTCAACAGCAAGTTCAACAATCTTTGCGCCCGTTGCCTCATCGCCTTCAAGTTTTAACTTAGCGAATGCAAGTTTTGCTGCTTGGAGAAGTGCAACGCCACCGCCAGCAACGATGCCCTCTTCGACAGCAGCCTTCGCGTTACGGACAGCATCTTCGATTCGATGCTTACGCTCTTTGAGCTCTACCTCGGTAGCAGCGCCCGCTTTGATAACAGCAACGCCACCGGCAAGTTTTGCTAGACGCTCTTGGAGCTTCTCGCGATCATAATCAGAATCGCTCTTCTCGATCTCAGCGCGAATCTGATTAACCCGCCCCTTGATCTGCTCGCTATCGCCAGCACCTTCAACAATTGTGGTCTCATCCTTGGTGATGACGACCTTACGTGCACGGCCAAGAAGATCGATAGTAGTTGCATCGAGCTTTAGGCCAACCTCTTCGGAAATTACTTGTGCACCGGTAAGAATCGCGATGTCTTGAAGCATCGCCTTTCGACGATCGCCAAAGCCCGGAGCCTTCACTGCCGCTGAGCGGAAGGTGCCACGGATCTTATTGACTACGAGAGTTGCAAGGGCTTCGCCCTCAATATCTTCCGCGATGATTGCAAGTGGCTTACCCGATTGCATGACCTTCTCAAGAATCGGCAATAAATCTTTGATGTTTGCAATCTTGGAGTTGGCAATCAAAATGTATGGATCTTCAAGTACTGCTTCCATGCGATCGGTATCGGTAACCATGTAAGGAGAGATATATCCCTTATCAAAGCGCATACCTTCGGTGAGCTCGAGCTCAAGACCAAAAGTATTGCTCTCTTCGACTGTGATGACTCCTTCTTTGCCGACCTTATCCATCGCTTCGGCAATCTTCTCGCCGATAGTTGTATCGGCAGCAGAGATTGATGCAGTGGCAGCAATCTGCTCTTTGGTTTCGACATCTTTTGCCATCTTGCCAAGTTCTTCGGCAACTGCGGCAACTGCCTTTTCGATTCCTCGCTTAAGGGCCATTGGGTTTGAACCTGCTGCAACGTTACGAAGTCCTTCGCGGACAAGGGCTTGCGCTAGGACAGTTGCGGTAGTTGTGCCATCTCCGGCAACGTCATCAGTCTTCTTTGCAACTTCCTTTACAAGCTCAGCGCCGATCTTCTCGTAAGGATCATCGAGTTCGATCTCTTTTGCGATAGACACACCATCATTGGTGATTGTGGGGGCGCCCCACTTCTTCTCGAGTACTACGTTACGTCCGCGAGGTCCAAGGGTTACCTTGACCGCATCGGCGAGCGCATTCATGCCACGCTCGAGGCCTCGTCGTGCCTCTTCATTAAAAGCAATCATCTTTGCCACGGTAAGTCTCCTTCTAGATATTTACGTGGGTGCTGAATCTGGAGATCAGCTGGGTTATCACTCTCAACCCGAGAGTGCTAACGCATAATCTACGACAGGAGCCCGTGCTCAATCAAACGGAAGAGAGAACGGGAGTAGTCGGACTGGGTCGAATTACTAGAGCGCTCCGGTGCGCGCATCGCGGAGGCGACGTAGCCGCCGGACCAGCGCCGGATAGGCGAGCTCAGCCTCGGGACGGTCGAGGAGCAGATTAAGTTCCTGGTAATACCGTGGGGAACTCATCGAGAATAGCTCTCGAATCGCCCCCTCCTTAGATCCGGGATAGCGCCACCATTGGCGCTCAAACTCCAAGATGGAGAGTTGCTGGGGGGTTAGTGCATGAGCTCCCACGGCGCTTTCAATGCCGTGGATCCTTGGCTGCGCTGGCTCTCCCATAACCGAAATTGTAGTGGGAAATTACATGGTTGTCATTTAACGGGCGGCCCCGAAGTAATCCTTCCGCTTCGCGCTTCTGACGATATTTCGAAGCATGGTCGGGAAGACAAATGCGTGAAGCGGTTTGATAGCGAACCAATAAAGAGTGCCACCCAATCCTCGTGGTTGGAAAATTGCCTCTTGAATGATCTCTATCTGATCTTTCTCATTACTTCCTGGCGTTGCCGGAATTTTTCGTAATCGAAATTCCAGCCATGCCTTCCCTGGCAAAATCATCTCGGCATAGAGGCGCAAATGATCCTCACGTTCCAACGATTCAACGCGCCAGAAATCAAGGCTATCTCCCACGCGAAGATGTTTTGGGTCTCGTCTACCGCGGCGTAATCCCACTCCACCAATCAATCGATCAAGCAGCCCACGAAGGAACCAGAGGAAATCTGAGCCATACCATCCGGTATCGCCACCAATCTCTTCGATCGTCTCCCATGCACTTGTAATAGAGGCTTCGGCCTTCGCACTTCGTGAATCTTTGTATGTGATCTCACCGGCCCATGCGGGATCTGATTGTGCTTTCTGCCATGGATGCGCTGGCAAGGTTGCATCTGACCACCGTGTTTTCACTTTATTCTCATTTACGCGAGCGAGGGCGAGGGTCATCGCCTCTCTAACTCCCATCAATCCCTCTGGTGGCGGTGGAATAACCGCACTGATGCTCTTTTCAGGATCGGCAACAACCTCACTGATGAGCGAGTGCACCAATGGGCGGGCTAGCGCTGAAGGAAGTGGGGTTACTAAACCAATCCAAAGACTTGCTAAACGCGGAGTGAGTACCGGAATCTTCACGATGATTCGGCGGCGCAAACCAGAGACTTCCGCAAAGATCTGCATCATCTCGGAGTATTTGAGTACATCTGGTCCACCGATATCAAATACACCAGAGACTGGGCTCTTCAATTGTGCTGCATTAACTAAGTACCAGAGAACATCACGCACGCCAATCGGATGAGTGAGGTTTGAGACCCATTTTGGCGTCGTCATGATGGGTAATCGATGGGTGAGATGACGGACCATCTCAAAAGATGCAGAACCAGCACCGATAATGATTCCGGCACGTAACTCCATAGTTGGTACACCTGTTGCTGCGAGTTCATTACCAACCTGCGCCCTCGATGCAAGATGTTGGCTCGCTTTTTTATCGTTAGCGATACCGCCGAGATACACAATCTGCTGGATATCTGCATCTTTAGCGGCACGTGCAAAATTTGCTGCCATCTCTTGCTCAATCTCATCGAATTTCTTCCCCATGTTGAGCGAATGGAGGAGGTAAAAGGCAGTATGCACTCCCGTCAGTGCATCACGGAGACTCAGATAATCATTTGCATTTCCAACGGCGACTTCGACGCTCTTTCCCCAGGGTTGATCCTTGATTTTGGCCTCATCGCGAATGAAGACTCGTACCGAGAACTCACTATTGAGTAGCGATTCGACCAACCGTCCGCCTACATAGCCAGTTGCGCCTGTGATTAGTACTTTCCGATGCAAACTCATAGCGGAGACTCTAGACTTACGCGTTCCCACTCGCATTAGGAGTTAGTAAAACCATGGCGCAGCGACCTTCGGTAGTCATTCTCGGAGCCGGTTTCGGTGGCTTAACTGCTGCTCGTGCGTTGGCAAAGAGCACCAATGTGACACTAATTGATCGCCATAATTATCAGACCTTCTTACCTCTGCTCTATCAAGTCTCCACTGCAGGCCTTGCTGCTGACCATATTGCGCATCCGATTCGAGCCTCACTCCGAGGAATGTCTGTTCAATTCCGAATGGGTTCACCGATTGCAATCAATCATGCTCAAAAGTCAGTGATGCTGGATAGCGGTGAAGAGTTTCCTTTTGATCACCTCATAGTTGCTATGGGTTCGGCAACCGCAGACTTTGGAATCGAAGGCGTGAAAGAACATGCGTTAGGAATGAAGAGCATCCAAGAGGCGCTACTTATCCGAGGTGAGATCATGCGCCGCTTTGAAGATCTCTGTCGTTTCAATGACCAGACGCGACTTGGAATCTCAGTAGTTGGTGGTGGACCAACTGGCGTTGAAATGGCCGGGGCAATCGCCGAATTGATCCGCGGACCTCTCAAAGGTGATCAACCCGCTGCATCAGCACAGATGGATATTCGAATCATTGAAGCTGGGCCACGTTTGTTACCCTCATTTAGCCAATCACTCTCTGATCGCACTGCACGAGATCTCAAACGATTGGGCGTTGATGTCATTCTAAATACAGCAGTGCAATCGGTTGCGCCTCGAGAAATCACTTTCACAAATGGTGAAGCAGTTGGCTCGGAGATCACCATTTGGGCAGCAGGAGTTCAAGGTGAACCTACTATTGAAAAATTGAACCTTCCAATTTCGCAAAAGCGGATTGATTGCCTCGAGACGTTGCAAGTCAAAGGTCATCCACACATCTGGGCAATTGGCGATAACGCGGGCGCAGTAGATGCGACGGGCAATCTCTATCCAATGGTCGCACCCGTTGCGATGCAACAAGCGCGCCATGTGGCAAAACAGATCCAAGCGCTACACACAGGCAAAGCGCTTACGCCATTTAAGTATCGCGATAAAGGATCGATGGCGACCATTGGCCGCCATAAAGCGGTAGTCGAGGTGGGCCCATTGAAAATCGCGGGAATTCCCGCTTGGTATGCCTGGCTCTGGCTCCACTTGATCTATCTACTGGGTGGCCGGAACAAGATCGGCACGATGGCCGATTGGACCTGGAATTACCTCACCTACGATCGCGGAAACCGTCACATCATGGATGGCAACTAGGAGTTAGCAACCGCCTCATTTAATTGATTGAGGTGATCTTTCATGTGGGTTCGTGACTTCTTGATGAGAGCAATGATCGGATATTCTCCGACATCGCTATTGCGCCCCTTCTTCTCCCATTCATCGGGGGTGAAGTTGCTCATGATGTTGTAAAAGGATTCCCGGAGCGATTGCACGAGGCGAAGGGAATAATCAACATCGCGTCTCTGATATTTGAGCTTTGCAGGGTAGACCTTTTCATCGAAGAAATCGGTCTGCGGGACATCTTCGGTGAGGATCTTCAAGTACCGGATGTAGAAGTGAGCCTCGGTGTCGGCTAGATGATGAATGATGTTTGCCGGCGACCACTCGTCATTTGAAGGCGCCTTATGTAATTTGTCGGCAGGCACTGCTTTCGCAGCAGCAATGAAATTATCGGTCGCATCCTTATACTCTTTTAACAATTCTGCAGACATTACTGGCCTTTCTCTATAGTTTCGAACAGAGGGTATCTAAATCTTGTGAGTGGCGGGAGATTACCTCCTGGGCAACTTCCTCAAGTGCGGTGATTGTCTCCGGGCGAGCATCATCAATGGCAGAGCGCATCCCATTCATTAGCGGCTGGATTCTGAAGTAATGACCTTTCCGAAGGATGTGATTAAGTTGCCAATCAATCGCATGATTTCCTGCTTGTGAGGTGATGTCGAGAATGGGTCGCGCCCAATTGGCCAATCCCCAATGTTTAATCTCGTCATAGGCTAACTCGCGCGCTACTGCACCGGTTCCGATAGAGACGATGGTCATATCATCTTCGTCATATCCGATAGACATCGCATGGGCAAAGGCACACATTGTCGGATTATTTGCAAAGACTGCACCATCGATAAATGCCAACCGCTCCTCGCTACCGATTTTGGCGGCAGGTTCGAAGTAGGTTGGGGCGGCACTTGTTGCTCGAGCGACAAAGCGCATCAAGAAATCTTTTGCTTCATTTGCACGCGCCTCGCTACGGACGAAGAAATGCGGCATACCGCTCTCTACCTCGTAGGCGGTGATGAGGACTTCGCAGAGCGCTTCGCTAATTTTGGTATCGCCAAGAATCTCATCGAGTACTTGTTCAATGCCATCAGCAGAGTACCGCTCATTACTTAACCCCTTGAGTGCATCAAAAAGCCTTAACCCAGAGCTTTCAAAGATCCGCCCATAAGCCTCACGATAGAAAATGGCGAGATCTGCAGCCTTCCATCGTGGTTTGCCATCTTTACCAGGACAGGTGAGCGCCAATGCAATGTGGCCACCTGCCGAGGTTCCAGCGATCAAGTCGAAGATCTCACTTACTGGTTTGCCCATTCGTTTTTCGATTTCGACAACAACCATTCCGGGAATAAGCCCCCGGACACCACCACCATCGATTGAGAGGATTTTCATAACGCTCTTCTCTCCTTCATCGAGCAACTATCCCGGCCACTATCCCAGCCAGTATCTGGGCTGCCTGTCGAACTTCCGCTTCACTTACATCTAAGTGGGTAACGAGTCGAGCGTATCGCGGCCCGAGTGCGCTGACGAGCACCCCCGCTTTTCTCGCCTCTGCTGCTAACTCTGCAGCGGTTAATTCTGTCTCTCGTAAGTTCAGCCCAACGATATTGCTCTGCACATGTGCTGGGTTCACGACGCTCGCGCGTGCGCCATGTATCGCTTCAGCAAGAATTTTGGCATTGCGGTGGTCCTCGCTTAGACGTGAAATGTTGTGATCAAGAGCGTAATGACAGGCTGCGCCTAGTACGCCAATCTGGCGCATGCCACCACCTAATCTTTTGCGCCAGACCCGCGCTCGCTTGATATTTTCGTTCGTGCTCAAAAGGAGAGAGCCAACTGGTGTGCCTAATCCTTTTGATAGACAGACGCTCATCGTGTCAAAGTATTTTCCATATTCAGTAAGAGCGTTACCTGTTGCCACATGAGCGTTCCAGATTCGAGCGCCATCAAGGTGGAGCGATAAACCCAATTCTTGCGCACCCGCGTGTAACTCCTTGATTGATGCGATGTTCTGGACTGTGCCGCCACCAAAGTTATGGGTATCTTCCACTGCAATTGCTTTTGTAGATACTAGGTAAGGCCCGGCATTAGTTCGCGCCATTCGCAGTGGCACGTTCGCGTCGAGTTTGCCCCGCTCGGCGTACCAGGTGCGCGTGGTGATTCCACCATGTGCAGCAGTGGCACCTAACTCTGCACGGACCACATGCGCATCTTCCTCTGCCAACAATTCTTCGCCGGGATTAACTAGCAATCTAATCCCCAGTTGATTTGCCATGGAACCGGTGGGTGTGAAAAGTCCACCCTCTTTTCCAAATAATGCAGCGACTCGCTCCTCCAGGGAATTTATCGTCGGGTCTTCTCCATAGACATCATCGCCAACTTCTGACTTTGCCATAGCCTCTCGCATCGCTTGCGAGGGTTTAGTCACCGTATCCGAGCGAAGGTCAATCGACATGAGTGAAGAATAGAGCCAGATTCTGGGTGGGATAAGTATGCGAATTAGAAGCCCGGAATTACAGGTAGTCGCCCCTCGCTCTCAGGGTCATCGAAGGCTATGAAGCGCTTGATATAGAGGAGTTCACCTGAGGGATGGACCCCGTAATGCTGATATCCCATCCCCTCGTAAAGTCTCTGTCCGCGTCCATTATCTCTCGCGGTTATCAGTATCACACCACCTTTGCCATTGGCCTCTGCCCAATCATGCGCGTGCTGGATGAGCTTCTTGCCCAACCCCTGTCCCTTATATTCATCATGAACTGCAATCCCAAGCCAGGGCAGCGTTGTGTCGATATCCCAGAGAAATACATAACCCACCATCACATCATGCTCTTCAGCTAACCAACGGATGATGGATTTATTCTTTTCAGTAACAAACTTCACTGCAAAATTTCGATTTACATCATTGGTGTTGAAGTACTTCGTTGACTCTTCCCCCATTTGATCAAAGAATGCATGGATCTTGGAAAGATCACGTTCCTCGAATTGGCGGATTATCATCGGTGATGTTGCAGGTTAGTGTGGCTGGACGATTTGGCGAACGACATTTTGTGCATCGTCTAATTCATCCATCGACTCATTTACCTCAGTAAGTGGTCGAACCTTAGTAATCAACTTCTCTGCAGGTAATTTTCCATCGCGCCACAATTGAACGAATTCCGGAATATCTCTCCTTGGATCTCCCGAGCCAAGATATGAACCTTTCAAGGTTTTTACATCGGTCACGAGAGAGACTGCAGAGAAGGAGAGTTGATCAGCTGGCGCTGGTAATCCCACAGTCACCGTGGTACCTGCACGAGCAGTGCTTTCATATGCATGCTTCAACGCACTTGCCTTACCAACAGCCTCAATTGCAAACTCAACTCCACCCTTTATATGTTCGCGAATATCTTCGCTTGGATCAATGGCGATATCAGCACCTAATTCGAGTGCAAGCGCACGTTTCATCGGCACCGGATCAATTGCAATGATGGGTGATGCTTTAGCAATAACTGCGCCCAGAAGTGCAGCCATTCCCACGCCACCTAGACCCCACACACCCACTGAGGCGCCAGCAGAAACCTTTGCCCCGTTACGTACTGCGCCAACACCGGTAAGGAATGCGCATCCAAAGATTGCGGCAATCACAATAGGTAAATCTGATGGCACGGGAATCAAGGAGCGTCGATCAAGGACCATGTATTGGCTGTAGCAGGAGACGCCGTTGTAATGATGAATTCGCTCGCCCTTATAACTTATCCGTGATCCACCCCGAATGAGTTCACCTTTGACATTTGCTGCTGATCCAACTGAGCAGTAAGCAGGCACACCTTCACGACATTGCTCGCACTCACCGCAACTAGGCAAGAAAACAATTGCTACTGCATCGCCTGGTTTTAGATCTTTTACCCCTGAGCCCACCTCTTCCACAATGCCAGCGCCTTCATGTCCACCAATCAAAGGGGTTGGACGTGGGCGAGATCCGTTAACTACCGAGAGATCAGAGTGGCAGATTCCCGCTGCAGTTACCTTGACTAGCACTTCGCCCTCGCCTGGCTTCTCGAGGTCAATCTCTACTAATTCCAAGGGGCGCGTCTGGGTATATGGCGTTGGCTGCCCTGCAGTTCGAAGTAACGCTGCAAGTGATTTCATTACATTCCTGTCTCGTGAGTATTTAGTAGATCAGAAGCGCGCGGACATTCCACCATCAACTAGCAGAACTTGTCCAGTGCAATAAGTGTTCTCAGAACTTGCTAACCATGCAACGTGTTTCGCCTGTTCCCAAGGTTGCGCAGCTCGCAATTGGGGAATCTTTGAGTACTTCACATAAACAGTCTGAAACCATTCAGACTCTAATTCGCTTTTCCCTTGATTCGATGACATTGGAGTATCGGTGAATCCCGGTGCGACTGCGTTGACAAGAACATTATGCGGTGCAAACTCAAGGGCAGCAGTACGGGTTGCTGAATTAAGTCCACCCTTTGAAACATCGTAGGACATCGCTTTCTCTTCACTGAACTGACCATGGACGCTAGTAATGTTGACGATGCGACCGTATCCGCGTGCCACCATCTTCACGCTGAGATATTTCATGAGGAAGACTGGTGAATGCAGATTCACTCTGAGCGTCTTGTCGTAAGCCTCCCAGGTGAGATCAGGAATTAATTCTCCGATTGCCATGCCAGCACAATTGACGAGGATGTCGATTTCACCAATCGCTTTCTCAGCTTGCGCTACCAGCTCTGGTAATCCATTGACATTTGAGAGGTCGTATTCAGCCGATGGCTGATGTGCACTTGCATTCTTATCTACGCCAAATACAGTTGCGCCCTGTGCTACAAACTCAGCGACGATTGCTGCGCCAATTCCACTTGCGCTACCAGTGACTAGCGCTTTCTTTCCCGCTAATAACCCTGCCATTACTCCCCCTTAGTTGAGCCTGCCGTCAAACCTGCGATGAAGAATCGTTGCCCAAACAGGTAGGCGATGACAAGTGGAAGTGTCGCAATGGACATCCCTGCCATCACTGTTGGGATATCAAGGCTATACCTACTTTGGAATCCGGTAATTCCCACCATAAGAGTCTTCTTCTCATTACTCTGCAGAAACACCAGAGCCAAGAGCAGTTCGTTCCAGGCCCAGAGGAGATTTACTACCGCAAGAGTTGCCAGCGGGGCTCCAGAGAGTGGAAGGACTATTGAACGAAATGTTCGAAAAGAGGATGCCCCATCGATGCTAGCGGATTCGAGAATCGACTCCGGAATCGACTTGAAGAAGTTAGTGAGCATGTAAATAGAAAATGGAAGCATTAACCCGACGTAAATCAGAATCACTAGGCGGAGCGTGGAGATTAAGGTTAGCTGCACTCCAAATTGAAAGAGGGGAATGAGAAGTACCACGGGAGGTACCACCATTAATGAAACCATCGCTCCTAGCAGAGTCTCGCGACCTTTAAATGGAAAACGTGCAAATCCCCATGCTGCTAACGCTGCGAGAATCTCAGTCATTACTACCGCACCAGTGACAATGAGGAAGGAATTGGTAAGCCAATTGGGGAAGTTGTCCGTCCATGCCGATTGATATCCAGCGAAACTTGGAGAATCTGGAATTCCAAACGGTGAATTAAGAAACTCGCCCTGGCTTTTAAAGGAACCAGAGAACATTATGTAGGCGGGAACGAGTGCGGTAAATGCTACAAAACTCAGAAGAGAATATCGAAAAAACCCCTCCACTCTTGATCGTTTCACACCCCGGGACTTTCTCATTTGTTGAAAGTCCCAGCAATCGAACGGCGCTGAATTCTAAAGAATGCAACCATCAGAATTAGCGTTGCCACAAATAAGAAGACCGCTGCCGCAGCTGCTAACTCTGGTGCCTTATTCTGAAATGCGGCTCGGTAAATGTAAAGCTCACTAACCATGGTGGCATTCCCGGGACCGCCTAGGCCATTGGACATGACATACACATAATTGAAAACCCACGAGACCATAGTGATTGCCTCAATTACTCCATAAAACACAATCGTATTGAGGATTGCAGGACGAGTGATAGAAAGATGCGTCCGCCAAAATCCAGCTCCATCAATCCGAGCAGCCTCATAGGTCTCATTAGGTAAAGAGATAATGTGAGCCAGCATTAATATGACGCCAAAACCCACCTCTTTCCAAATGATGACTGATGACATCGTGCCAAGAGCAATACTTGGATCTCCCAGCCAATCTTGGGCTAGTGGCTCAAGACCAATCGATCGTAAAAAGATATTTAAGGCGCCATTGAGTTGGTAGATCTGACCAAAGACAACAGCAACTACTGGAATCGGCAAGATATAAGGTAAAAAAATCGCAGAGCGATAGAAGCGCATTCCGCGTCGAGTCTCAAAGAGGGTAACAGCCAGAATGAAAGCTAGGATTATGAGAACAGGTACCGCCAATAACAAGAGCCCATTGTGTTTGAGTGCGGTGAGGAATATTGGGTCTGTAATAACTATCTCGAAATTTTCAAGACCAACCCAATCGCCGTCGTAACGGAATGAAGAGATCAACACCGAGACTACGGAGTAACCAAAAATCAGCAGGATAACTAGCGCTGCTGGCCCTATCCAATAGAGGGCTTCTTTTGAGGAATGAGCAGACCGCTGACGTCTGGTGACGTCAGCGGTCGCGGTTTTTCTACTTGCTAATTTCACTTAGCCCAGGCGGTGAAATTATCTACGAGTTTGCGATCTGACTTGCGTAGTCGCTCCATAATTGCCTGCTTATCTGCAGCAGCCGCTGCCGCAGTAACTTCTCCCTTGAGTACTAGTTGCACGTTCTTGAAGACTGCATCAGCATCAAGTTGCGCAGGGATGAAGTTCTCTAGGTATGGAGCGCCATTGAGCGCGGACTCAAATAGCGCCTTTGTTGAAGCGCTCTGAACTTGTGAGATGTCAAAGCGATCATCGGCTGGCATAGATCCAGTTGCCGCGTACCACGCGTTTAGTCGATCCGTTGTGTGTGAGAACTTGATGAAATCTGCAGCAACTTGTGGGTACTTCGACCACTTGGTGATACCAAGGGTCTGTGAAGTTGTTCCCATTTTTCCTGCAAGAGGACCATCTGACCATGCAGGCATCGCCATGATAGTCACTTTCTCATCTCCGCCAGCTTTCTTTGCGAAGTTCGGTGCATCAGGACCTGCAGTGATTGTCATCGCTGCTGATCCATCAACAAACTTCTGCTGTGCTTGGTAGAGCTCAAGAGAATTGATGTCATCATTCCAACACTTACGATCTCGTGACTCTTCGAGTTTGGTCCACCAGGTTGCATGCTCTGGGTCGGTGAACTTAGTTGTTCCAACTACAGCGTTAATAACATCGGCTTGAGATTGAACTGATTGACCTCCGAGGATGGAGTAGATCCAGCCACCAAACCAACCATCTTTAACTCCGCCTGCAATAGTGGTGATCTTCTTGGCTGAGAGCACATCGCAAACCTTCATCAATTCATCCCAATTGGTCGGAACTGATAGTCCATTGTCAGCGAGGATGTCCTTGCGTACTAGGAGTGGGAAGGAAGGATTGACATACCACGGCGCTGTCCAGACTTTTCCTTGGAAGCCTGCCTCAACTTTGGCATTGATGTAATGCGAAAGTTCATCTTCACTCAAATAATCAGAGATTGGCGCGATGTGGCCATCCCAACCTGGTTGTTGTGTGTAGATACCACCCCAGAAGTATTGAATGTCTGGACCAGATTGTGCAGCTGCTGCCGCCTCAAAAGAGGGAATCAATCCATCAGTTGTTTGTAGCACATGTTTGATTGTGACATTTGGATGTTCTTTGGTGTAGAGCGCAATGGTCTCCTCGAGCCACTTCTGTGCTCCTGGAGCCTCTTGCTCACCCCACCATGAAATGTTGAGCGTTAGATCCTCTGTTGGAAAGGCTGCCTTATCGCCCTCTGCACTTGTTTCATCGCTTGATGATGAACAGGCGCTGAGAAGTAGCGCGAGCGCCATGGCGCCAATTGCTAAAACCTTCTTCGATTTCATTCTTCGAAACCCTCCTAATTGGAAAGTCGGCGAGAACCGACAATCAGGTTCCACTTGGCGTGGAGCTCCACGCCAATTCTTAACGTATTTGAGGGTGAAATCAACGACTTTCTTGGGGCCGACCAGGGGACTTGAACCCCTAACCACCCGATTACAAGTC
>Ga0208048_1000345_pt1 | contig 24747 bp, 7 predicted proteins | sample Malawi_45m_30L_FD_184163 | JGI IMG/M metagenome (GOLD analysis project Ga0208048, IMG submission 184163) | Freshwater microbial communities from Lake Malawi, Central Region, Malawi to study Microbial Dark Matter (Phase II) - Malawi_45m_30L... | ecosystem: Environmental > Aquatic > Freshwater >...
TGCGTACCTCTTTTAAACTTAATCGTTGGTGCCGCCATTTAATGTCCTATCTATACGATTTCTTTTACTATTTATGAATTAGAATAATTAAAATCCACCGCCATCAACATCAATAAGATTATCAAGATCAACATCCAATTTATCAATAAAGGATTGTGGCAATCCAGGTGATGTGGGTTCTGTTGCCGCAGCTGCGAGCACAACATCTGGATTGACAAATTTATATTTCTTTAAAGTAGCATCGTAAACCATTACATAATGATTTGTAGTATTTCCTACTTTATCCAAAGCAGAGGAATCTACATTTCCTAAATCTTCTAGTGACTGTGCCAAGAGTTGTGTGGTAGATAAACGGAGATTTGTTGCTGAAGTTAATTGAGCGGTAATATTATTACCATATGTCATTTTTACGCGATACTCTGACATCAAGTAACTCCTGGTGATACGGTTACGATTCCTTCTGCTACTCTGGTTTTTACCCCACCGCTGGATGTAATAACCAAATCATAAACATAACGTCCAGGTTTTAAAAGTTTGGTAGCAAAATTGCCCATTGATAATTTTAACTTACCATCTGATCTATTGATAAATGAAGTGCCAAAATTATTATATGACGAAGAAGTATGAGTTTTTCTAATTTTTGCTTCGGCTGTATAACCAGTAAGATCCAAAGGAAGATTATTAGCAGATGTCACAGTAAACTGTGCCTCAAAATCTGCACCTTGCTCCACAACTAAATTTACAGGTATGGCTGCCATTGCTACCTACAAAAAACCCTTCGTATGATATTTATACGAAGGGGGGGAATTATTCTTCAGTTGTAGTTTCTTCTTCAGGCAACTCTCCCAAATCTTCAGATTCCGATTTTTCAAGCAATTCAAGAGTTTCTAAACCACCTTGTAATTTGAGTTTATACTCTTGTGCTTTTGCTAACTCTGCTTGAATTTGAGCAATTTTTTCGTCAATTTCTTTGAGTTGATTTTTAAAATTTTCTTTCAGACCAGTAGTATCCATACGCTTAAAATAACAACACGATGCTATTTATTATAGCACGGATGTCAAGAGATTACGTAATTTTTTTGAATAATCAAACGATTTAAATAATCATTTCCATCAAATGCAGGAGTGTAACGCAATCTAACATTACCCCCAGAAATGTCTGCAGTGAATGATCCAAGTAATCTATTGTTAAAAATAGTTGAATACTCTGTTATATAAACATCTGCGCCATCGTTTAAAAGCATTAACTCCGTTGAATGAATATAATTGTTGATTGTATTTTTAATTTGAATTAAATATTTTGCTGTATTCAAAGAGTTAATACCAAATGAATCAAGAGTAATGGTTGCCGAAGAAGTGGAATCTACAACTTCTAAATTATCTAAAATTCTAACAATTTTTAATACACCATAGTTTTGTGTATCATTACCAGATTGATAATACAGGAAAGGCGGAGCATTTTGTGGCACTATAAATCTAACAACAGTATTACTACCATTACCGTTACCAATAACACCAGTTGTATATAAATTTGCTCCAATAGGACCAGGAGATGTAACAATATTAAATGAATGACCTGTTACATCTCCTAATCGAAATACATATTCTTTACCAGGAATTAATTGTAAATCGGGTAAAACACCCAAATCTTGTGAAATATTTACATCTAAAATTTTATATCTATTGTTTTCTTTGGTAACGTCAAATGTTGGTACACCAGCAACTCCAACACCAATTTCTATCTCGCCTGGATTTGCAGGAAGTAATCCAACATTTCCTAGTAAAGTCCTAGGTCCTATATTTTGTAGTTTTCCTAAATTTATTCCTTTTTCTTTAATATCAATAACATTTTGAGGATTGATATCAAATAAACTAAATTTATACCTAGCAACACCTAAACTACTAGATCCAGATGTTTGTCCTGAAGAATATGCAGCAGCATTTACATCTAATTCTAAGAAACCACTCTCATGAATAGATCCAACTGTTACTTGACCACCAGAGATATAACTACCAGGATTTGTAGACTTTGCTACAGTAAAAGTATCGCTATCGACTAATGTAATTTCATATGTGCCATTAAATGTATCTGGAAGTATCCCTTCTACTTCTACAAAATCCCCATTATTTAATAGGTGAGCAACAGAAGTATTGAATGTAATTAAATTTGTAGATGCACTCCATGTTGCTGATGAAATATTTTTTGAAACACCAGTTTTTTTTATAATATCTCTAGTGCCGCCAACAGAAATTGCTGAGTTTATTGGAGGTAAAATACCTTTAACTACAGGAGTAAATTTACTGATACCACTTAAATAAGTATCTTCATTTGATACTCCAGTGCCTAATCTTGACGGGGATAAAATACCAGAAACAATGGCAGAAGCATCTAGTTGATTTAACGATAATAATTCCCAGTTATCTGCATCCGTTGCTGGTAAAGCAGTGAGAATCCAAGTTTGCACTACTGTATTTGGATCTCCATCTAACTCATTCTTTTGTACTGCTATATCTCCAGGTTTTAATGCATTACCAATAAATGTTAACGTTTGACCAGCAGTAATTGTTGGTAGTGATTGATCTACGGTAATCGTTTTATTAACAACATCAATTCCACCAATTACAATTCTAGTATTAGCTGGAATTCCTGTACCAGTTATTAAAAGACCATCACGTAAATTTGTTACACTGTTTAAAACAATAGTATTTGTAGTATTACTAACAACAGTTTTATATGCTACAGGAATATATTCCTGTAGTCTTTCTGTATCAGTTTCAATTGTATAAACTACAAATTGTTGTGTTTGTGGTAATTGAGAAACATCAATTTTTCCGCTAGAATCTAATTGTACAATTAAACCAGGAATACTTGCGGTGCCTTTGTTTAATCCAATAAAGTTTCCTAATACAGAAGATTTGTTGATATAATCTCTGACTGCTTTTTGAGTCGGTAATACAGTATGAGCCGCACCAACTACTCCGCCTAAAGTATCATCTGGAGAAAATCTAAATATTGGTACTCCAGGAGATCCTTTAAGTTGTAAAGAATCTAATACTCCAAGAGCAACAGATCCATTAAATGTTACTTTACCGCTTCTTAAATCTACATTGAAAAATTGACCGACACTAAAATTACCGCTTTGATCTGTAGCACTAACATAACATTTTCCAGAATCTATTTCAACATTTTGTGTTGCCGTGACAGTGATACCACCATTTTGTGGGAATGCAGTATAATTAATTCCAGATCCGACATACTCAAAAGTGTGCCCAGAACTATTAACTGTTGATGGTGAGAATAATTGAATTTGTGCGTTATTTGCTATTGCTGCTACTTGAGCATTTGTTAATGGAAAATTGGTCGTAAATTGAGTATTATTTCCTTCGTTGTAACTTAATACTTCCCCTACTACTTGCTCATTTCCATTTAGATCTAAACCTAAACCAGGAATTTTAATAATATAATTTGGAATTGGTGGTGCTTGGAAACCAGTTACGGTTACTTTAGTAAATACGGATCCAGTTGCAATAGTAATTTCTCCAGTAGAAGATCCTGGTGTATTAGCATAATTAGCATTCCATGCAGTATCTAAAATAATAGTAATTTTATTACTTTGAAAATCTACGCTATCAATAATTCTTCCAGTGCCATTAATTGATGGAGTAGAAACATGATTAGCAATTGTTATTGCTTGACCTCTTTCAAATTTTCCAATATCTATAATTGAAACTTCTATAGTAACTTTTGTTTTAGTATTTCCAGCTGTTGAAGAAAATACAGTTCCTATAATACCACTTGGTGTTTGATTTATATCACTTTTTGTAATATTTTGTACTGAAGAAACTTGCCCTGCAGAAAAAATGGGCAATACATTATCAGAAAAACCAACTGCTTTTAATCCTTCTGTACCAAAGTTTGTAGCAGAGTTAGTAATAGAAGCATACCCACCAGATTCACAAAGTACACCTACTGCTTCAAAAACTTGGAAAACAGACACCAACTGTGAATATGCATCATTCTTCATATGGAATCCAATTGACCCAAATACAATTTGAGTAAACGCATCAGCAACCATTGATTCTAATGGACTGTTGCTATCTAATTGGGCACCGTCCGCCAAAAGACCGCCAGCCCTTGTTTTAGAAGCATCATAAGTTTTGGTAAGAGGATTGTAGGATACTTTACCTAATTTAGAAATACATGAGCAGTTTTGTGTATATGGAGATAAGAAAATTCTTTCTTTTGGTGGAATAATTTTATATGTGGTAAGTAGTTTACCTTGCCCAGCAGGTATAGGAGCACTCAATACTAATCCATCATTTGAATTAATATTATTAATTGTATAACTATTGCTACCAATTTTAATTTTCCAACCTACATATGCTTCTTCTAAAAATCTGGTGGACAAGTTACCAGTAACAATAGGACTACCAACTGTTAAGTTGATTCTTCCTTTTCCTTTTATCCCGCTTTGCTCTGGATATGCTACTGCATATCTCCAAGCAAATGCATCTTGAGAGACAAATGCACCAGTAACATGTCTTTTAGCGGTCGTTGCCACTCCTGTGATTGGATCTGGTTGTCCTCTAACAACAATGAATTCTCCAGTAGTGGTGTTAAAATCATACACTTTCATCCACTCTTGGTCTACTAAAATAAAACCAGGACCAGGACGATATGGTGGCACATCACCACCTTGAATAATCGATGTTACAATACCAATAAGAGTATCGATTGTATTTTGTACTTTAGTACATTCTGGGAATCCTGTTAAATCTGGAAGAGGAGCTGGATATCCTGCATTTAGAAAACCAGGAGGGACCGTTAAAATCTTTTGTTTTGCATGATAAGCAACTCTCTCAAAAGAGTAGACTAATTCTACTTCTTCGCCAGCAACAGCAGCGATTAAAAATCCATCGGCATCTAAATATGATTCTCCACTTTTTACAGATTTTACATTTCCTCCACTTCTTAAATCAGCAACTATACCATCAATAACAATACCAAGATCCCTGCGGCAAATAAGTTCGTCATAATCTGGATCATTAATTAGAGCGGGAAATTGAGCGAGTAAATCAGTAATTGCTAAATTTATAATATCTGTTTTTTGAAATTCAATTAAATTAGATCCATCAAAATATACTCCTTCAACTCTAGAAAGAGTGTGCCCAGGTAATACTCTAAAAGTAGTATCAGTTGCTGATAAAATTCTATTGTCTGATTGCTCTGTTTCTAAAAATCCTTTACCGCCTTGGAAGTTATCCTCAAATACCATGTAGTTGATATAACAACCAGAAGTAACCCAAAAAATATCTCTACCTTCATTTTTTGGAATTACAATAGTTTCTCTTAAGTTATCACCTACAATTGAAGTTCCTTTTGGTAAGTAAATAGGATTTTCTTCGTAGTATGTGCCAGTAGAAACTCTAATAGTAGTATTACCATCTAAAGCAGCAGCTGCCCGTGCTGCCGCCCTAATTGATTTAAATGCTTTTGAAGGACTTTTCCCAGACTTAGAATCGTTGCCGTCTGTTTTTACATATAAAACATTGGTATAGTCTGCGTCTCCTAAAGAAGTTGGAGACCCCCATCCACTAACTGTTTTAGGTCCGTATAATTCTTTTGTAACACTATTATAATAATAGTCATTAAGTTTTCCTTGGGTGCTTAATGGCGCAACAACACCAGATAAAATTTGCTCGGAAATAGAAATAGTTGATGCTGGCCAAGATCCATTTGTTTTGGGACCATATAAATCTTTCTTAACAGTATCTAGATAAAAATCTCCATTAGCACCATCCGCAGATGTAGGTGGCAGTGTGCCACTTAATAATGATCCACCATCATCTCCAGCGAGGGAAATTTGATTAATAGCAGTAACTAGATTAGGTAGTCCACTAACAAGTTGGCTAATGTCTCCTACATCAGTAGCAAGAGAATTAATCTCCTGTCTCTGTTGATCAAAGGTATAACTTTTGGGAACGTTTCTAATTGCCATTACTTACCAGCTATTTCTCTTAAAAGATTTTTAATTTCCGATAATTCACCTTTAAGAATCTCTACATCTTCTGTCAATCCTTTAATAATTTCACTAGGAGATTTAGATTTTCTGGTGCTATCAAATAAACTTTTATCTGTATTTATTATAGCACCAGTCATGTTATCACGATATAAATTTTCATGACCACATACTTTAGAATAATTATTCATTAAAATGCCGCCACAATCCTGGCGTCTTGTATTTTTGGTATATAACAAGGATTAGATGCTTTCATTACAATTTTAATTGCAAACGATGAGAATTCATTTAGATTTACTGCAGTATACTTATGCTCTTTATATGAAGATTGATTTTCAAATAAACCAGCAATTACAATTTCATTAGATGGTGCTACATCAAAATCTGGATATCCAGTATCATTAAAAGGTATATACTCAACATCATCAAAAGTACTTTGTGAATTAACTGGTTTTATTTTATAGTAAACTTCAATATCATCTTGTTTTGCTAAATTAGCCGTTAATCTTACATCAATTGTTGTTGCTGGGTTTGCTAAAGTAATTTCTTTTGTTACATATTTTGCAACAGAAGAACTATTTTTAGAATTTATATCAGAAATGTATAGTATTCCAGGTGAATAAGTAGCAGAGGAAACCTCGATAAATCCTGGCACAGATTCATTTGTATCAGTTAAAGATTGAGGAGCAATATTTTGATGCCATAGTTTGTCATATACGCGAATAATATCTGGTTGTTGGTTAGCACCGTTGTTTGCAGAAGATCTTCCATATGTATTTCCTTCTGCATATGCAGTATAGTTGCCATTAATCGGTGCTTTTTCTTCTAAAACGACCAATTCTTTTTTAATTTTATCCCAAGAAATAATTTTTGCATAAATTTTAGTTGAAAATCTATTTACTAAGTCTTCACGGTAAACTTCTACATTAGTGCCAGGAGTAAATACAGGCAATACTTCTGTTATACCATTTGGAGAAACAGAGGCACCAGCTAGATTTTGGACACCAAAAGTTAATGCTTCGCCAGCTTGATATAAACCAGTGTTTTTAATTTTAACATATATGGTATTACTTGTTACTTTTATAATATCTCCTCTAGTTTTTGTGGTAACACCTACCACACTTTGATTAATTGTTGGTAATATAGCTTGATTTCCTGTTCCAGCTGGCAAATTAGAAACTTCAAATTTATAAACTGGATAGAATTTTAATATTTTATATCTTCTTCCATATCTAGTTTGGTCGCCATATCCTTTATCAACAAATGATGAAATTGTTTTTACTGACGAAGATCTTAAATCAATTACTGGTGATAAATGATCTAATGTAGTGCTAAAGGTTAGTTTATAAACTAAAGACTTTTTCTTTTCTCCCCATGTTGCATTATTTTTTATCTCGTTAAAATAAGATGCAATAACTTTTTGATTTGTAAAATAATGCTCTTCGTTTAAAAATGTAGTTTCATAATCTGATTGTTGATACGAAGTATAATTTTCGCCTACACTATCTAAAGGAACTATATTTGTAGTTTTTACTTCCGCATTAAATTTTGTATTAGTAAATGAGAGATATCCAATTTGTGGATATAATTTTTCGTATTTTCTATTATATGAAGCAAGGATTTTATTTCCTCCTCCAAAAGTAGAAGATCCCGCACCCAAATTTGTAGTAATATTATAATATTCTAATCCAGAATTTGAAACTGGGAAAAGATTTGTATTAAAATATTCACCTTCTATTCCACCGACGGTATTTACTTGTTTAAATGTTACATATGATTTCCCAGAATCTTCAAATCCATTATTAATATGTAAAATTCTAGTAATTTTATTATTATTTTTAAATAATAAAGATGTAGCAGAATCATTGGATGAAGCGTCAGTCTCTATAGAATTCATATCTAACATTTCATAACCCAGATCTTCATTAGTCAATCTAGCAGTAGCAGTTGATCCTTTTGTGAAAACTGCTCTATACAAAGTAAATTTAATATCTTGACTTAAATCTTCTGTCCAAGTATCAACATTTTGTGATTTAAAAACTGATCCTAATAAAGGTTGTTGAGTAATTACCTGTGAAGTAGCTACATCAGTTTCTCCTAATTTAGATGACCATATCCTATAACTAGTAGAATCTGTTTCAACAGATAAAGCATAATCAGTATTATTTTGTAAATAGATTGGATTGTCAAAAACAAATTTTGTTGGGGAAATGGATGATGTAGTTACTCCATCATTAGGATCTACAGAAACCCCCATTCTAACTGCAGGAGTATCTACTTCTAAAATAGGAATAATTACAGCTTCTCTACTAATAGATCCATTTGGTTTCAAAATAATAGAAGGTGGATCGGTATATCCTGATCCTGGCAAAATAATATTTGCTTCAAATACTTCACCATTAGAAATTGAAACATTACCTAAAGCACTACTTCCTCCAGGAAGTTGAGGACTTTGGATAATTAATGTAGCAGAATCATATCCCTCACCATAATCTGTTATGAGTAATTTTGAAATTTTTCCAGAATCTTTAGATATAGAAACAAGTAACTGACTATTATTTTGTTTGTTGATATCAATTAAAGTTTGTATTACTAACGATTCTCCAGATTTAAATGCAGATCCAGTAGCACTGATATAATTTGATAAAACAAGAGTATATACTTGATCGTTACTCAAAGAAACAGTTTTTTGTAGCGTGGGGACTAATTTATTTCCGTTTTTATCAACTACCTCTTTTACTACTCCTTTAACACCAGATTCACTACCAGAAATAGTTTCACCAATTGTCAAATTTAAAGTAGAATTAGCAGTTATTTTTAAATAAGTATCTGGTAGCTTAACTACTTCTGTTCCTGGTATAATATAGTTGCCAGGTTTCTTACTATTTGTATCTGTTAAATATACTCTTATTGGTAAAGTATCGCTTTTTTTAGAAAAGAATAAATCTAATTCGGTTACAAACACACCGCCTTCAAAATTTTCTATTCTAAATGTTTGTGATAAAGGACTTGGTTTTGCTTGGGTTGATGCATTATCAATAAATTGAATTCCTTCTGGTGCTTTAAAGAAAGATGGAATTGTAGAAATAATAGATGCTGGTTGATTTGGAAAAATACCAGTAGGATAATACTTACATTCAGCAAAACTATCTACAGTATTATCAATTTTATCTTCTGTGCTAGTTGTAAATCTTATAGTTTTAATTCCTGCGGCAAAATTTAATTTTAATGCCCCGTCTTCATTATCATATGATACTGTGTTAATGTCTCCCGTCCACGAAGCATTTTGCACTGGGGCATAACCAGCTGGAAAAATTAAAATGCCGCTGGCATCTCCATTTTCATTTGATGTAATAGCATGACCATTATCTCCATTAGATCCAAATGCACCAACTGAATTGCCAGGAATCTGAGTAAATCTAGTATCTTGTGCCACCCATCTAGTTACATTACGAGTATCAATAAAAGCATAATATTTTGTATTTGGTTTTAATCTTCTAACAATAAATTTAATAGCTTTAGATCTAGCATAAAGTTGAATAGACGAGGACACTATTTTAGATCCGTTACTTACACTTTGCACTCCTTTACCAATCTCATTATTTTGTGGACTTATATTTGAGCTAGTTGAAACAGTGGCTGGTAAAATAGTAGTATTGCTATTTGATGTCACTTCGCTTAAAGAACTAACATTAAAGAAAGTTCTATTTGTACCTATCCAGTTTGTCAAATAAAAATTATTTAAACTAGAATATCCCTCTCTTGAGTCTGCCTTTGATAAGAAAACCGAAAATACCTTTGTGTCATTATTCAATATAGAAGGACTTTGCTTAATATCATACCAATGATCAATATTTGGAGAAATTGACAAATCTCCAACGTATTGGACCACTACAAAAGGATTTGGATTTATTTCTCCGCCAGCAGTGGCAAATTTATTTTGAATTACTGTTTGTGGAGTGTATGGTAAAGTGATGACATCTCCAGTCCTTACATAACCATCAGTTGCTCGTTGTTGAGCAGATGTATTTAACTCCACTAAAGAATAAGAATTTTCTATTGATCTTGGTCTTAAAATAGATTGTTGAGTATCAATAGCACATTTGTAATCTAAAGATGGTAGATTGCCAACTGCGTGATTTTCAAAACTATCTACAATAATACCAGATTTAAATCTATCTAATCCAATATCATCTTTTACTTGCATATTAAAAGTTTGCTGCTCTAGAATACTCATTGTAGTATAGTATTCTAATCTTTCTATGCGTTTTTCTAATTTACCAATATCACGCATAGTATATCTTCTATTATCTACAGCAGTTACTCTTACATCAGCAACACTATTTGTATATGCTGGTAAAAATAGATAATATAATGCTATTGAATCATCTGGAGTTTCTGGTTTTGATGGATTCAATGAAGAGTTGCCTTTTTTAGCAATAAATTCTCCTTTTTTATTTAAGAAAATTCCATCAATTCTATCTAAGTATTGTTGACTATTAAAAATTATTGATGCTTCTAAATTAGCATCATGTGCTACTGCAGCAGATGGAATACCGCCAGATCCATTAAATCCTATCGATTCGCCAGACAATAGTAGTGTTTTATTTTGGAATCCAGATAAAATAGTATTTACATCAACTTTTGGTCTAAAATCAACTACATCTGTCAAAGAAACTTTTCCTAAAACGGGAGAATTAAAACTAGGTATATCAGATATAGGAGTGCCAGTTAAAGTATAAGAATCTACAATAGAAAAATCTCCTTGTGAATGCTCAAAGTAATTAAAAACAATTACTAATTGTCCAATAGGAGCAGAATATCCTGGTTTTAAAACTAATCTAGAAACATCGTAAAATGTGTCTCTTTGACCATCATCAAAAGTAAAATGATCTGTAATATCAAATCCATCTATTACATTATTTTGATCATCTAAAACAGGTGGACTTGAAGTAGATCCTTCAAAAACTTTAATGTCAGTGCCATAAATTCCAAATGCATCTGCATACGAGATTACATCTGCGGTTTTTTCATCATAATCAAATCCTCTAAATGGTATTACTTTATCTCCACTTGATACTACCGCAATACGTTTGTTTCGGATAGCAACTTTAGTTTTGGGGGAAGCTTTATCTATTTCAATAGTAGCAGATAATTTTAACACTACATTTGATGCTGCCGAAGCATCTGTACGGAATGTTAAATTATCTAACGTAATTGCTACCCCACCAGTTAATGTTTGTGCAACTTGATCTTTGGTGAGATACATTACATCACCATTTTCTAATCCAGTATTTGAATTTCCTTTGTCTAAAATAGTTAGTAAGAAATTACTTTCTGTGAAATCTACGAATCTTTGTGTACCAAATTTTAATTGTGCCGAAAATGTAATTTTTCCGCCAGAAGTAGAAGAAGTAGTAATAAAATCTCTTCTTATATAATACTTAAATTTTGTATTATCACTATCCTGAATTAATGATTTTGGTGATTTAAATCCAATTGGAAATAATAACGATGGATTTGGAGGACTAGTTAATTTTGTCCTTTTTCTAACAATAACTGAATTATTAACATCTGCTTTTAAAGCACTATCTAAGTATATTGCTGCTTTAGATAATCCTGAGGGAGATGATACAGATTCTACTAGACTTCGTACCACTGCATTATTAACGTCAATATATTGAATAATATCCCCAGGCACCAAATCTTTTGCTGGATCTCCAGAAAAAGCTAAACAAATTAAATATTTCTGTCCTTTTTTACCAGAAAAAGTTAATGTAGTTATATCCTTACTAACAGAATATTCAGTATCAAAAGTTTCTACATCAGCAGTAAATTTATTTACGCCACCTCCGCCAAATTCTGAGTAAAGTGATTTTACATTTTCGTTTGTATAAGTTGTAATTACATTTTTAAATAAAACCGCTTTTACAACTGCAGTTTGTGTCGGATTAACGCCAGAATCACTGTTTATTATTACAGACGGCGGCGATACATATTCATCACTAAACAAATTTCTATCTATGATAGATACGCTGATAGCTTTTCCTCCTACAAGTTGGGGTTTAATTATAGAAACATCAACTGCTTTTCCATTAATAGAAACTGGTTTTGAAGCAACAACTGAAGTTGATTGGGCATAACCACTTCCTCTTTTTGTTACAATAAAATGAGAAATTGTATTTTCTTTTGCAATGGAAATAGAATTTCCAGATTCATCTGTTATTGTTTCTCCTGAGGCAAAAGTACCAGACAATACCTTGACATGTAAAGTATTTGATGAGCTAAAACTAGAATCTGCTGTGCCTTCAATAACAGCATATGCTCCACTTTTGGATCCTGTAATATATTGACCAGCGGAAAATCCAGATGTTATTTTACTCTCTGTTGTTATTTTTGTAAAAAATAAAGGATTGAAATATTCTAAATTAAATATGGCATTATAAACAGAATTTCCAGAAATATCTTTTCCTTTTGAAATTATTTTATCTGTTTCTTGATTAAACCCAGCTGCTCTTTTTAATAAACTAATATTTTTTGATTTTGCAAAACCAATAATAGGTATAATGGTTTCGCTATAATCTACGATTTCTCCAAATGGCAAAATAACATTAGTTTGTGTAATTGGCACTGTTAATATAATATTTCCAGTCGCTGCTGAATTAGGATTAGCTGCTAACGTATATTCAAAATATTTATCGGTAGGTCCAGCTAAAACTGTTGCTCCAGAAATATTATAAACATCTGGTATTGCCCCTGCTATTGTTATCGTATTCCCAGCACTTAGACCATGACTTGTTAAAGTGGTTACTTTTGCAATGTAAGTATTGACACCACCAACAACTCTAACTTCATATGCTAAAGATACCACTTGAATTTGAGTGCCACTCGCTTGCCAGTAATAATTTTGTGCATTAAAAGCACCGTTATCAGTAGTGCTAGATAGTGTTCTATAAAATAATTGTCTTCTTTTTACATCTGTAGTTGCAGATGTGTTACTTAATGCAGAAGGAATAAAATCACCGTTATCAAATTCTAAAAATTTTTCTTGTAAATCTCTTTTATTACCTAAAACTGTTAATTCTAAATACACTTCACCGCCAATATCATCTGGTCTTTCGACAGCGGAGAATGCAATTACTTCTACATAATCAACTGTAGTAGCTGCTAATGTTTGTCCTAAATTAGCTACATAGTATAATTTTTGACCCAAAATATAATCAAAACTTGCTGCGGGCGTTTTTGCTTTGACGTAAATAGTTTTTATTGCATAATCATGTATAACATTAGTTTTTGCTAATGATCTCAGAGGAAGTGATCTACGTGAAGATGTTTTTCTAAATCCAGAATTTCCATTGTAACCTAAATATCCATCATTAAATATTGAAGAAAAATATAATGTTGGATATGATGTTAATTGCTCTCCTTCATTATTTAAAGGAATAGTGCCATATACATTGGTAATATTAAATGATGGCAATCCATATGTCTTAATTCTATTATTTTCTTTAGTTAAAACATCACGCGCTTTATCTACAGTTACAAACTTAGTTTGTTTGTTGGCAATTTCGTATCCTCTAACATATGCTTTACCAGCGCCCAAACCAGCAACAATTTTTGTCTCTGCTTCTTCTTCAGAAAAATTATCATCCCCAACAGTGCCATCAACTCTTAGTGGATAGATACCTTGATTATCTCCTTTTTGTAGATATTCTCTAATTTCAATTGGAAAATTGTCTACAATGTAATCACCAGATTCATCATATGTTCTTCTTGCTAAAGTTTCTTCTATAACTGAAGATTCTTGATTTACAACTTTTCTTTGGATTACACCTAATTTTAAAGTAAGTAACTCAATAAAATTATCATCTGTTGTAGTGTTTAAATCATATGCTACTAAATTCAAATCAATTTTTAAACGATGTGCTCCAGGAGCAGTATAGTTAGAAAATCCCCTAGCATTATCATATAAAGTGATATCTTTTTCTGGAGTTACAATTTCTTCGGAAATTAAAAAACCAATTTTTTTAGATGGTTGGAAATTATACTTATCTATTACTAACAAAGATTCTTCATTTTGCACAAAAAATCCATTAACAAAATATATTCCAGTTTCTACTTTTACTGCAGAAGCAAATCCCATAGCAGTACTTGGTTCCTCTGTTACTGCCAAAGTATCTGGATTTGTTACTTTTATTTTACTAGGCAGAGAGCTGCTATCAGTGCCTACAGTCAATCTTGGGCTATTTGTAATATTTACTTCTAATTCTTCACCTTGCCTAAAAGTTTTTTCACTGTTATCACCGCCACTAATATAATTTACATAAATGGTATCAGATTCTGTTTCTGTTGCATAATCTGCTTCAACTACAAGTGCTTGCACGCCAGAATTTAAACCAGTTAGTGTTAAATTAATTAAATCTTTAATATCATACTTTTTAAATTTAATTTCACCCCCAACATTTTCTGCTACTTCCGAAACAGAAGATAATTTTACATAATTTAATCTATTATTAAAAGAAACTTCCCCTGGGATTACTTGTTGCCCTTGTTTAAATTGATATTTTCCAAACTGCTCAATTTGATTCTGTAATATCGATTGTAAGGTAGTTAATTCTCTAGTTTGAATAGAATATCCAGGTCTAAAAAGTACTTTATAAAAGTTTTTAGACGCTTCAAAATCGTCGTTATATTCTTTCGTGTTTAGATTAATCTTTTCGGGCATCTCTATTCAATGTGAAGTTTTATATTATGAAATAATAATATATCAGAATTCGATCACTAATTTAATATCTTCAATCTGATCTGGTGCTCTTGTAATTAGTCTTCGATTTTCAACGTAAATAATATCTCCAGTATATTTTGCAACTTCTGGTAATGCTAATCCATTAGTAAAAGATAATCCTAGAAGTGGCAGCACTGCTCCTCCAGTAGTGTAAGTTGTTTCTACGGTGCCAGTAATTAAAGAAGTTTGCCCAGTAATTAATTTTGCAGCATTAGAAATAAACAATCTTACAATACCATTATCTGTATGTAAATCTGGAGTTTGGAAATACTTTAATACGCCTGAAGATGGAGTTTGTCCTGCTGGCACTTCATCAAAAACCCAAGAAACCACAGTTCCTATTGCAAATTTTCCTGCGGCAATTTCTTGTTTAATAATTTCATCTGGTTGGAAAGATCCAGAAACGTTATTTAACTTAACAGCGTACAAAGAGCTTAATGTATCTGCTGTTGCAAAATCTGTTGATGGAGCAGGAAGACGAGGATCGGTAATAATACCAATTCTTCTAAAATCATTATCTACAGGGAAATCACCTTGTCCCTCGGCATACGTTAAACGAATATTTGCCATGATTCTCTTGGCAAATAATTCGGCAACAGGATCTGCACCGTGACCTCCTTTTACTGGGATAACAACTTCGATTGCTCCAGTAGCAGTTCCAGGAACTGTAAATGGATTTGTCAAATCTGGATTTTCAAATAAATACCCATTTTTTAATAAAATATTACCGTAAGTATATCCAGATCCAGAGATATTTACTCTTGCTCCAGTATTGTCAACAAGATATGCGGTATCAATTGTGCCAGATGCAGTAGTTTCGATTCTTACTCTGCCACCAGTGCCGTTTCCTTGAATTTCAGTATAGATTACTTCACTAGCTGGTAAATTAGATCCAATATTTTTTACAATAATTGCACTAATTGATCCAGACTGAGTTGCTGCTAGATTTTGAACTACAGAATCTTGCACAACTGGCATAAAATCTGTAGATAAAAATCTAATAACATCATTGGTTGGGATAGTATACATATACTTCCAGATATATCCATTTGATGCTACCGTTGGGAATTCAGTGAAAAATCCTGTTGCACTATCATATGCTCCTTGCCCAGTTGGTCCAGGATTTCTTTTTGGTTGTAAAGCAACATTGGTGCCATTAGGATTTGCTGCACTCTCTCCATTATAAACACATTTGAAAACTTCATAGTTTTCATTTACAATATAAAATCTAGCATTTGAGATAGATTGAGCAGGACCAGCTGGTCCAGCACCATCTGGATCAACTGTAGCTGGTTTAGCATAAGAATAATCAGGTTTCCACATGTCAAATTTGGGATTGACAGTTGGATTCCAATTATATCTTCTAATTACTGGTCTAACTTGCTCGGATGTAATTCTTTTCAAAGCAACCATGTCATCATGAATGCTTTGATCTTCCTCTTGATTATCAGCTGGTCTTAGAGGAATTTCATCGGTAGCATAACGATATACTGCAGCATTTGCAGTTGCATTTGTTGTATTACCTTTAATTTGACTTCCAATTCCAGGCACCGCAACAATATTAGGAAATACGTTTGAAAGAAGTAAACTATTTGGATAAACAGCTTCTACAGTTGCTCTAAATGGAGAATTTGATAACGTAATACCAGTGCCAGTCACAAAGACCTGCTCTCCAACCTGAAAACTTCCAACAGCAGCATATATTTCTAGATATGCGTACCATCGTTGTGGTCTACCGACAAAGAAATATGATTTTGTCCTGTCTGAAGAAGTGGATTCAGACCCAGTTGCCCCCTCGGACAAAGATTCTAAAAATTGTTTTGCATTAAAAATTCTGAATTTTTCAGAAATGATGGCTGCCATAGTCTTCCCTTTGGTTGCTTATTTTAATTCCAAGTTATTTATATTTATACTGTTTATAATAAACTTCTTAAGTAATCACCAGCATTGTGCGATTTAGCAACTGTATTTTCTGCTCCCCTAACACACCCAATAAAACGATCACTTAATTTATTAGTATATGTTACTATTTCATCACCAATCAGTAGTTTCCCAGTATTAGGATACCTAGACGTGTTTGGAATATAAACTATAGTATCAGTTGTGTTTAATCCGCTATCCAATATTGCGCCAAATTCATTGACAGATGGCCATGTTAATTCCCAAACAGATCCACTTATTCCTGTAGATGATGCATAACCATCCGAAAAATCTCCAAGAGTTATATTTGGGTAATAAATCTCCATCATTTCTAAAGTATTTTGCTCGCTTACATTTGCTAATCCATAATCAGTAATAAATTTAATATTTTCATAAACTTCAAATCTATTTCCTAATTTACCAAAGTGATACTTATCATTATTTAACCCAGTGTAATAAGTGTCAACAGCTCCAAAATCTGCAATTACTGTGGTAGTTTTTGTTAAAGATTGAATTGTAGAAATTACTGGGGGGAAGAAGAATTTAGATAATCTCTCATACGAGATATTAGTAATTGAAATAAATTCTGGTGGATCTAAAGTTATAATAGAAGTAATATCTCTGTTTACTTTTTTTATCTCTGCATCTTTTGGTGGTGGTGTTATTATTATAGTTGGATTTGTTGAATCGTAGAAACACCTTACATCAGAAATTGTTTGAATTTCTGGTGAATCAGAAGGAGTCTTAATAATTGAGATTAATCTTGATACAGTAGTATCTAAAAATATTTGTGGATTTAGTGATAAATCAGTCCTGCTGCTTATTACTTTTTGTGGCGATTTGTATATACTATATCCTCTAGTAACATATACTTTTGGCGGAGTAATATAACCACTACCAGAATTTGTAATGACAATATCAATAATTTCTCCTCTGTCCATTACGACAAAACCAGAAGCGCCTCCTCCAGTTACAGGACCAATGATATTACCAAAAGAATCTCTTTGTGGTTGTGGCACAAAAACCAATTGAGGAGTTTTATCATATCCATATGCATTTGGTTGAATTGATATGCCCCTATATTCAATAATGGCATCATTTTTATTAGTCACTAATATAGTTGTGTTATCACGCAATCTTACCAAATTTGAATTTGTCAATTCTACAATAGTATTTCTTCCATAAATGGTTTTTGGTAGGATAATTCCATCATATATTCTAACAGCAAATTCTTCATACTTTCTATTATTCCATGTTAATGACGTTACTTTTCCACCATTAACAGATGCTAATACACTTAATCCAACGCCATCTATTATACCATTGTATTGTGTTACATCAACTAAACCATAGTGATTCTCTTCAATAAGGTCTTCTGGTCTATGACCTAATTTTTTTAAGATTTCTGGAATTTCTAAAATTTGACGATAATCTCTCTCGCCATCAATTTTTACTAAATCTCCAATATCTAAATTATTTTCATACTTAGGTAGTAATTCTGTGCCTACCATCCATCCAGATTTAGTTTTGAATACTAATTCATTTTTTTCATCATCCTCAGTAAAAGAAGAAATTGATGCAATTTGATTAGATGGTATTACATATTCAGACAATCCTCCAGTTGGCACAAATTTTAAATCTTTCAAAGATGAAAATTTATTATTTTGTTGTCTAATTACAAATCTAGTAATTAATTGTCCAGGTGTTTTACTAAATTGTAATACTTCTCCCACCGCTTCCCATTGCCCCAAACTATTTCCTTGATAAACCGTCGGTCTATCAGATAATTCTTTGAAAGATATTGCACCATTTACTACAATATTAATAACATTGAAAAATTTATTATTTTCAAAATTATAAAAAGTCAGTTTAGGAATTGTTTGTCTTCCATACAAATAAAGAACATTTATTTTTTGCCCAGGTTTTGGTGCTTCCGAAAAAATAACATCTGATCCTGTAATGGTGTAATCTCTGTTTCTTATTTGTAATATTCCTTCTCTAAACAGTAAAATACTTCTATCACTATCTACACTAATTGTGCGTTTTCCTAAAACACTACGAAGTATAAATGGACCTCTTCTTTCTCCAGTAAATAATCTTTCATCTATTTCTAATCTTTCGTAGTTTCCTACACTGTAAGCAAAGAATTTTTGTCTATTTTCTTCATTTATTTTAGTTGGTGGTGCAACAAAAACTATTTCATTTGGAGTTTTTGTTCTGTCGATATAATACGACGATGTTGCTGGAATTAAAGGAGTCATTTTATTTTCCTGCAACACTCCATCCAAAGAAACTATAAGATTTTCTTTGGCATCTAAAATTGCATTTGTGTCATCTTCATAATATAAAGGAAATCTTGTCTTAATGCCATTGAAATCATTTTCAATATTTTTAATTTTTTTGAAATATTGAGAATTAAAAGAATTATTTTTAAATCTAACTAAACGACCAACAAATTTTTGTGCTTCTACTATTTGATTATTTGAAATTCTTTGCCCTAATGGTGCTTGAGCAAAAGTAATGGTAGATCCAGAAACAGTAAAAGCTCTTCCAGGTTCTTGCAATACACCGTCTAATGTAATAACCAAATTATTAACATTACTCACATTTAATGGTCCTACTCCAGAAACAATCATATTAAATGTTTTTCTTCCAACTCTATTTCCAGATTGATTAAAGTCGCCATCAAATACTTGTTGTAAAGAAAAAGAGTATGATATTGTTTCTGAAGTATCAATTGAAGATGCAAATACAGATCCTTTACCTCTTCTAATATTGTTATCTTTAACATCAATTATTGTTTGAGTAATCTGTTGTCTTGTGCTTTCAATAGTAACTCTATTAGTTTTTTCATTCCATAATTCTATAATACTAACATTATCCAATATTCTTTGATTCTCTGGCATCTGTGTCGATGCTGTAACATCAATAGATACTTCACCAAACATTTTAAATCCAGCTGGATGCACAGTTTGCTCAACCAACTTTTTCCAGATATTAATGGGGGATTTTGATTTTACAACATAGGAATAATCTTGATAGAAATAAGAATCTGATAATTTTTGATTTCCTACAGATAATTTTCCCTTATCTGTATCATAGTATCCAGCATTATCATAATATGATCTAATATCAGAAGAAAATATACTATAGAATACTTTATTGACTAGAGCAACATTTTTTTTAGATTGACCAATAATTTGTAATCCAGATTTAAATTCTCCTATTACATCAATAAGTTTGATTATATTAATTTTATTTTTATATCCATCTACAGAAATTCTTCCTTCTGCAATCAAAGAATTATTTTCATATTGTTTGACTATTTCGCCATTTAAAAAACAATTTTCAGTAAAATTAGATAGTTGTAAAATTTGATGAGATGTGTAAACAGATGATAAAGAAAAATCATCATAATAATTAGATCCATTATAATCAATTTTAATATTATTTGGTATTCCTATATTATTACTTCCAAAATAAGCGATTACATCTGTTTCGACCACAATCATTAATGGTTTTGTTTTATAAACAACATTATAATCTTTTGGCAATATTGCTATTATTTCTCCACTGTTTCCTTTTACAATTTCAAATTCTGGAAAAATGTCACTGTTTAAAATTACAACAGATGGTTTTGAATATCCACTGCCAGAAAGACTTACAGACACGGACAATATTTTTCCTGTCAATTGATCATAATTAACATTTGGAATACATTCAAATGCAGGAGAAACTCTAATACCGCGAATTATTGGTAATTTTTTATATAATTTCCCTGTATTTGTAATTTTTAAAGAATCGATTTTTCCAATTGCAAAAATTGAAGAAGTAGTGTAATTAAAACTACCAGATCCATCATATTGAGGAATTTTATCTAATTTATAAGCAAATGATTTTGGCGAAACATAAGATACTACCTTTTCTCCTTGTAAAGGATCGTCTATTACTGATAAGTAAGAATTTTCTGAGTCTATAACACCAGATTTATCATAGTAAAAATAATTTGTAAAATCTAATGATTTTTTTTGTGTATAATTATTTAATGGCGAAGAATCACCAAACCCAAATTTAACTGAAATAAAAGAATTAGATTCTGACCCAGACCCAGGCAAAGAATTTCCTTTAATAACTTCTGTAGTAACTAAATTTCTGTTATTACTTGGTGAAAATTCTAAAAATGACCCAGCTAAAGATGGATGATTTGTGATAAATTTATACTTATAATATTTTTGTATTTCTATAACAGGATTTTTTATCCAAGGACCGTTAATAGATTTTGAAAATTCAAACTTGTAATTTGCATCCTTAATAATAGAATCAACACGCACTAATTTTACTGGAGTACTATTATCAAAAAATGTTGATGCGAATGATAATTTTGTAATAGATTCTAATGTTTGATTATTGTCAAAGATAACAGTTAATTCTTGTCTTTCCGAATTATACTCATTAATTACAGCATCTCCAGTTGAAGGTCCAATTCTATTACCAATAGTAAAATTATATTTTGCATTACTAACAAATACTGTTTGATTTGAGAAATGATTTACAGCTGCTGTATTTTGAATACCCCTAGTTACATTGATTGTATTGTTTACTATAGAATTAACAGACATTAATTCATCATTAACCTTTAAAATATCACCGTTTGATATCCCAGATACATCATTTACTATTAATTTTGTTTGTGTTTTTCCAAGACCAACATGAGTAACTTCTAGATATAATACAGATTGACTTAATGATCCAGAAAGTCTTTGAAGACTAGAATTTAAAACAGTAAGGACATCTCCAATTTGATATCCACTACCCTTTCCAATAATTACTACACCATTTTCCGTGACAGATCCATTGACAACCGTTATAGTTGCTCTTGCATTACCAGGAGCGCCTGGAGACCCAACAAAAGCATTTGAAGAGACTATAATACCATTTTGATTTCTACATTTTGTTTGATCTGCAAAAATTAATTCTATGTTAGGATAAGTTGCCGACCCAGCATTTGCATAATCAGATCCTCCGTTTAAACGTTTTGTTACGCCAACACCAGAATCATTTATAGTTGTGGTAAATGATGGAGTAAATAATTTTACTGTTTGATATATTCTTTTTCTGACATAATAATTTGTAGTAGTTGTAGAATCATTTGGATTGATATCAACAAATATTTTATCATTTTCTGTTATCTTATGTTCGGTATTGGTTTTAATTAATCCAATATTTTCATTTAATGAAAATATTTCTATATTTTTACTCAACTCATCTATTTGAAATACTCTACTGCCTACCGTATCATCAATATTGTTTGTTTTTAAGTAAAAACTTGCCGATGTTGTAAATGTACCATCTAATACCTTAATTTTTACTGTATTTCCTCCTATTACCTCTTCTAAAATTTGCCCTCTGCCATTTTCACTAGTTGCAACTACTCCAAATGTGGCAGCATTTTGTAAAGAAATTGGATTTCCATTAGGAGTCTCGGAAATCTTAAATTGGTTGGTTGTAGAATTTTTAACATAGTAAATTTTATTTGCAATGATACCATTAGATGATTGTGGAAAAACTATTCCACTGCCATCTGTAAATGGATTAAAAGCTACTTTTAAAAAATTATTTTGTATGCTTAATACCGTTACTTCTTTACCAGTAGTGAGACTTATTATTGCATTTTTTGTATAGAATGATTCTGTGTCCAGAATTAAATTTAAAACTCTAATATTAGAGTTTAATTTGTTTACAGTATCAAAATTTCCAGAAACATTTCTAAAAACAAATTTGTTTGCCGAAAAAATATTACCAACAACTTCACCATTTGCTCCAGTACCTTCTTGTGTAATTATTGACCCATCAAAAAAATAAACTGGTGTTTTTGATTCTATTAATACTGCTTTTGTTTGCTGAGATTCTATAGATACGATATTTTCTCCCTTTAAAGAAGCAACATCTGCACTTGCTTCTTTGCCATTTGTGCCAAAATTATCTATAATTACTGAAGACCCAACAGAAAACTTATTATGTGAATTTTCAACAACAGAAGATGTAATATTACCCTCTTTTGTTGTTTCTACGATTGCTTGTGCTCCAATACCATTATTAGGCATAGAAGATAGTCTTAATCTTCTTGAATTTGAAGGAAGATTAGTGTGTTGTATTTTATTAGTATAATTTGATTCAACGGGAATAGAATAATATCTATTTCCTAAAATATAAGGAAATTCTGGTTGATTAGAAGAATTAATAGTAATAAAATAAGCATAAACTCCTTCTGGATAATCTGGTGTTACACAATATCTTCCATTATTATCATCTAAATCTCCAAACCTATGTTGATATCTGTAATCTTCAATAAAATATCCTAATGGGTAACTGGAAATACTTGGTCCTCCAGTTCTTTCAGTTTTTAATCTGTAACTCGTTTCCATTCTCTTTATCGAAGAAGATGGATTCAAAGGATCTGTATAAGCATATGGACCATAAATTGGGTTGCCATCATATGCATATCCTAAAATAGGCGAGTGCTGAGAAGAATTAGTATCCCCTAGTTGATTTCGTAATGCAACTGGATTAGCGATATGAGCATATCCATAACCAAAAGATCTTTCAATATTTTCAAAATAAAAACCATTATTGGAGTCTAAATAATTGATCCTAATAATGGGACTTAAATTAGATGCATATTTTTGATATCTGTTTATTTTCCATCGCTTTACTTTAGTAACAGCAGTTGCACCTTCTCCATCTGGAATTATTTGTATTCTAATATTTTCTTGTGTATAAAACTTGCCTTCCTCTACTTTGATAGTATCAATTAACTTACCATCTGTAGAAATAACCGCTTTATATTCTGCTAGTTTTCCAGCGTTTGTTATGTCACTAATAACAATTTTTGGCGGAGATGAATAATACTCTCCAGGATTGTCAATAATTAATTTTGTAACTTTATCTTTTGTGACCACAGCACTTATTACAGCACCTCTACCAGAGCTAATCAAAACCTCTGGATCTGTTTCAAATTTTTCTCCAGGAGAAGTTATTTCAATTCGGTCAATTACTTCACCAGACAAAATTGCTTTTGCTTTTGCTCCTTTATCGCCGCTTATAATTACATAAGGTGGTGCTTTGTAACCCTTTCCTTTGTTTGTTACATTGATAGAAACTACACCACCAAAAATTACATCATTTTCAACTAAATTATTTTGGGAATCAAAAACAGAATCGTAATCTTTATATCCATATGCCAAAACACCATTCAAAAATACTCCAACATCTCTAATTCCAGTTTCATATAATTCAGTAGTCCTTGATGGATACTTTTTAATTAATTTTAAATGTTTTTGATCTTTAAATGTAATTCCAGTAAAATTACCGATGGTATATGAAGGATACCCAGATGATGCAATATAATAATATTGATCATCTTCATAAATTGCCGCTACATTATTCAATACTTCATTTAATCCTGCAACATTACTATAAGAAACATCATTATTTAAAATCCAACGGTTTGCAGATAAAAGTTTACTATAAATTACAGGATTTCTAGTTTCAAATCCAGATTTACTAATTTGTACAGTATCTCCTTCAGATGAAAAGGGCGTTCCTGAAGAAACATTGATATTATATAAAATTCCCAATGCCAAAAACTTAATTTTTTGTGTTACTCCATTGATGACAACATCTACAGACAATGCTGCATAATTATAAACGGGAGTATTTACTGGATAATCTCCATTTCCAGATCTTGAGTCTATTTCAAATTGATTTACAGTTTTATCTTTAAATGTAAAAGTTTCATTTCCGATTAAAACTTTTCCTTTAGTGTTTTTCCAACCAGTTGCTGAAAAAACATTAATTTTACTATTATTAGTTGCGGTAGGAAGCAGTCTTTTTGTTAGAAAAGTTCTTTGTGCTACTTTAAATTCTCCAACTATACTATTTGGAGAAATTACGATTTCGTAAATACTTTCATTATCATAATTTCCTAAAAATAAAATATTATCTACAACGCCAAAACTATTC
>Ga0208048_1000348_pt1 | contig 24724 bp, 26 predicted proteins | sample Malawi_45m_30L_FD_184163 | JGI IMG/M metagenome (GOLD analysis project Ga0208048, IMG submission 184163) | Freshwater microbial communities from Lake Malawi, Central Region, Malawi to study Microbial Dark Matter (Phase II) - Malawi_45m_30L... | ecosystem: Environmental > Aquatic > Freshwater >...
GAGTTTTACAGATCTGATTTAAAGTTTAATGAAGTTGGCACGCTATGTGCATGAACGGTAGTCAGCCCGGTGGAGTCGGGCAGTTCATTCGTGGGGATGGTCCTCACGATAGGAGAAAAAGATGTCAGTGATTAACACCAATATAAAAGCGTTGTTCTCTCAGCAGGCGCTGAAGGCCACGGGGCGGAGCTTGTCCACGGCCATGCAGCAGCTCTCGACGGGAAAGCGGATCAATTCCGCAGGAGACGACGCCGCGGGGATGGCAATCTCGACTCGAATGACCCAACAAATCAGGGCTCTCAACCAGTCGGTCCGCAATGCCGGCGATGCGGTGGCGCTGATACAGACGGTCGAGGGAGCTACCAACGCGATTACTGACATGCTCCAACGCATGCGTGAGCTAGCGATCCAGGCGGTTAACGATACCAATGCCAACGATCAGAGAAGCTACCTCGACCTTGAGTTTCAACAACTCAAGAGGGAGATTGTTCGCATTGCTGACATGACGGAGTGGAATGGATTCCCGATTCTCAACGGCTCCGCAGGCGAGCGGGTTGGCGAACGACCTGTCTACAAAATTACCTCTGACGCGGAATTCAATGCTGGGGTGGAGTATGTGTCGGGCACTGCGACGACGACTCTCACGAGTGGCTCGGTGACCGCAACCGACAGCTGGTTGGTGGGCGGCTCTCTCTCTGTGGCCATGTCAGGTTCGACTCTCGGAAGTGCGAGTTTTTCACTACTTGATGGAACTCGGATCGACATTACGTCTGCTGTTTCTGTGTCGACTAATACGATAACGATTACGGCGTCCACACTGAGTTCAATGGGATACGTATTTCTCTCTGGGAATGCAACGTACGCTCAGGCAGTGTCCGGAACAGATACGGATTGGGCTGAGGAGCACACGCTGACCCGTACCATCGAGCGGTCATTCTTCGCTTTAGATGAGCTTGAGTCCTCCGATCTCTTTATTAACGGCGAAAATATCAACGCCACTGCCACTGGCGATGACACGATTTCATATAGCAACAACGCAGGCAGTGCAATCGCAAAGGCTGCAGTGATCAACCGAGAGTCTGCAGTGACAGGTGTCAGAGCTGTTGTTAATCCAACCATCATGACCGGCTCAGCCATGACGGCCGGTGCGGTGGTGACAGGAACAGTCACCATCAACGGAATTGTTACGGCAACGATTACCACCGTGCTTGATAACCCAAGGGAGTCTCGCGCTGCGGTGGTGGACGCAATCAATGCCGCATCTCACTTAACGGGTGTGGTGGCTTACGACACGGGCGAGAACAACAAGGGCATTCGACTAGAGGCAACGGATGGCCGAAACATTGAACTCGGATTCAATACATCTTCCACCGCTGCGGTATTTGCAGCGCGGACCGGTCTCAAAGAGGGTATCCAGAGCGGAACGTACTCTCTAGAGACCAGTGTTGAGGGCAAGCTAGTCATCACTACCGACCAAAACGGAGACGTCACTCGCTCCGGCTTGCCGATTACAACGGTTTACGACAACCCGCTGAGCCCAGATATTGCGCGTGGCGACTTTACTGAAAACAAGTCGGTCTATGTTGCAGGGGCTAGGGCAGTTGTGACTACTGCAGCCAACATCAAGCCGCTAACGGTCTCCGATCTTGTGATCAACGGGGTGGCCATTCGGGCCACCGCGGCAGCAGACGACACAAAGTCAGATCTCACAAGTGCTACGAGTAGTCGTTCAGCCAGTTCTCTCGCGATCGCTACTGCGATCAACTCCCATACGTCCGAAACTGGCGTTGTTGCGGTTGCGGGTGAGGCTACGACAACAGGAACCTCAACAACAGTAGCTGCTTCTGGGTCAAAAAACTTGTTCATCAATGGCAAGAGCGTGAGTGTCACGATGACGGCAAGCGAACCTGCGGCCACACGTCGAGCAAATGTGATTGCAGCGATCAACGCACAGTCGCCACAGACTGGCGCTTACGCTCGAGATACCGGGAGTAACGGAATCACAATTGCCACGGCGGATGGCCGTAACTTGTCAATCTGGCACGACTCCTCAATTGAAGCTTCGGAGTTTGGCCTTGGATCGGCTTCGGGAGTTACAGGAATCGACGGTGCCACTGCCACTTCCACCTCTGCAGCCACTATTTATGGCAAGGTAATTTTGACCTCACAGGACCGAATCAAGGTGGAAGCAGGGTTCGACGGTTTTAACAGTGACTCAAACTTCACGGCACTTGGATTCGAAGAGGGTACATTTGGCGGAGAAGTGGTCAGCGCAGATGGCAAGATGTCTCCGCCTCGGACTGGCCGCTTGGCCTTTCAGGTGGGTGCCTCGGCTGGCCAGTTGATTACGATTGACTTGGCTGACTTCGGCAAAGGGGGTTTGATCACCGGCGCCATTACTGCGGACGTTGATGACCCTGGCCGTGTGACCACCAAAGGCACCAACACCACCCGAGACATGACTGCGGGCAATTACACGCTCTATGTGAACTCTGTAGAGGTGCCAGTTTCTTTTGGTACGGGTGACACGGTGGATCAGAGAAATGTGCGTGTGAAAGATGCAGTTAATCTGCTCACGGCACAGCATGGGATTGTGGCCTCATTCAGAGAGGGTGTTGATACGGGCCTGACCCTTACCAACACCTCAGGCCAAAACTTGTCTGTCTGGTTCGACAGCGATGTGATTACAAGTGCCTCTGAGTTTGGCTTGGGTAATGCGGATGGTGTGACCGGGTCTCCGGGAGTAACAGCTCAGTTTTCTGGTGCAAAAATTCTCTATCCAGCCACTAACAATATTCGATCGGCCTCGAACGCGACAGCCGTTCTTAGCAAGTTGGATCGCGTGATGGACAACGTGAACGCGAACCGGGCCAATATGGGTGCTGTGATTAATCGGCTCACCTACGCAATGGACAACCTGAGCAACGTTTCGACGAATTCCTCGGCCTCGCGATCGCAGATTGAGGATGCAGATTACGCCCAGGCCTCTACGGAGTTGGCGCGCACGCAGATCATGCAGCAGGCGGCTACGGCCGTGCTCGCCCAGGCCAATATGAGCCAGCAGACGGTGCTTCAGTTACTCCAGGGGTAATGGGGTCTAGTTATGGCGATCGGATTTAGAATTCCAGCTATGGATCGCCAATCCAGCCCCAACCCGAACAATCGCCCTGGCCTTAAGCGGCCCCAATACCCCACCGGCTTGAATTGGAAAAAGCCCGGGGAGCAGGCCGAGCCGACTCCTTGTGAGGAGCGGGCGGTCAAGCCTCGCGTGCCCTGCAAGGTCTGCCGACTGATTCGGGTTTATTTGATTTTTGCCCTTCCGCTCATTTTTATGTCTTTCTTTGGCATTAAGGTTGATTGGCCAGAGGACATCAACATGACTGCGGTGGTGGGCAATGTCTTTTTGGGTGGCTTCTTGGCCATGGTGGCTTGGCGTGTCTACACCGATTACTTCAAGAAAAAATAACGTTCCCGCTCAGCGCCCCCCCGATTGCTGGTCTTGCCGGCATTTCGCCATTAGCTGGGACCCGCGCATGCCTTACTCATGCCGGGCTATGGGGTTCAAGAGCAAAACCATTCCCTGCCTGGAAGTAATTGGGGCCGATGGGCGCCCGTGCATGGGGTTTACGCCCAAGCCCGACAAAAGCTAGCTTTTTTGCTTGTCTCCAATTAAACTAGTCTGTCAACTAGTTTAATATAGAGGTTCTGAAATGGGCATTGAAATTGGATCTTTTGAGGCCAAGACCAAGCTTCCCGAACTCTTACGGGGAGTCCAAGAAGGGACCCACTACACCATCACCCTTCGTGGGAAGCCCGTTGCTGAGCTGGTTCCGGTTGGAAGATCCGCTGCTGCCACTTATGCGCAGGCGGTGGAGCGAATGCAAACTTTCAGGAGAGTGGAGGGCGTCTCTCACCAGGACCTGGCTGAATGGATCGCTGAGGGTCGTCGTTGAGCGTTGTACTAGATGCCTCAGCCGCACTGGCCTGGGTATTCGAGCGTGAGAACCCCAAGGAGGCGGCTATGGCGAATGAACTACTAGCCTCCTTAAGCCAACATTCCGCGCTTGTTCCAAGCCTCTGGCATTTTGAAGTGGCCAATGCACTTCTTGTTGGTGAGAGGAGGGGGGTGGTTAGTGATGCAGAGTCGACGGACTTCTTGATTCGGCTTAATGCGCTGCCAATCGAAACAGATTCCGCTGACCTGGGTCTGGCCAGGATTGCCACTCTGAGATTGGCGAGGGCGCATCGGCTGAGCAGCTATGACGCGGGATATCTCGAACTCGCAATACGAAGGGGGGCATTGTTGGCCAGCTTCGATCAACGCCTTTTGGCGAGCGCCAAAGAGGCGGGAATCGGAGTTTTCGGGCAGTAACGCGTGGTTCGGGCCGACCTTGGAAGGTGTGTGTTCCCAGCCATTCGCTTGTCTAGAAAAGAATTACCGCCTATACTTGTACATTATTAAGGACAAGTTAGTGGGGTCTCCAATGCGCGTTGTTAACTTCTCTCAAGCGAGAAGCGGTCTCAAGACCGTGATCGACCAAGTCATTGCCGATGCGGACTACACCGTGATTTCGCGCAGAGATGCGCCCGATGCGGTTCTGATGTCACTCGACACCTTCAATGGACTGATGGAGACCGTTCACCTACTCAAATCCCCCGCGAATGCAGCCCACTTGGCGCGCTCAATCGAGCAGTTTCGGTCAGGTCAGGTGCAATCGAGGGATCTGAGTGATGCCGAATGAGCAGTCTCGGCTGCGGCTCACTTGGACGTTGGCCGCATGGGAGGACTACACGTATTGGCAGGGCCAAGACAAGAAGACACTAAAGCGGATTAACACCCTCATTAGAGACTCTCTTCGAGAGCCGTTCCATGGCATCGGCAAGCCCGAGCCATTGAAAGAGAACCTCTCGGGGTTCTGGTCCCGGCGCATTGATGACACCCATCGACTCGTTTATTGCGTGGAGGGCGAGTTGCTCGTAGTGGTTGCCTGCAGATACCACTACACGTAGGGGCGCGGACTAGCGGGCTGCCACCGTGCCGCCAGTTCCCCGTGCATTAATTACTGCCACACGGGTTTCGCCTGCGCCATCGAAGAGCCGAATGCGCTGGGCCGAGTAGATATCGTTGTTGACCATGAAGCGGGCTTTGGGCCCATAGGGGCAGAGCTCGTTGGCGGGGAAAGACATTGCGAAAACGCCGGCCGGTAGGAACTGGTTCACATGAACAATGGCAATCGACTCCTCACCTTTCTTGACCATCAGCGCCTCGGATCCGGCCAGCTCAAAGGTCATCCCATCGACCTTCACGCAGGAAGGGGGAAGATACTGAGGGGCATCGGAGCCGCCGGGTTTGGCGCCTGGCCCGCCCGCGCCGCCGGGGGCGCCGGCTGGCGCGTTCTGGGCGAGTGCCATTCCCCCAGCCCAAAGCAGAGCGGCCAGTACCGCGAGGGAGGTCGAGAGTAGATGCGGCCTTTCAGCGGGAGCGGGGCGAGGTCGAAGCGTTTTGTTCACCCTAATATTGTCGGATGGATTGGGGCGATCTTGACTGAGCGGAGCGGGCATCCGTTGAAAATTGAGTCAAAATGGCGCAACACCGCTCATTCAGATGGAGAAACCTTGGGAAATAGCGCCGAAACGTCTCGTAGGGAGAATGATCAGATCCCCGACAAGCATCGAAGCCTCGACGAGGAGGGTAACCAGCGAGTCGCAGGTTCACCTCAGCAAGAGGAAAGGTCATACCTCCTCTCGCCGGTCTCCCTCGGGCGATCAAGATTGCCGCTTGAGAAGGCATCACAGATTGCAGATTTCCTCGAAGACTTGGAGATCCTCAAGCGCTTGAGGGTCAAATGAGCCGTCGTTTCGGAAAACTGCTTTGGCGCCACTTAAGGCGTGTCGCCCTCGCCGCTCTCGCCACGATTTGTCTTGCCTCGCCCCTCGCGGCCCAGGCGCCCGCTGCGGGCAACGACCCCAATCGGCCCTTCAGCGCCCCCCTTCAGGCGGGCCTGAATGCACTGGAGCGAAAGCATTACTCCACGGCCCTTCGAGCCTGGCAGCCAATGGCCAACTCGGGCGAACCCCGGGCACAGAACAATATGGGAATCATGCACGAGCGGGGGCTTGGGGTGACCCAGAGCTACCCCGAGGCCATTAGTTGGTATCGCAAGGCGGCCGACCAAGGCCTTCCCGAGGCCCAGTTCAATCTGGGGCAGCTCTATCACAACGGCTACGGCACCGAGGTGAACAATGTACAGGCTGTGGCCTGGTTCCAGCGGGCGGCCTCGCAGGGGCTGGCCGATGCCGAGTACATGTTGGGGCTGCACCTTTATTCGGGCAAGGGCATCCGCAAGGACCCCCTAGCGGCCAAGGTTCAGTTCATGAAGGCGGCGAGAAAGGGCTATGGAAACGCCCAGTTCATGACGGGATACTTATTCCTGGACGAGCAGGCCGGCAAACAAGATTTTGTGGCTGCCCACATCTGGGCCATTGTTGCCCAGATGAACGGCTACCAGGGTGCCGAAGAGATTCTGAACTTCACAACCTTCAAACTCGAGCGAACCCAGATTGACCGGGCCCACCTGGCAGCGAGGCGCTGCCTTAATTCGGGCTATCGGGAGTGTCCGCAGTAGCAACGGCGCATCTTTGCCGGAAGGGCCTTGCCGTCGGAAAAATGTCGCCGCTTTTGGCATAGGGGTTGCTTAGTACTCACCGAACCATTCCCAAAGGGGTTTTTTAGGTGAGTACACAAGACGATCAAGCATGCAACGCCCTCTGGCTGGACCCATACCAGCCGGCCGGTGAGACCGAGCGCGCCCGACTGGCCGCCGCGGGCCTGAGCCTGCTTTCAGTCCGCACCCTTGAAGACCTTCGCCATGCGCTGAGAACAGCCAAGACCGTCGTGGTCCGGCTGATGGATTCCACCGAACTCCTTGGCGAAGTCCGGCTGCTGGTTGAGGCCTTCAAGAAGGACATTCCCATTATTTGTCGCTCCGCCCCGGGCAACATGACGCTTGCCGTGGCCGCAATGCGTTCAGGCGCCTGCCATGTGATTGCGGCAGACGACTACTCCGAACATGCCTGGCGAGATGCCCTGGCCCATGTGGCCGATGCGGAGGCCACCAGCACCTCCCATAGCAATGCAGCCAAAAAATCCGCCCCCCAGTCTGCTGCTGCAGCGGGTCGTCGCGATGCCGTGATTGAGACGGTTAAGACATTTGTATTCGCAGACCCCAGCAGCCAAAAACTCTTGGCCCTGGCCCAGCGCGTGGCCCAGGCCGCGGTCACCACTCTAATCACCGGACCCACGGGTGCCGGAAAAGAAGTCTTGGCCACTGTTATTCATGAGTCGTCTTCGCGTGCCTCGGGCCCGTTTGTGAGTCTCAATTGTGGTGCGATTCCCGAGAACCTCATGGAGGACATGCTCTTCGGGCATGAGCGCGGGGCATTTACTGGCGCCCATCGCGACCACAGAGGAATTTTTGAGCAGGCCCACGGGGGCACGGTATTCCTTGACGAGATTGGCGAGCTGCCGATCGGCCTTCAGACCAAGTTGCTTCGCGTGCTGCAAGAGAAAAAGGTCACCCGCCTGGGTGGCCAGCAGGCCATCGATGTGGACTTCCGACTCGTGGCCGCCACCAACAAAGACCTCAAGCAGGCCATGCTCGATAAGGAGTTTCGAGAGGACCTCTACTTCCGCATCAGCACCTTCCGTCTTGCCATTCCCGCCTTGCATCAGCGCGCTGCAGACATTCTTCCGCTTGCTGAGCAGATGATCATTCGCTTCTCGGGTGCCCTGGTTGCCCCACGACTCTCTACCCCTGCGCAGCAGGCGCTGATTGCTTACCCTTGGCCAGGCAATGTTCGCGAGCTCGAGAATGTGATTCAGCGCGCCATTGTTCTGAGTGGCGGCGAGGAGATCACGCCAGACCATTTAATTTTTGATGACCTTGCTGGTCTCGATCGGGCGATGCTCTCGGGCTTCGCGCAGGCCGAGCTGCCTCTGGCATTTCTGCCTGAGCGCACGAACAACACGACCGAGTCGCAGCGCGCGTTCAATGAGGATTCCCGCTCGACTGTCATTCCTTTTGCATCGAACTCCGCAGGCGCGTGGACTGGATCTGGGGCAACCCACGCATCCAGTGCGCCTTACGCATCGGGCACATCGAGTACCCCGAGCGCCCCCATCCGTCTGCACGATGCGGTCAAGAGCAACGAACACCAGATGATTCTTCGCGCCATAGAGGCCGCACCGACCAAGGCCGAGGCCGCCAAGATGCTTGGCATTAGCCCGCGCACCCTGCGCTACAAAATGGCCCAACTGAAAATGGCAGGTGCCGCATGATCGATAAGACCAGCCAGGCAGCGGGCATTGCCGACATGCTCGCCCAGATTCGTGCCTACCAAACACAGGTGCAAAGCAAGGTGGCCCAGCCACCGGTGCCTGCATCGTTATCGGGCCCCACCATGGGCCAGATGATTGAGTCGGCCACGCAGTCCATGTTCAACACCGCGGCTGCCAAGTCGGCCTCGCCGACCATTGCGCCGGTCACCCGTGCACCTGAAGGCTATGTAGACCCCAACAGCACGGCCGGCCCTAGCCTGCCTCTGCCCGAGGTTCGCAAGCCAAGCTTTGGCGAGGTGGTGCGCAGCTCGATTGAGTCGGTCAATGACTTGCAGATGCGTTCGTCCGCCCAACGCACCGCCTATGAAAAGGGCGAGGACATCCCACTGACCGATGTGGTTTTGGGAATGCAAAAAGCATCGCTGGCCTTTGAGGCGACCTTGCAGATTCGCAACAAGGTGCTCAAGGCCTACGAAGACGTTTTGAACATGCCGGTTTAAAGATTAACTAGGAAACAATCATGGCTGCTGACAATCCATCTCTCCCGAATCCCGGCATGGCCGCGGGCCTTCCCGTGCCCATGGGCGGCGGGGCGGGCAATCCAAACGGTGCGCCTGGCTCTAACGGTGCCAACGGCATGTTCGGAACCGGCGGCGGGGCTTCCCCCAACGGGGCGGGTGCCACTGCGGTATTGCCTCCTGGTGCAAATTCTGTGGGTGCTGCGGCTGTTAGTGCAGCCCAGGCGGCTCAGGCGGCTGCTGCGCAGGCCGCGGCCGCGGTCGCAGGCGGTGCGGCGGGCTTAAAACGCACCATTGAAAACATTCCGGCCGTTCAGCAGTCGCCCACCGTGAAGATGATTCGCGAGGCCTTGAACCAGCAGTCGGTCAAGAAGGCCGTTCCTGGCTTGATTGCCTTCTTTGTCTTGGTCCTGTTCCTTATTCTCTACAGCATGATGCAGCCTTCGCCCGCTCGAGCATTAATGCCTGGTATGAGCGAGACCGATTCGCAGGCCGCGGTTGAAGCGCTGAAGTCGGCCTCCTTCGATGTGAAGGTGGACCCCCAGTCGGGCAACCTGATGGTTCCTGGCGACAAATACCACGAGGCCCGCATTTTCTTGGCTTCCAAGGGCATTCCCAAGCAGCCGCTGCCTACGGGAATCGACTCCCTGAGCAAAGAAAACGCCATGACCACGAGTCAGTTCATGGAGCAGGTGCGCTATATCAAGGCCTTGGAAAATGAACTCGCCTCGAGTGTGATGCAGATTGGCACCATTCAGGCCGCACGTGTTCACCTGGCCCTGCCCAAGCAGAGTGTGTTTGTGCGCGACCGGGCCCTGCCCAAGGCATCGGTGGTGGTTACCCCCCAGCAAGGCCGCGCAGTCACCAGCGGCCAGGTCGATGCCATTGTTCATTTGGTCTCTTCGAGCGTGCCTTACTTGGCCGCCCAGCACGTGTCTGTGGTCGATAACCTGGGCAATCTGCTCACCGATCGGAAAGAAAACACCCCCATGGGCATGACATCGGCCCAACTCACCCACAAGCAGCATGTGGAGGAGGTGTATCGGGCCCGCATTCTGGAGATGTTGATTCCTGTTTTGGGTGAGCCCAATGTGCGCTCGCAGGTTGATGTGACCCTGGACTTCACCCAGGTGGAGATGGCCACCGAGGATTTTGACAATGCCAAGACCGGCCCCAAGACCCGTTCGGAAGTCTTGGCCGAGGACCGCAGCCAGAAGATCAACGCCGAGGGTGTGCCGGGCTCTATTACCAATGCGCCCCCACCGCCAACCGATACAAACTTGGCCACGGGTGCTTCGGCGCAAGATGCCTTGGAGGAGAACACCACGCTCTCCAAGCGCGCAACCCGAAACTATGAAATTGACAAAACGGTTCGTTATATCCGCAACCCCTTGGGTGGTGTCACGCGCGTTTCCGTGGCGGTGGTGGTCAACGAAAAGCCGGCTATGAAAGACGCCGATGGCAAGCCCATTCCCCACCCCAATGATTCGGTCCACGGGTACTCCGCCGAGGAGCTCGAGCGCCTGACCAACCTGGTTCGCGGGGTGGTGGGCTACAAAGAAGGCCGCGGTGATGTGGTGACGATTGTTCCCACTCGCTTTGCCCCAGGTGAGGAGGCCAAGCCTTGGTATGCCGACGATGCCGTGATGCAAAACATGAAGATCTTGATTGCTGCCTTGATCTTCTTGATTATTCTTCTTACGGTGGTGCGCCCAGTGATTAATCACCTCACCGGCAAGAGCATGGACATGGAAGAGATGGCCCGTATGCAGGCCGAGCAAGAGGCCGCTGAGCTTGCCGCCTTGGCTGCTCTGCAGCCACCGCCTCCTGCCGCCTTGCTCGAGGGCCAAGGCCAGCAAGATGCCAATGGCGTGCAACTTGGGCCCGACGGTCAACCCCTGCAAGGCGTGCGGCTGGGGCCTGATGGCCAACCGCTGCCCGCCGATCAGCAGGCCAAAACGGAACTCTCGGAGGCGGAAATGGGAATGATTGAAATTGGAGAGGGCGAGAGCCTGGAGGAGATCAAGGCCAAGCTCAAACCGAAGAAATCTTCGATTTCCATCGACATGCTCAACACGGCAAACTCTTATGATGACAAGGTGGCACTCATACGCTTCCTGGTCTCAGAAGACTCCGGCCGGGTGGCCACCGTTCTCAAGAACATGATGCGCCCTGCTGCGGGCTGATAGAGGGATATAGACATGCCTGAAGAAGCCAAAAAAGACGACAAGGCGGTGGCCACCGTCCCGGCGGTGCCGGGGGGGCCCGAGCCCCTGCCCGATTCGGTTCGCGAGGAAATTGAGGCGCTCAACACCACCCAGCGCGCTGCAGTTCTGATGCTGCTGCTCGGTGAGCAGCAGGCCGCCGACATCATCAAGTTTCTGAACCCCAAAGAGGTTCAGGCCTTGGGTGCAGCCATGACCTCAGTCGCGGATTTATCGCAAGAGGCCATCACCGCTGTGCTCGATGACTTCATCTCAACGATTAAGAAGCAGACCAGCCTGGGTCTGGGCAGTTCGGACTATGTCGAGAATGTGCTCAAGCGGGCCCTGGGCGAGGACAAGGCGGCTTCGGTCTTGAGCCGCATCATGCCGGGTGCTTCGAGCAAGGGCCTGGAGATTCTGCGCTGGATGGACGCACGGTCCATTGCTGACATGATTCGACTCGAGCACCCCCAGGTGATTGCCATTATTTTGTCGGTCTGCGATTACGACGTGGCCGCCGATGTGCTCACTTTCTTGCCCAACGACATTCGGCCCGAGGTCATTCGACGCGTGGCTGCACTCGAGACCGTTCAGCCCTCGGCCATGCAAGAACTCGAAGTGATCATGAAGGAGCAGTTCTCTAAGAGTTCGTCTGCGAAGTCTTCGAGTTTCGGGGGCATCAAGGCCGCTGCAAAGATCATGAACTTCACCAAGAGCGATCTGGAGTCGGCCATTCTCGGTGGCCTCAATGAACTCGATGCCGATATCGCGATGAAGGTGCAGGACAACATGTTCTCCTTCGAGAACCTGGTCAGCATCGACAACCGCAGCGTTCAGACCCTCATGCGCAATGTGGAGCAGGAGATGCTGATGGTTGCTCTGAAGGGCGCCACCGAGCCCGTCAAAGAGAAGTTCTTTGGCAATATGTCCACACGGGCCCGCGCCATGTTCATCGACGAGATGGAATCACGCGGCCCCTTGCGGATTACCGATGTGGAAGATGCCCAGAAGGCCATCATGCGGATTGCGAAGAAGCTCTCGGACAAGGGTGAGCTGATGCTCGCAGGACGCGGCGATGACTTTGTTTGATTACCCTCGGCCAGAGGACCTCCTAAAACCAAAGGTCCTCGTCCGCCTTCCCGAGGACCCGCTTTTTGGGCCGACGCGGCATGGCGAGGATTTCTCCGCCCGCTATCAAGACGACGGCGAGATTCGCCTGCGGGGATTCGAGCGGGGCCTGCCTCAGTTGGACCTCGACCAGCAGTCGGCGCCGAAGTCGCCATTCTCTCGGGGCATGGCCACTGAAGACGACTCCGGTGGAGATGAAGCGGCTGCGAAAAAATTCGAGAGCACTGATTTTGTGGGTGCAGATGCAGCGAGTACGGATGCAGCTCTTACTGATGAGACCCAGTTACCGAGTGAGTTGGCCGCCGATGCGGACGCCACGACAACAGAGGGGCAACCGCCTCTCTCAGCCGATGGCGACTCCCAAGCAATGGATTCCGCTGCGGACAACTTGGGCGTTGACCCAGGTGCCGATGCATCAATGGGCTCCGCACAAGATGCCGCTGCATTGCAGAACGTTACTGATGATTCGGTCTCTGCTTCCCCTGATTCCCTGGCCGAGGCCAGTGATGATCTTGACGCCTCACCCGACGTCTCAGCCGACGCCTCCGCTGCCGACAGTGCCGAAGAATTTTCCGCAGAGGCGGCTGAAGCTGAAAAACATTTAATTGGGCTCGATGAGCTCGAAGCGATTCGTCGCGAGGCCTATGAGATGGGCTTTCAAAAGGGCCAAGCGGCCTTGGCCGAGGGCGGCGCAGACGCAGCCCAGGCGATTGATGCCGATGCGACCCAAGCCGGTGAATCTGCTGAATCCGATGAATCCGCTGAGTCCGCAGACGAAGCGTATTTGCGCGGCATTGAAGAAGGCCAGCAGCAGGCACGCTCTGAACTCGAGGCCGAGGTGATGCTGGCCGCCGATGATTGGCGAGAACTCACCAAGTCTCTGGCGGTGGCCGCTCGCGACGCAGAGGCCTTTCATCAACCGCTGCTCAAACTCTCGATGCACCTTGCCGAACAAATGGTCCGTGGCGAACTTACTCTCTCTGGCCATGCCATTACACGCTTGGTCGATCGTGCCTTGTCTGAGTTGCAGCATGAATCGGCCGTACCAATTGTGGTTCGTATGAACCCCGAGGACCTCCAACGGTTCAAGGCCTATTCGGCCTCCATTGACGAACAGGTGGATGTTCGGGCCGATCCCAAGCTGATGTCAGGCAGCATTCGTGTGGCCATGAATGGCTCGATGATTGATGACCTCATTGAGCATCGGCGAGATGCCCTCTGGCAGTCATTAATGGCAGCGGCCGAAGGCATTAAGGACTCACCGCCCGACTCTTTCTTGAAGAACGTGGCCATGGTCAAAGAGGCCATGGAGGCGGTGGACTTCGGAGCAGATCTCTCCGCTGGGGAGCAGGGGGTTGTCGAGGCCACCCCCGCCGATCTAACCACGCCTGACTCGGTCTTACCGCCCGACGCGGAGCCCAATTAATGGACTTCGATGCCGTGGCCCAGGCGGCAATCGAACGAAGCTTCGCACCGCCACCTGTTCGAGAGGGAAGTCTGGTGCGCGTCGTTGGCCTGACGCTTGAAGCCAAGGGCCTCATGGCCCCGCTGGGTGCCGTCTGCGAAGTCATTGGCGACGGACCCACACGTGTTCAGGCAGAGGTGGTGGGTTTCCAAGACTACACCTTGTACCTCATGCCCTTCAATGAGCCCAAAGGCATTGGCCCCGGGGCACGTGTTCGCGTCATTGAACCGATTGCTCGCGCACAGCTGGGCCCCGAATTGCTCGGTCGCGTGGTGGGGCCGCGCGGGGAGCCACTCGATGGCAAGCCCGCGCCCGCATGCAGAGTCACCCACGGCCTCGATGGCTTCCCATTGAATGCAATGGAGCGCGGCGCCATTCATGAGGTACTCGATGTCGGCGTCAAAACCATCAACGGCATGCTCACTGTGGGCAAGGGACAACGAATTGGATTGGTCGCCGGCAGCGGCGTTGGAAAGAGCAGCCTTCTGGGTATGCTCACTCGCTACACCAAGGCCGACCTCGTGGTGATTGGACTCATTGGTGAGCGTGGCCGCGAAGTGCAAGCCTTCATACAAGAATCACTGCGCGCCGAGGGCCTGGCCCGATCGGTGGTGGTGGCTGCGCCCGCGAATGTCTCTGCCATCCTGCGACTCAAGGCGGTGCAGTACACGCACCTGATTGCCGAATATTTTCGTGAGCAGGGCAAGAATGTATTGCTGCTGGTCGACAGCCTAACCCGCGTCGCCCATGCGCAGCGTGAGATTGGATTGGCCGTGGGTGAACCGCCCACAGCAAAGGGCTACCCGCCCTCTGTGTTTAGCCTGCTGCCCACTCTGATTGAGCGGGCGGGCATGGGCCGATTCGGCCATGGCTCTATTACCGCCATGTACACGGTCCTCGCAGAGAACGACGACTCGAATGATCCCATTGTGGATATCTCACGGGCCTCGCTCGATGGCCAGGTGATGCTCTCGCGGGCACTGGCCGATGCGGCCCACTACCCTGCGATCGACCTCAACGGTTCTATTTCCAGGGTGATGCAAGGCCTGGTTGAACCCGAGGCCCTGAAATCGGCCAATCGGCTTCGCAGGCTTTGGTCGCTTTATCAGCAGAATCAAGACCTCATTCAGGTGGGGGCCTACCAGGCGGGTTCCAACCCCGATTTAGACGCCGCCATACGCATGCGCTCGGAGCTCGAATCATTCCTCTGCCAGGAGATTCAAACACCGGTGAGTTTCGAAGAGACCCGAGACCAGATGATGTCGCTCGCGGCTCGATCATTGACCGACACCGTGGTGGCCCAGCCGTCGAATCGGCCCATGCCCAATCAGGGCCGCCCAGTCGGAATGACCATCAACCGATAAGCCATGATCCAGCGCAGACAAAAAAGCCTGGAGCTCTTGGCCAAGCTTGCGGAGCAAAAAGAGAAGGCGGCCTTGAATAAGCTCGCTGAGGTGCAAAAGGCCCACGAGCGGCTGGCGGAGAAGTCTCGGCAGGTGGCCGACCTCATGGCCGACTACCGGGCCCAATTAAGCGATATTGGGGAAGACCCGGGGATGGTGAAAACCCAGGCCGTCCACCGCTACATTCGCAATCTGCTTGATGCCCAGGAGCGACTGCGAATCGAGCATGACAAGACCGTGGCCTGGGAGCGGGCCGTGCGAGAAGAATTGATGAACGCTCGGCTGGAGCTCCAGCGGATGCGGTCTCTGGCGGAACGGGGCGAGGCCAAGATTGCCTCCATGGCCCAGAAATCGGAGCAGGTTCGGCTCGATGCCGCGGCCCTCTCGCAGTTCAATCAGCGCAATCAGAAGCCTTCCCCCCGGGCCTGAACCTTCCCCGAATTCCTCGGTCAGACTGCCACTTGACACCAAGCTCGGGTATAGTCCTTGGGGTGGCATTTACTCATCCAAAGATTTGAGGAGAAGAATTCAATGAAAGCTGTTGTCGCTATTGCCGCTATTGCCTTGCTTGCAGGGTGCGCCACTCCCCAACCCGATCAAAAGTCGGCTGCACCCGCTGCACCCGCTGCACCCGCTGCACCCGCTGCACCCGCTGCGGACAAAAAGGCCGCCGATACTGCCAAGGCCCGAGCCGATGCAATCAAGGCGGCCAAGGCCAAAGTCTTCCAGTTCCCGCCGGCTATCTACTTCGATTACGACAAGTTCGACATCCGCGAGAAATACCACCCAGTGGTCTCCGCATTCGGCAACTATTTGGCCGTGGATGACAAGGCCAAGGTGGTGGTTGAGGGCAATGCCGATGAGCGCGGAACCGTTGAGTACAACCTGGCCCTGGGTCAGAAGCGCGCGGAGGCGGTGAGCATTGGTCTGCAGGCGGTGGGTGCCAAGCCCACTCAGATCGAGACGATTAGCTTTGGCGAGGAAAAGCCTTGGAACAAAGGCAAGACCGAAGAGGCCTTCGCCGAGAATCGCCGGGCTGATCTGAAGCTGCGCTAGTTTTTTCTGTATGTGATTGATCGAGAAGCCCGCCGCCGCGCGGGCTTTTCTATTTACCAGTTACTCTTGAGCGTATGACTGACAAAATCAGAGCCTTTGAAGAAGAGCGAGTGCGAGAGCAGGCCAAGCGACTGCAGGAGGCGCGGCTTGCCCTGGGCCTGACCATACACGATTTTGTGCAACCCCTGAGCACCTCTCGCTCGCAGCTCGATGCCATTGAGCGAGGGAATGTGGATGCCTTCTATGCGCCTTTCTACTACGAGCGGCTCTTTCGTCGTTATGCGGAGGTGCTCTCTTTTTCACCCGAGGCCATTGACGAAATGGTCCAACGCTTCAGTCCGGAGGTGCCGCAAGATGTGACCGACGCCGATAACTCAAGTGAAGATGCTTGGGCCGAGGGGGCCACGGACGGGCAGTCTTCGGTTGAAACCGATGAGGCCGCTCGGCAGGGTGTCTCTGAGGGCTCCTCCAATTCTTGGGGTGCCCCCAGCGGTGGCAGCGCGCATCGTGTGAGCGAGTCTGGCAGCATTCAGAGCAGCGAGAGCAACGAGGTAATCCCAAAATCGGGTTCGGAGAACGCGCGCAGCAACAACGCCTCTTTGAGTCGGTTAATGAGCGCGGCCGGTGAACAGGCTGCCAAGGGCGATCAGGCATCGAACTGGGGAATCATTGCGGCCTTTGGACTGCTCGCCGCAGGTGTGGTGGTTGCGCTGATTGTTGCCAATTCAGACGACGACCGCGTGCCTGCCAAGGCCCCCGAAGCACCTGCACCGACGGCCGCTCCCGCAGACAATCCCAACCCGCAGGCAGAGTCATCTGGCGCCCAGCCGGCAGGGCAAGTTTCTGGCCAGCCGGCCTCCAACGCCGCCGTTCCAGCCAAGCCGCCTGCGGCCGCTGGCGCGACAACGCAACCGGCTGCTGTAACACCCAATACCGCTGCCGCAGCCCCAGCGAAGTCCGCGCCGACAGCAACCCCGACAGCAACCCCGACAGCAACCCCAACCTCGCCCAATCAGGCAACGCCTCCTGCCGCTCCCGCCAAGGCGGCGCCGCCCAGCGCCGCACCTGCGCAGACACCAGCCGCCTCGGTAGCCCCAACTCCGTCAACGACCCCGGCCGCTCCAAACCCTCCATCGAATAACGCGTCGAACCCCGCTGCGCCTGCTGCGCCTGCTGCGCCTGCTGCGCCTGCTGCCTCGCCAGCACCCACGAAGTCCTCGCCCCCCGGACCTTCCTCCTCTGCTCCCGCCATGGAGGTAACGCCCAAGGCCCGCACCTGGATCTGGGTTCGGGAGGCCGACGAGAAGGTTCGTGAGTTTGGCGTTGCTGCTGGCGAGAAGGTGGTTTTTCAAGACATGCCCATTTACTTCGTGATTGCCCGGCCCGGAGAGAGCGATATCCGTGTTCAGGGCAAGGCAGTGAAGCTTCCACGAACCGACCAAGAGCGCGATATTGGTCGCTATGGTCGCAGCCAACTCATCGAGGCCAAGCCGGCCAGCGCCAATTAATCTTCTGCTGTTCTTTGGCCTTGCGGCCATCTGGGGTGCGTCGTTTCTCTTCTTGCGTTATGCAAGCCCCGCCTTCGGCCCCATTCTGGCGGCTGAACTCCGTGTCAGCATCGCCTTCTTCTGCCTTCTTGCGCTCTCGTCGTTGCTCGCAATCTTCCGAGATCGCGCAAGCGGCCCGACACCCTGGAGAGTCTTCACCGTTGTGGCCGCTCTCAATAGCGCGGTGCCATTTGCACTCTATGGCTATGCCGCACTCCATCTTCCAGCGGGCTACCTGGCCATCTTGAATGCCTTGGTTCCCCTCTGGGGCGGTCTGTTGGCCACTGCCTTCTTGGGCGAGCAACTGCGCCTGGGTCTCGTAGGGGCCGTGCTGCTGGCAGGCGTTGGTGTGGGAATGATTGTTCAGCTCGGCCCAGTGAGTCTCAACCTTCAAACGGGTTTTGCGGTTCTGGCTTGTGCCGGTGCCACCCTCTGTTACGCAATTGCAGGGCAACTCACGACACGTTTTCTCTCCGATCGAAGCCCACTTGAGAATGCGACCAAGAGCCTGGGCCTGGCCAGCCTTCTGCTTCTTCCTCTGATTGTTTTTGATCTACCCACCGCAGAGCCCACTCCGCAGGCCTGGGCCTCGGTGCTGGCCTTGGGGCTTTTGTGCTCGGCCTTTGCCTATTTGCTGTTCTTTAGGCTCATTGCCCAACTCGGTCCGATCAAGGCAACGAGTGTGACGTTTCTGATTCCCGCATTCGGAGTCCTTTGGGGGCATCTCTTTCTAAATGAGCCCCTGACCTGGGTGATGGGCCTGGGCTTTGCGCTGGTTCTAATGGCCAGCCTGATCGTGCTTCAACCCACTCGCGAGAGTACCGCCTCGAGCGCCTGAAAAACTGCATCGAGGTCTCGGACGACCACCGGCTGGTTGAGGTGTTGGTCGTCGAGAAAGCCATGGTCGCGGACCTCTTCCATATACATGAGCAGTCCGTCGAAATAACCCATGGTGTTGGCGATGACCAGCGGCTTTTCATGCGCATAGGTGGCCGCACCCGTCCAGACTTCGAATAATTCCTCGAGGGTGCCCACACCCCCGGGCAAGACCAAGAATGCATCGGCCCGACGACTCATCTCGATTTTTCGCTCGATCATGGTCTCGACCTCCACGAGCTCATCGAGGTCTCGCATAACCACCTCGGTGGTCATGAGGTAACTTGGAATGACACCTGTAATGCGAGAGCCCGCATCACGAGCCGCTGTCGCCACAATGCCCATGAGGCCAATCTGGCCCGCGCCGAAGACCATGTCCCAGCCGCGCAGCCCAATGCCCGCGCCGACAGCCTCGGCCAGCGAGGACCAGACCGGGTCATGACCGGTTCGAGAACCACAGAAGACACAGATGCGGGGTGGCCGTTTCGAGGTCGAGGGAGTCGGAGAAGCATTCATAGTCGAGCTTGGATAGAGTATGCGTTATGTTGAAAGAAATCATTCCGTCACTGCTCAGTGAACTGGGCCTTGGCGTGCTGCCTGGGTGGGCGAAACCACTCTTGGCGATGGTGAACCTGGTGGTCATTCTGCTCGCCGCCTGGTTATTGCTCGCGCTGAGCAATCGTCTGCTGAGTGCCTTTCATGAGCGGCTGAAGTCACGCACCGAGTCGGTTGAAGAGCAGCGCCGCATCGAGACTCTCGAGCGGGTCTTTCGATACATGGCCTCGGTGGTTGTCTGGGTGGTGGCCATCATGCTCATGCTCTCGGAGCTCGGCATATCCATCGCCCCCATATTGGCCACTGCCGGTGTGGCCGGACTCGCGGTGGGATTCGGTGCCCAGAGCCTGGTCAAGGATTACTTCACGGGTTTTGTCATGCTCATTGAGAACCAGATTCGTGTGGGCGATCTGGTGGAAGTGGCTGGGAAGACAGGCACGGTCGAGGAGCTCACCCTTCGCTATGTTCGACTCCGCGATTACAGCGGCTCGGTCCATTTCGTGCCCAACGGCATTATTTCCTATGTGACGAACCAGAGCCGAGACTTTGCCTATGCGGTGGTTGATGTCGGAGTGGGTTATGGCGAGGATCTTGAGCGGGTCTTCGCGATCATGCGCACTGTGGCCGATTCCTTGCGCAAAGAAGTGCCCACTCGTTCCAAAATTCTAGATGACCTCGATATTGCGGGGGTGGACCAGTGGGCGGATTCGGCGGTGATGATTCGTGCTCGGCTCAAGGTGGTGGCACTCGAGCAGGCCTTGGTGCGACGAATATTTCTTGCGCGCTTAAAGCAGGCCTTCGATGCACAGGGCATCGAGATTCCCTTTCCGCATCGGCGGGTCATTCAGGTCTCGGAGAATTCAACGCCTCGAGTCGATCAGGCGACGGAATAACACCACAATTACCGCGGCCAACGGCACGGCAATCAAGATGCCGAAGAAGCCAAAGAGGGCGCCAAAAAAAACCAATGCGAATATCACCGCAAGGGGATGGAGGCCCACACGGTCACCGACCAACTTCGGCGTGAGCACAAAACTCTCGAGCAACTGCCCCAGGCCATAGATGATGCCCACTGCAATCAGTGTCTGCATCCACCCCAACTCTAGCAACCCCGATACCAGGGCGAGCAACACACCCAATGCAAAGCCCGCGTAGGGAATGAAGACCAATAGCCCCGAGATGAGTCCGATCGATAGCCAACTCGAGAAGCCTGCGATGAGAAGCCCCAAGCTGTAATAGACCGATAGCGCGAGCATGACGCGCAACTGCCCCTGGAGGTAACCCTGCAGCGTGATGTGGACCTCTTTGCTGGCCTCGCGAACATTCTCACGGTGCCTCTCGGGGACCAGCCAGAGGGTCTTGGAAAGAATCTGTGCCCAGTCCTTCAGAAGAAAAAAGAGTGCAACAGGAACCAAGACGAGCCAGCCCAGAAGGGCCAGCAGAGCGCCCAACCCAGATTGAAGGGCACCCCATACGGTGGAGGAGAGATCGGACGAGCGCGATGAGAGCCAGTCGAGGAGTTTTTGTTTGAGGGCCTCGGTGTCATCGATGGGAAGACCCGTCTGCGCAAGCCATGGGTAGACCTGGGCATAAACCGTGGCAATCAATTCAGGCAGGCGTTCCTGGAGTTTGCGAATCTCGTGGTTGACCACTGGGACGCCAATGGCCACCAGGCCGACCACCAGGGCCAGACCCACCAGAATGGCCAGAATGCTAGAGAGTGCGCGCGGGCTGCCCCATGCGCTGAGCCGATTGGCAATGGGCTCGAGCATGTAGGCCAGAAGAAACGCAGCGGCAAAGGGGGCAAGTGCCTCGGTCATCAAGTGCTCTGAAGTAAACCAGCGATGAGAATAACCGAGCTACCCGCCAATAGCCCAGGAATGAGTCCACCCAAGCGTGGGTGGCGCCAGAGCATGACTGTAAAGCCAAGGCCGGCTGCAAGGAGCCGCGCGCTCGTGGGTAGTTCGGCCAAGAGACCCACCGGCAGGGTCATGATGCGAAAGACGAGCCCCGCCACCATGGCGTAGGTAACGCAGGCAATCCACTTGAAGAATTCGCTATTGGTGTTGATGCGACCCGAGAGGCCCACGCCCAGGGCACGCCAGAGATAAGTGCCGACCACCGCACCAAAGAGCGCCCAGACCTCTGTCACGGCTTGCCTCGAGCGTCGAGGATTCGAATGATTAGGTAGGCAATGGTCCCGCCGATGAGTCCGGTGGCCAGCAGGCTGTAATCGCGAGAGACCAAATAGGTGAGTGGGCCCAAGAAAGCACCAAGGAATATGGCGATTCTGTTTGCAGGCGGGCGCACCTCTGCAAAGGTGAGCAGGAAAAACAATGGATTGAGAAACACAAGGGCCAGGGTAATGGGCAGCGGCACTGTGCCCGCCAGTTGATAACCAATGGCGGTTGCCGGGGCCGAGACGCCCCAGCAGACCAGGCCCAGCCCACAGAAGTAGGCGCGTCGATGAAGGGGATCCATCTTTGGGAAGTCGCGCATGGCGATGGCCCAACTGGTCATCGAGAGCGTGTGCACCCATAGGTAGAGCTTTGCATCGCGACACTCGGCAGGAATCTGCGGCAGCACCGTTAGAGTCATGGGAAGAAAGCGCGCCGCGGTGAGTGCGGCAGCCAAACCGATGACAAATGCGGTGGCGCCGGTGGCGACCATCTCGGCAAAGACCACCTGACCGGGCAGGGCGTACATGAGCAGGCTGCTGGCCGTGGTGACCCAGAAGGAGAGCCCAATGCTTTGGCCCAAGGCCCCAAAGCCCAGCATGCCCGCAAACAACACGGCCGCCGGGGCGCCGAGTGCGTCGCGCAGGCCGCTTTTGAATGCTTGGGCTTCGGATTCGAAAATCAGTGAAGGGGGCTGGGTGCTCATGCGGGCGGGGTCGCGAATCCCGAATTGTATGATTGCCCGCAATGAAGACACTTTTCTCCAGCCTCTACCGGCGGGTGATGCTCTGGTCTCGCCATCCGCGTGCGGTCTGGATTCTGGGAGGACTCAGTTTTGCCGAGTCCTCTTTCTTCCCGATTCCACCGGATGTGATGCTTGCTCCCATGAGCCTCGCCCAGCCAAGGCGAGCCCTCTGGTTCGCAACGGTCACCACAGTCACTTCTGTTGCGGGCGGTGTGGCGGGCTATCTGATCGGCCTCTGGGCCTTCTCAGCCATTGAGCCTTGGCTGATGCAGTCGCATTATTGGCCCGCGTTTCTGAAGGCCCAAGAGTGGTTCGATGAGTGGGGTTTCTGGGCGGTTTTTATTGCAGGCTTCTCCCCAATTCCATACAAAGCATTCACCATCGCAGCGGGTGTTGCGGCAATGCCCCTGCTGCCCTTTGTCTTGGCCTCTCTGATTGGGCGCGGTGGCCGCTTTTATCTCGTGGCCTTGCTGATGCGGTGGGGTGGTTCCGCCATGGAGGAGGCCCTGGCGCGAATCGTGGATCGACTCGGCTGGATCACTGTAGGACTTCTTCTGCTGGCCCTGGCTTGGCAGGCCTGGTCCTAGTCACCAGCCAAACACCCACCACTGTGGTGAGTGTTCCCAGCACTGTAATCAGCGTGATCGGCTCATCGAAGAGAACCCAGGCCATGGCGGCCGTAGTGGGTGGCGTGAGATAGAGCAGGCTGGTGACATTGGTGGCCGCGCCCTCTCGAATGAGCACGAAGAGCAGCGAGATGGCCCCAATAGAGATGGCGAGGACCGACCATGCCATTGAGAAAACAAACTCGGGATGCCAGTTGATTACGCGGGTCTCTAAAAAGAAAACAAATGGCAGGCAGACCAGGGCAGCCGCCACAAACTGAATCGACATGCCGGTCATCAGATCAAAGTCGGGGCAGGCCCGCTTCTGATACAGGGTTCCGATGGTGATTGATGCCAGTGCAATGGCCGAGAGGCCCAGGCTCAGTGTGGTGAGCCCGGTGAGTGAGACCTTGGTGGCCACCACGAGTCCCACACCGGTGAGCCCCATGGCAAGTCCGATCCATTGGGTGGGGTGGATGCGTTCACGAAGAAGGCTCAAAAACGCGGCGGTCAGGATGGGTTGCAGGCCCATGATCAGCGCCACCAGGCCGGCGGTCATGCCCTCGCGAACCGCTGCCCAGACGCCGCCCAGATAGCCCGCCTGAAGCAACAAGCCCGCAATGGCGATGCGAAGACCGAGCGCCGCAGGCGGCCAGGGCCGGCGCAAGACAAGTGCAATGGGAATGAGCAGCATAAGCACGAGCACAAACCGAATCAGAAGAAAGGTCATGGGCTCGGCATGGGGCATGCCGTAGCGGGCCACAATAAAGCCGCTGCTCCAGATGAGCACAAAGATGAGCGGGAAGCTCGCGCGCAGTGGGGCGGGGATGGTCATTCGGGGGCTTGAGGCGGCAGAGGCATTTGCATCGATTTGGGGGGATAATGCCTGAATGTCATTTAAAGACCTGGGGCTCCACCCAGACATTCTCCAAGCCGTTGTGCAGGCAGGCTACGAGAACCCCACACCGATTCAAGAGCAGGCCATCCCACATGTGATGTCGGGCCTCGATGTCATGGGCGCGGCCCAGACCGGAACGGGCAAAACAGCCGCCTTCACCCTGCCTATATTGCATCGGCTCATGCCGCATGCGAGCACCAGCGTGTCGCCCGCGCGCCATCCGGTGCGGGCCCTCATGCTCGCCCCCACCCGCGAACTCGCCGACCAGATCTTTCAGAATGTGCAGCAGTATTCGAAGAGCACACCGCTTCGCTCTGCGGTGGTCTTTGGTGGTGTGGACATGAACCCGCAGGTCGCCAACCTTCGGGCGGGCGTGGAGATCCTCATTGCCACCCCCGGCCGACTCCTCGACCATGTGCAGCAGAAGTCGGTGAACCTCTCGCAGGTCACTATTCTTGTGCTCGATGAGGCCGATCGAATGCTCGACATGGGCTTTCTGCCAGACCTCCAGCGCATCGTGAATCTCCTGCCCAAGGAGCGCCAGAGCCTGCTCTTCTCCGCCACCTTCTCGCCCGAGATCCGCAAACTCGCCAAGACGTTTCTCAAAGAGAATCCCGTGTCGGTGGAGGTCGCCCGGCGCAATGCCACGGCCGAGAATGTCACCCAGCAGGTCTATCGGCTCGATCGTCCCGAGGCCAAGCGCGCCGCTGTGATTGAGTTGGTCAAGACCCTGGGCCTGCGTCAGGTGATTGTCTTTACCAATACCAAGATTGGTGCGGGCCGACTGGCCCGTGAACTCGTGCGAGAGGGCATTGCCGCAGATGCCATTCATGGTGACAAGAGCCAGAATGAGCGCTTGAGCACCCTTGATCGTTTTAAGAAGAACGAGGTCGAGGTGCTGGTGGCCACCGATGTGGCCGCCCGAGGACTCGACATTGCAGAGTTGCCGGCGGTCATCAATTACGACCTGCCGCACACACCCGAAGACTATGTTCACCGTATTGGTCGCACGGGCCGTGCGGGCGCATTTGGTCAGGCCATCTCTCTGATGACCGATGACGACGAGCGCAACCTCAAGGACATTGAGGCCCTTGTTGGCAAGAAGTTTTCTCGCGAGCACCTGCACCTGAGTGCGGCCAGTCTTCGTTCACGGGGTGCAGGCAGCTCAGGTGATTCCAGTGGGTTTTCATCGTCGCGCCACTCGGATCG
>Ga0208048_1000349_pt1 | contig 24690 bp, 28 predicted proteins | sample Malawi_45m_30L_FD_184163 | JGI IMG/M metagenome (GOLD analysis project Ga0208048, IMG submission 184163) | Freshwater microbial communities from Lake Malawi, Central Region, Malawi to study Microbial Dark Matter (Phase II) - Malawi_45m_30L... | ecosystem: Environmental > Aquatic > Freshwater >...
CATTTTGATGCCATTTACCTACAACATCTCAGTAGGTATTGGAGCTGGATTTGTTTCTTATGTAGTGATTAGATACTTGCAAGGCAGACGTAAGGATGTTCATCCTCTACTTCTTCTCACTGCAGGTCTATTTATGATCTACTTCCTCAATAACCCGATTAACGTTTGGGTTTCTTAAACAAGTAGTTGCCATTAAAGATCTGGCCCGGTTTATCCCGGGCCAGATCTATTTCACCAGATAATTATTGTTTTTCCTTTGTTTTCCAAGAGTTGGTTCACTCTCGAAAAGGGCTTAGATCCAAGAAATCCTCGGTGAGCTGAAAGTGGGCTTGGATGAACTCCTTCGACTAGGCAATCCGGTTTAAAAAGATGGGCTAGTTCTCTGGCACTTGTTCCCCATAGCAGGCCAACTGCTCCCAAGTTTGCGCAGTGCGCAACAATTTTCTCAGTTATTTCTTGCCAGCCTAACTTTGAATGTGAACCGCTCTCACCTGCGGTAACAGTAAGGACTCGATTTAGCAGCATTACTCCTTGACCTGCCCATTTAGTCAGATCGCCATCGGCCGTTGTTGTTGAACCAATATCGGTCATGATTTCTTTTTGAATATTTAACAGCGATCCTGGAAGACCAGTCTTTCTGGCAGGAACAGCGAAAGAGAGGCCAATCGCATCCGAAATATTTGGATATGGATCTTGCCCAACGATAATTACCTTCACTTGTTCAGGCTTAAGCTCCAGCGCGCGGAATAAATACTTTTTGTCTGGCAGTATCCGCTCACCTTGGTCAGCTCGCTTTTGTAGCTTTGCGCCAAGCTCATCAATCTGCGAGTTAACATCTTGGAGGAGTTCCTTCCAATGATTCGGAACTAAAGAAGAAAGCATTAATCTTTTGCCACAGCAAAGTAACGCAAACCATTAAAGGATAATGAAACCCTGACGCCAAAAACCTCTTCGATATTCGCCTCGGTAAGAGTTTCGGATATCGCTCCGGCATAGAGCGCTTGACCTTCTTTAAGTAAGAGCGCGTGCGTGGTGCCTGCCGGTATCTCCTCAATATGATGAGTGACGATTACGGTTGCTGGGGCGCGCTCCTCGTTGGTGTATGAGGTGATGCGAGAAAGAATATCTTCACGGCCTCCAAGATCTAATCCAGCAGCTGGTTCATCAAGTAATAGAAGTTCAGGATCTGCCATAAGCGCTCTTGAAATTTGAACTCGTTTCTTCTCACCTTCACTTAAAGTGGAAAGAGTTCTCTCTCCCAACTCTCGCACTCCAAAGATTGTTAGAAGCGCTTTAGCCCTTGATTCATCCCAGAGATCATAATCTTCCTGCCATCTCCCAGCGATTCCATACGCTGCAGTTAATACAACGTCTATTACTTTCTCATCTCCTGGGAGAAATTCCATCATTGCGCTAGAGGTAAATCCAATTCGCGGCCTTAACTCAAAGACATCAGTTGATCCCATCTTCTCGCCAAGAATCTCCACACTGCCTTTGCTTGGATGTATTAAAGCAGCAAGTAATTGCAGAAGTGTTGTCTTGCCCGCTCCATTTGGGCCAAGGATGACCCATCTTTCTTGCGAATTAATCTGCCATGAAATGGGTCCTAAAATGCGCTTATTAGATCTTAGAACTTCCACCTCAACGCACCGCAATAAGGGTTCCATAGGGCGAAAAGATACCTCGTTGTTATTGAGTATTCGCTAAACTTCGGCAGTGAAAGCAAGGGCAATTATTCTCATAAGTGGTGCGGCGAGCCAAGTTCCCAATCAATTGGTGGATCAAACCTTAAAACCCTTCACTCTAAGAATTCTGGATCGACAAGAGATACTTATGGCCGGCCACATGATTTTGGCTCTTGAAATGGAGCTAGATCCCGCTCACCTAGATGCTGTTGAATCAGATTTAATAAAGGCTCTTGAAAAATTCGATGTTGCATGTGAATTGCTATGAAATACAGATTGATTCTCTTTGATGTCGATTCAACTCTAATCAAGCAAGAGGTAATTGACCTACTTGCTGAGAAATCTGGTCATGGCAGAGAGGTTCAGCAAATCACGGCTAGTGCCATGCGGGGGGAAATCGACTTTACCCAGGCTTTATCAAAGCGAATTTCATTCCTTGAGGGGCTCCCAGAATCGGTTTTTGATGACGTTCTAGATCAAATCTCATTTTCTGATGGTTTTAATGAATTGTATACACACCTACGCGAAAACGATTTTCTCATAGGTGCTATCTCTGGCGGCTTTCATAATGTTTTGGATAAGTTATTTGCTTCGATAGAACTCGATTTCTTAAGGGCCAACGTTTTAGAGGTACTCGAAGGAAAACTGACAGGCAGACTCTTATCGGGTCCAGTAGATAGAGTGGCTAAGGGCAGAGCGCTCAAGGAGTTTGCTACTGCGCATAATGTTGCTTTGGAAAATACTGTTGCGGTAGGAGATGGCGCAAATGATATTGAAATGATTGAATTGGCTGGCCTTGGTGTTAGTTACATGGGCAAAGAGGTGCTCAGGGCCAAAGCTGATCTGCATCTTGAGCACCCCGGATTAGATGCTTTAATCGAACACCTGAAGTAACGCGCTAGAGCCGGCAGGAATGAATGTCGGTAACTAGGATTCCTCGAGCTCCAATGGCCCAGAGTTGATCCATGACAGCATTAATTTCATGGCGCTTAACCATCGCTCTGACCGCTACCCACGCCTCTTTTTGAAGTGGTGAAATGGTTGGCGACTCTAATCCAGGCGTGAGTTTGCAAGCTTTATCAAGATTCATTTTCTCTATATCATAATCAACAAGAACATATTGCCTGGCAATAACGACTCCTTCAATTCTGCGAATCAATACTTCGATTGCACTTGATCGCTGCAAACCTTGTCGCTGAATCAAAATAGCTTCACTATTCATTATTGGTTCGCCACAGGTGACCAATCCTGCGCTCTTCAAAGTGCCGCCAGTTGAGACAACATCAGCTATTACATCTGCTAAACCAAGGCGAATAGCACTCTCGACTGCTCCATCTAGGGAGATAACAGTAGCCTTGATATTCTCCTTAGCTAAGAAGTTCTTAACTAGACTTGGATAAGCAGTTGCAATTCTTAAGCCAGAGAGGGATGGAATCGGTTGATTGGCTGCGAAATGAAAGGAGCTTCTTCCAAAATCTAAGGCCATTACTTCAACGGCTGAGCTTCCTGAATCTTTAAGAAGATCGCGTCCAGTAATGCCAATCTCCAGCTCGCCACTTCCGACATAAGTTGCTATATCTCTTGGGCGTAAATAATAAAATTCAACTTTATTATCAGGATCAATCAATACCAAATCTCGAACGTCACTGCGCTGCCGATAGCCTGCTTCCTTGAATATCTGGCTTGCAGATTCAGCTAGCGAACCTTTGTTGGGTAGGGCAACTTTAAGAAACAAATTATCTGAGCCCATCTTCACAACTCTCTATAAATATCTTCGAGAGAGAGGCCGCGAGCAATCATTAGTACTTGAAGATGATAAAGAATTTGACTTATCTCAACTGCCAAGGCTTTATCAGATTCGTGTTCAGCCGCTAACCACACCTCTCCGGCTTCTTCCAATACCTTTTTACCGATGGCATGAATACCGTTCTCCAAGAGTGAAATAGTGTTACTACCACTCGGTCTCTTGGTTGAAATTTCTTGCAATTCAGCCCAGAGAGACTCGAAGGTTTTTGGTGACGAAGATTGAGAAATCACCTATTAAGTTTACCCAATATCCTTCTTCTCGTGCTTGACGATTTATGCCTAGCAATTATTTGCGAGGACACGGAGTTTCTCGACCATAGCGCCAGGATCTCCTGATTTATAGACTGCTGAGCCTGCTACAAAAGTATCTGCACCGGCCCGACGGGCTGTTTCAATAGTTGATAAGGAGATGCCACCATCGATTTGAAGCCAAACATCATTTAGCTTGCGCTGCTCTAGATAGCGACGAGCTTTCTCAACCTTTGGCATCATTGAGGCCATAAAGGACTGACCACCAAAACCTGGTTCAACAGTCATCACAACGATCATATCTATTGCTGGCAGAAGTTCTTCAACTACTTCGATTGGTGTATCAGGTTTGATAGCAAGTCCAGCTCGCTTTCCAAAGCTTCTGATACTTTTTAGAGTCTGCAAGGGATCTTGGCAGGCTTCAAAATGAACAGTGATACTTACGGCATTTTCTGAGCAATATTGACTGACCTTCTCATCTACTTCTGCCACCATGAGATGCACATCTATTGGAAGAGTTGAAAAATTTATGATTTCTCGGATTCGCTCAGTCGAAAAAGTAAAATTAGGAACGAAAACATTATCCATTACATCTAGATGGATCAGATCTGCCGTTGAAGCCACCTTCTCAATTTCCCCTGGAAGATCATCGAAATTGGCATGTAGAATGCTAGGACAAATTCTTATCATCCAACACTCTCCTTACTCCTTAAAAGCGAAAGGAACATAGCATCAGTGCCATCGCGATGTGGCCATAATTGTAAATCACCGTCAATATCTGCCCGTTCATCTTGAACGGGAATTCTTGTGAAATTACTATGCTGTTTAAGAAAAGATCTAATCTGGAACTTAGTCTCAGCTTGGTGGGATGAGCAAGTGACATAGGCAATGATGCCGCCGGGTGAAAGCAAGCGCGTCGCAGACTCTAAAAGTTCACTTTGCAACTGAGTGAGATTCTTTAGATCTTGAAGATTTCGTCTCCATCTAACCTCTGGCCTTCTTCTAAGTGCTCCAATTCCAGTGCAAGGCGCATCAAGCAGTATTCGATCAAACATTCCAAGCTCATCTGGCATGGATCGGCCATCGCAGACACTAACTTCGCCATGGTGCATCACTTGAGAGACTAATTTTGCTCGTTCATTTGAGATCTCGTTCGCAAGTAGAGATCCCCCGTCACGCTTCAATAACGCTGATAGATATGCAGCTTTTCCACCCGGCCCTGCACATAAATCTAGCCATCGAAGATTTGGTTTAAATTGGTCGTAAAACTTCTCCACAACAAGCTGAGATCCTAGATCTTGGACTCCAGCGCGTCTTTCTCTAATGGCTGCAATGTCTCCGGGATTTCCATCAAATGTCGCAGCAACAGAACTTGATGCTACTGCAAGTGCTCCGGCCTCCAGAAGATCTCCTTGAGTAGCCAAACCTGGCCAAGCAATCAGTGTTGGTTTCGCAGCGTTATTGTTTGCTTGAAGAAGGCTAATCACATCACTTGAGTTTTTTAGAGAATCAAAATATGAGCTTACAATCCATTCAGGGTGGGAGTATTCAAGTGCCAATCGGGAGTATTCCTGAATTGGTTTGGATAGTTGCTCAAAATCGAGCGAGTCAATCTTGCGCAAGATTGCATTTACAAATGAGGCTGTTGATTTTCCAACTACCTTCTTTGCTAGCTCGACACTCTCATAGATTGCAGCATGACTCGGAACCCTCATCTGTTTTAATTGATGCGCGCCAATTCTCAGCACAATCAGAGCTTTTGGATCTATCTGTTCTAAAGATCTATCGCTAGCCGCAGATATAAAGTGATCGTGCCTGCCCTGCATCCTAAGAGTGCCATAAACCAATTCCGTAGCAAGGGCGCGATCCTTATCGTCAAGCGATGATTCAGTGAGGGCCTTTGGAAGGATGAGATTGCTGTATGCGCCTTGGAGCCCTACCTCTGCAAGCACTTCGAATGCTAAGAGGCGTGGGTCATCAATTCTTCTGGGTTTATTACTCATTCAAAAGCACAAGGCAGCGTAATTCTTGCCCCTCTCAACCAATCACTACTACTCATCTCACGTTTATTTTCAGGCTTCACGCGGATAATCTCAAGAGAACCAGAACTAGTTCCAACGAGTAGAGGATTGAGAGAAATAACCTCACCGGCTACTCCATCTACTTCGGATACTCTGGCTTCGTTGATTTCAATTCGTGTGCCATTAAATGATGTGTAAGCACCAGGCCAGGGTTGAAAGGCCCTGATCTGCCTATCGAGAATTTTTGATTCTCGATTCCAATCAATCCTACCTTCGCTCTTTAAAATCTTCGGTGCAAGCGTTACCCCATCAGATTTTTGCATTCTAGCGGGCTCTCTTGCTGCAATCATTATTAGGGCCTGATTTACTGGTTGAATGCATAGAGATGACAGATCTTTCAAAACTTCATCACTTCTAGATCTATCATTCAATGGATAACTCAAAGTGGAATAAATCGGCCCGGTATCAAGGCCCTGTTCTAGTTTGAAAACCGTAACACCACTCTGCTCATCGCCGGCCGCTATGGCTCTCTGCACTGGCGCTGCTCCGCGCCACCTTGGCAGAAGCGAAAAATGAATATTGAGCCATCCATGCTTGGGTATCTGAAGCTCACTTGTTTTAATTAATCGACCATATGCGAGTGTGATAACGAGCTCTGCTTCAGCTTTTTGCAGAACATCTGCAAGCTCTTCATTCGAACTTGGCTTATAGCAAGTCACACCGATCTCCTGGCAATAAGAAGCAAAGTCATTACTACTTACTGACTGACCCCTCCCACTTGCACGATCGGGTGATGAGATGCCACCAAGGAGTTGATGTTCTGAATTCCATATATAGTAAAGAAGTTCCTTTGCAAGGGGTGAAGATGATGCAACAAGAATCTTCATCAATTACTCATCAATTAAAGACTCTTGCCGAATGTGGAATGTGGTGAGAGGCGTATTTCAGGTGCAGAACCTGCCTCACTTGCAGCCAGGAACCATTCAGCCTGTCTAATCTCTTTCATCGCTTCTTTGCGAAGTTCTGGTGGTAGTCGATCAATGAATAGAACTCCATTTAAATGGTCTGTTTCATGTTGCAACGCCCTTGCTAGAAGTTCCGTTCCCTCAACGATGAGTGGCTCGCCATGCATATCAAAACCCTTTGCAACCGCTCGCATTGCTCTTGGCGTTTGGTAAGAGAGTTCGGGGAACGAGAGGCAGCCTTCATCTCCTTCTTGAATCTCATCGCCAAGATCGAGAGTTGGGTTTACTAGATGGCCAAAGACATCATCAACATGCCAGACGAAAACTCTTAAGGGAACGCCTATTTGCGGGGCTGCTAACCCTGCTCCTGGAGCATCAATCATTGTCTCTGTTAAATCCTTAACTAAGCGTCTCAATTCCTTATCAAAATCGATCACTTCAGTTGCCGGGGTTGTTAATACCGGATCGCCAAAAAATCTAATTGGTTGAATCGCCATGGATTAATTCTAACTTACGAGGCTAAGAATTAGATCTTGTATGGATCTACGCGAATGGAGAAGAGATCCTGCCCTGATGCTGAACGATACTTCTGCAGAGCTTTTAGTGAGACCAAAAGAGCATGAGCCCCTTGGTGAGATATCTTGAGATGAATGGTTCGATTATCAGCAGATGTCAGAATCTCTAAGTTATCAAATTGTTCAAGAAGCTTTCTTCTAAGGCCAGAAATTGATCGCTCTTCACCAGAGACCTGAATTATTCGCACCGAAGGAGGAAGTGAAACTGCCTCTCTTTCGCTTCTTTCAGCGCGAATCGCTCGAATTACGTTATCGCTAATCAGCGCTTGGGAAAGAGGATGTGAAGAAGGTAAAGATAGATAAATAAAACCAGAAGAGCGTACCTTTGCGGCCGATTTAAACCATCTAAAGCGAAGCTCCTCCTCAGCGCGTATAAAAGCTCTATTAAGAAGCGCTTCACCATTGAGAAGCACTGCTCCGGCATAACCAGCACTGACCTCTGGCTCTACGCCAAAAGTTGAAACTACAATTGCCGGAGAGCCATCCAGAGTTGCGATGGCTTTATCACCTGTAGATGTGAAGATTGCAACTCTTGGAAAAGCTTTTCCAAGCTCTTCAACGATCTTCTCTGCTCCACCTTTGACGATGCGCACTTGATCTGCCTGACAGAACTGACAGCGCCATTGATCGCTTTGAAAATCACATAGCGAGCAAGAGTATTTATCTCTCTTGCCAATGATCAATCTTCCGCCACACTTACAGAGAGCTAAATTTCGACATCTCTGACAGGAGAAAGTACTTGCATAGCCTTTATCTGTCACGCTAACTAAGACCGGTCCTACCTTGAGCGCTTTTCGAATTGTTTCATGATAGGAGTTTGGTTCTGTGGCAATGTTTGCTCTGTGACCGCCAAGAAATTTCCGCTCGGTAATACTTGAGATCCAACCTATTTCAACTAATCGTGCTAACTCGAGTGAAATTGAGTGCGAAACGAAGCTAATGCTTGCGTTCTCATAATCTGATCTTAGAAGAGCCATATCTCTCACGTTCCAGTAGGGCGCCTTCTGCTCTTGAAAATGTTCTACCGATTCATCTGCAATCACGATCTCATCAATTTGAGACATAGGAGCAAGAATGGCGCTTCTAGTCCCTATAACTATTGCAGGCTTTGCTGAAGCCGCTAACTCGAAATTCTTTCTCCTCTGAGAAGAGGTTAGATGTGAACCGATCTCTATGACCTCTTGCTTCATCTCCCCCAGAGTTTTGACAACCTTTTCTATTTCTTTCTGTGTTGGAAGAATTAAGAGCAGATTCAAGCCCTTGCGCTCTTTAACAATTTTCACCACTCGAGACGCAATTGATTCTGAGCGGTTCAAGAGAAAAAGACGCCTTGTTGGCTTTGAGCCACTTGTTTTCCTGATCAGAGGGCTACCCACCGAGGGACTTATCGCTTTCGTAAAGGTTGGTAGTACTGCAGCAATAATTGATGCTTGATTTGCGATATAGCGCTCTGATACTTTCTTAGTGAATTCTAGAAAAGCTGGAGTGAGACGGACAGAGCTTAAGAGACTATCAACTGGCTTAAGTGCTGCTTGACTCTTGCTCTTGATTGATAGTACAACTCCATTTTTCAAATCATTCTTAAACGGAACCCTCACAAGAGAACCGACGTCAACTAATTCCTTTAGTTCCTCTGGAAGAAGGTAGGAGAAAGGTTGTTCTAAATGAAACACTCCTGTATCCACGAGAACTTCAACCTGCAAACTATCGGAACTTTGTCGCGTTCTTATTGCAGGTTTCCCTTTTTGGCGACGCAGGGTGAGTGGCTTATCTGTGGCCACGGAAAACCTTAACCCTTAACAGCTGCAGCTAGCGCGCTTGCTTTATCAGTCTTCTCCCAAGTGAAATCAGCTAACTCACGGCCAAAGTGTCCGTATGCGCTAGTTTTTGAATATATTGGGCGAAGAAGATTCAAGTCTCTAATAATCGCAGCTGGTCTTAAATCAAAAACTTTGAGAAGTGCATCTGATATTTGTTGAACTGGAATTTTCTCGGTTCCAAATGTTTCGACAAATAGGCCCACAGGTTGTGCTTTTCCAATGGCATAGGCAACTTGCACTTCGCAGCGATCAGCAAGACCGGCGGCAACTACATTCTTTGCAACCCAACGCATTGCATAAGCAGCTGAGCGATCAACCTTTGACGGATCTTTTCCACTAAAAGCTCCCCCACCGTGTCGAGCCATACCACCGTAGGTGTCTACAATAATTTTTCGCCCAGTTAGCCCGGCATCACCCATTGGTCCACCGATAACAAAGCGTCCGGTTGGATTTATAAGGATTCGCACATCACTTGCTGGCAGATCAAAAGAGGCTAAAACCGGATCAATAACAAACTTCTTAATCTCAGGAGCCATCTTCTTCTCAATATCTATTTCGGGTGCATGTTGAGACGAAATCACAACTGTATTAAGAGCAACTGGCCTATCTCCGTCATATTCGATGGTGACCTGAGTTTTTCCATCGGGGCGTAAATATCCAAGTTGACCATTCTTTCTCTCGCTAGAGAGACGTTCAGCAATTCTATGAGCCATCGCAATAGGTAGAGGCATAAGCTCTTTGGTATCTCGAGTGGCATACCCAAACATCAGGCCCTGATCGCCGGCTCCTTGTAAATCTAGTGGATCTTTTGAAGCGGCAACTCTTTCTTCGAAGGCATGATCAACGCCCACTGCAATATCTGGTGATTGTTGCCCAATAGAAATCGATACTCCGCAGCTATTTCCATCAAAGCCATTTTCAGGGCTGTCATAGCCAATATTGAGTACTGTTTCACGAACAAGTCCCATCACATCGGCATAGCCCTCAGTGGTTACTTCGCCAGCAACATGGACTTGTCCTGTTGTGATTAAAGTTTCACAGGCCACTCTACTTTTTGGATCTTGAGAAAGAAGTGAGTCAAGAACGGCATCTGAAATAGCATCTGCAATTTTATCGGGATGGCCCTCTGTGACTGATTCTGATGTAAAGAGACGCTTAGCCATTCATCTTCTCCAATTTCTTTGCCATATGAACAACTATGCTCTTTGCTACCTCGTGCTTACTAACGCCATTGAAATGAATAGAATCGATACCGAGTCCAATGAGCGTTCCGCTGGTTTGGTCCTGACCAAATATTGCGCCCCCAGAGACATCGTTAACATAGAGAAGATCAGCGCCCTTGCTTATCAGCTTCTCTCCACCAGCTTTAATTAAGTCTTTTGCTGTTTCTGCAGCGAATCCCACAACTACTTGATTACTTCTCTTACTCTGAGCCACCTTACTTAAAATATCTGGATTAGCGGTGAGGTTAATTGAGTCAAAATCAACCTTTTTGATCTTCGTTAAAGAACTAGATACTGGTCTAGCATCGGCAACCGCTGCCGCCATTACCAGGGCATCAGTGGTGCTAAATTCACTTTCAACTGCTGACATCATCTCTAGCGCGGTATTTACCTTGATAACTCTTACTCCATCTAATTCAAATGGATCGGTATGGCCTGCAATGACAGTTACTTCAGCACCGCTTCTAAGCGCTTCATAGGCAATAGCTAGACCTTGTCTGCCACTTGATTTGTTTCCAATAAATCTGACCGGATCAATTTCTTCTCTAGTACCGCCGGCTGTTACTAGGACTCTTTTGCCTTCAAGCACTAGCTCTATCTTGGCAAGGCTTAAAACTTGTGAGACTATCTTTGAACTCTCTAGAAATCTTCCAACTCCAATATCTTTACCTGATAGGCGCCCAACTTCTGGATCCATCACATAAAATTCGCGGGAGCGGAGCGTTTCAACATTTTGAACAGTGGCGCTATTGAGCCACATATTTGGATGCATCGCAGGAACTATTAGTTTCGGTGCATCTGATGCTAAGACTGTTGTTGTTAGTAAATCATCCGCTCGTCCCTGGGCTAGCTTTGCAATAGTGTCCGCAGTTGCTGGAGCAATTACGATTAGATCTGCGCTATCGGCAGCTGCTAGGTGTGAAACCTCTGCGGGATTTTCCCAAACCGTACTTAAAGCAGGCTGTCCTGAGAGGGCTTCCCAAGTTGCTCGACCTACAAAATTAAGGCTTGATTGGGTTGGAATAACTCGAACTAGAAAACCAGCATCTTGCAGGCGGCGAAGGAGATCACAAGCTTTATAAGCAGCTATTCCGCCAGATACTCCAAGAACTATCTGACGACCTTTGGGGAAGATTATCTTTTCGCCACTCATGGCTCTTCTTAACTCTGTGGCTCTAGATTCTCAATTGTTAAAAGGCCCTCATTGATCTCGCGCATAGCAATTGATAGAGGCTTTTCATGTACGTGGGTTTCAACAAGTGGGCCAACATATTCAAGCAGACCTTCACCAAGTTGTGAGTAGTAAGCATTGATCTGACGCGCTCTCTTAGCTGCATATAGAACTAGTGAATACTTAGTACCGCTCTTATCCAATAATTCATCGATCGGTGGATTGGTGATGCCATCTAATGTCGCCACAGCTACTCCCCTTTAAAAGGTTTTTCTTAAGGTTTACTTTCAATACGTCTATGAAGTGGCCAAGGATAGCAGTGCTTCAAGCACATCCTCGACTCGATGATTTACCAGGATATGCTCAAATTCCTTCGCTGCTGCCATCTCGCTACGAGCAAGATCTAGACGGGCTGCAATCCTCTCAGGTGAGTCGGTGCCTCTATTAACGATACGCGCTTCAAGTTCTTGGAAAGAGGGCGGCTGGAGGAAGACCAAAGTAGCCTCTGGCATAGCCGCCTTTACTTGACGAGCTCCTTGGATTTCAATCTCGAGCAAAACATTCTTTCCCTCTGATAACGCTTGATCAATAGGGGCTTTAATACTTCCATATCTAGCTCCAGCAAACTCTGCCCACTCAAGAAGTAGATTCTTAGATATCAATTCATCAAAGCTTTTATCGTCTATAAAATGATATGAGAGTCCATCAACTTCGCCCGCTCTCGGTTTTCTTGTAGTGGCTGAAACAGAGAAGAAGAAATTCGGATTATCAATTAGCTTTGAAACAATCGTGCTTTTGCCAACACCGCCGGGCCCGGAGAGAACAATTAATTTGCCACGTTTACTCATTAGTTGGCCTTCATTAATTCAAGAAGTTTTTCATATTGACTTCGCCCAACGCCACCTACTCGTCGAGTTGGCGAGATTCCAGCTTTTTCAAGAATATTCTTGGCCCGAACTTCGCCCACCCCGGGAAGAGATTCAATTAACTCTCGAACTCGCATCTTCTTGATTGATTCATCTTGCGCACTGAAAGCATCCTTCCAACTTTTCTTACCAACTTTGATCTCTTCCTTGAAAGCCGCGCGAGTTCTCCTTGCTGCAACAGCCGCTTTAAGCGCATCACGTCGCTCTTGTGTGGTTAAGTTTGGAGGAGCGCCCATGGCTTAATTAAACCAAGTTATCTAAGCGAAGCCGTAATCGCCTCTGCTGCTTGCTTTGGATCAGAGGCCTTTGTAATAGGACGCCCTATGACAACAAAATCTGCGCCAGCCTCTATCGCCTCCTTTGGCGTCATAACCCGCTCTTGATCATCACGCTCTGCGCCAGATGGTCTTACTCCTGGTGTAATTAAAGTTACCTTATCTCCCAAATGCTTTCTAAGAAGCGAGACTTCCTGCGGGGAGGAGACTATGGCTCTGGCTCCTGAGTTAACTGCGTTTTTTGCAAGGTTAAGAGTCAAATTCTCGATGTTCTCATTTAACCCCATAGCGCTCATCTGCTCTTTATCTAGTGAAGTTAGAATCGTCACCGCAGTAATTTTAACGTTTGGCAGGGTTGAACTAGCTGCGCTAATCATTTTGGAGCCACCAGATGCGTGAACGGTAAGAAACTTTGGATTTAAATCTGCAACTGACCTACATGCGCCAGCTACAGTATTAGGAATATCGTGAAGCTTTAGATCAAGAAATATTTCTATACCGCTAAATCTACTTTGAATTTCTATGACCCCACGCTTGCCATGAGCAAGATAAAACTCTAGACCTAATTTGTAGATAGCGATATGTTCCTTGGTTAAATTGATCATCTCAACCGTACTTGCCATATCGTTAAAATCAAGGGCAAGGATTACCTGGCTACTATTTTTCATGAGCTACACCTACAGCAGCTGCAACAGAGTTGAATTTGCGTTCTTTCAGTAGATCTATCAGCTCACTTTTAACTTTCATTACTGCCGTTGGGTCTCCGAAATTTGCTGTTCCGACTGAAACTGCCGAAGCTCCCGCCATAATCAACTCAAGGGCATCTCGACCTGATGCAACCCCGCCCATTCCTAAGATTGGAGTATTTTTAAAGGCAGCATGTACTTGATAGATGGCTCTAACTGCTACAGGCCTAATCGCTGGCCCTGATAGCCCTCCCGTTTTACCCGCTAATTTAGGACGCATGGCATCGATATCAATTGCCATTCCGAGCAAAGTGTTAATCAGCGCTAACCCATCTGCGCCTGCACTTATTACCTCTCCTGCGATAGAGAGAATATCTGTGACATCTGGTGAGAGTTTTACAATGATTGGAAGTTCTCCACCTACATTTCTTCTAACTGATTCAACTACTGACTTTGAAGCTATCGGGTCGCAGGCAAAAACCATCCCTCGATTCTCCACATTTGGGCAGGAGATATTGACTTCAATGCCGCTAATCCCAGCCACTGCCCTTAATTTTCGAGCAAGTGATGCATACTCCTCAATCGTCTCTCCAGAGATTGAAACTATGACGCGAGCGTTCTTTGCAATTAGCCAAGGGATATCTTCGGAAAGGAATTGATCAATACCAGGTCCTTGTAATCCAATTGAATTAAGCATGCCACTTGGGGTCTCAGCCATCCGAGGAGTAGCTCGTCCTGACCGGGGCTTTACTGAAATTGATTTGGTAACCACCGCGCCTAGCTCATCTAAATCAAAAAACTGAGAAAGCTCCTTGCCTGAACCAGCGCAACCACTTGCTGTGAAGATTGGTGATGGAAAGAACTTACCGCCAAATTTGCAGCGGGGATCAAATGCTTGAAACTGGCTATCCATTAAAGCCCCATGTTCCTTGCGGAACTTTGCGCGAGCTATCCCAAACTACCTTTGAGCCATCCATAACTGGGCCATCGATACAAGATCTAGTCATCTTTATTACCCCAGTTGAATCCTTGACTGGAAGAACGCAGGTCATACAGATTCCAATTCCGCAGGCCATCGCCTCTTCAACCGCGCATTGGTGGAGCAGCCCAGCTTGAGTTGTAATTTCATCAATTGCAGCAAGCATTCCCATCGGACCACAAGAATAAATAATTTCACTTCCATGTTTCTCAATTAACCCTGGAAGCACCTGGGTGACTCGACCTTTAATTCCTGTTCCACCATCTTCGGTTGTAATAGTTAGTGAGTTAACGCTGCGCTTTCCTTCAAGAGGAGCATAAATCTTGCCAGCAGTTGATGCGCCAAGAACCATATCAACCCGACATCCGCGTTCTTTGAGAACTTCTGCGAGGCCGAAAAGTGGAGCGGAGCCATATCCCCCCCCAACTAAGAGCGTTGATGCAGGCTCTGTTGGAATGCCAAAGCTAGTGCCAAGTGGCCCAACAATATTTACCACTTCGTGAATCTCAAGACTTGTGAGCCATCGACTTCCCTGGCCATACGGGGCAACAACTAACTCAATAGTTCCGCCGTACTGACCACGATCACTTGCGCGATAGATTGCAAAAGCCCTGCGAAGAATCATTGAAGATCCAGTTCCACCTACGGAGATTGCAACAAAATTTCCAGGGCGACAATGGGCTGCCATATCCCCAGCCGCAAAGACCATATGATGATAAGCACCTACTCTTTTATTGGAAATGATTTCAGCGTTGCGCTGTTCAGCTTGCTTATTTATAGAACTCATGAAGCGTGCCAATCTTGAATTGATCTAGCAGTGAGTTTTCCTCGTCTAAGTTCCTTTATTCCCTCAACTGCCGCTCTCAGCCCAGGAAGGGTTGTTATGCAAGAAACGCCCCTAGCAACTGCTGCAGTTCTAATTTTTCGCCCATCTCGTGCAGCTCCACGTCCAAAAGGTGTGTTGATCACAAGGGCAATCTTGCCTTGATTAATTAGATCTACCGCTGAAATTGCTCTCTGATTTCCATCTTTCTCGCTATGTTTTGCAACGAGCTGCGTTGAAATACCATGCTTTCCGAGGAAATTATGAGTTCCAAGGGTTGCATAGAGCTCAAAATTTAACTCCGATAACCCCTTAACTGCTGAAACTGCCTCGCTCTTATCTTTGTCCGAGAGCGAGATGAAGATTGCGCCACTTTGCGGCAGAGCTCCAAACGCTGCAATCTGAGATTTTGCATAGGCTGCTCCAAAAGTTGAAGCAATTCCCATCACTTCGCCCGTCGACTTCATTTCTGGACCTAAAACAGTATCTACGCCTTCGCCATCCACTCTTCGGAACCTATTAAAGGGAAGCACTGCCTCCTTTACGCTAATGCCACTTGCAACACCATCACCAATTTCCGGAAGCCTTCCACTTTTTCGTAGCTCTGATATCTTGATTCCAGTTGCTATCAGTGCTGCCGCTTTTGCTACCTGTCTGCCCGTTGCTTTACTGACAAATGGAACAGTTCTAGATGCCCTGGGATTTGCCTCTAGGACATAAAGTTTTGATTCCGAGATTGCGTATTGAATATTGATTAGTCCTAAGACTCCAATACCAGAGGCAAGTTTTTTAGTTGCTTCGCGAATCTCGGCTATCAATTCCTTAGTTATAGATTGAGCTGGAATCACGCAGGCTGAGTCACCAGAGTGAACACCAGCCTCTTCAACATGCTCCATAATTCCTGCCAGGTAGAGTTCATTTCCGTCGTAGAGCGCATCAACATCTATCTCAATTGCATCATCTAAAAACTTATCAATCAAGACTGGGTGTTCAGGGTTTATCTGAGCCGCTATGGTTATGAACTCCTCTAAGGATGCATCATCATAAACAATTTGCATTCCTCGCCCGCCAAGAACAAATGAAGGGCGAACTAGTACTGGATAACCAACTTCGCTTGCCACCTTTAAAGCATCTGAATATGAAAAACCTGTGCCAAATTCAGGCGCTCTCAGTGAGTTCTCTTCTAGCACTTTTCCAAAAGCGCCACGATCTTCAGCTAGGTGAATAGCCTCCGGCGTTGTTCCAAGAATTGGAACCCCTGCGTTTTTCAGCTCTGCTGCAATTCCAAGTGGAGTCTGGCCACCTAATTGCACAATAACTCCAGCAATCGGCCCTGCAGCAAGTTCTGCGCGGTAAACCTCAAGAACATCTTCAACGGTTAATGGTTCGAAGTAAAGGCGATCTGCGGTGTCATAATCGGTAGAAACTGTCTCTGGATTGCAATTAATCATTATGGTCTCATAGCCCGCCTCTGATAAAGCAAAACATGCATGAACGCATGAGTAATCAAATTCAATACCTTGCCCGATTCGATTCGGTCCGCTTCCTAGAATCAAGATTGCAGGTTTACTTCGGGGTTTTACTTCGCTTTCTAAATCGTAGGATGAGTAGTGATAGGGAGTAAAGGCTTCAAACTCACCAGCGCAGGTATCAACGGTTTTATAAACCGGAAACAAACCTAGTCTCTCTCGCACTTTCAATATCTCTGAAGCGTTAGTGCCGCGAAGCTGGGCTATTTGTTGATCTGAAAAACCCATCCCTTTGGCACTGCTTAAAAGCTCTAGAGATAGATCACCTGCGGCTTTAATCTCTGAGGCTTTACTGTTTATCTCGGCGATTTGAGAAAGAAACCAAGGATCAATTGCGCACCTTGCAAAGACTTCTTCGATTGATGCCCCGAGCGCTAGCGCTCTTTGAACTTGAAGCAACCTATCCTGTGTCGGTATGGAAATTTTCTCCATCAATTCTTCAAGGCGCTCTGAAATGTCCCAAGAGAAAGATGAGCCCTTCTTCTCCAAGCTTCGCATTGCTTTTTGAAGCGCTTCAGGAAAAGAGCGACCAAAGGCCATAGCTTCTCCAACGCTCTTCATCGTCGTTGTCAGACGTGTATCAGCTTCAGGGAATTTTTCAAAAGCAAAGCGAGGAATCTTCACCACGATGTAATCAAGAGTTGGCTCAAATGAAGCTGGCGTTTTCTTGGTAATGTCATTTGGGATCTCATTAAGTGAATAGCCAATAGCAAGCTTGGTAGCTATTTTGGCGATCGGGAAACCAGTTGCCTTTGAGGCAAGTGCGCTGCTTCTTGAAACCCTTGGGTTCATTTCAATCACAACTACCCGACCATTGGCTGGATTTATCGCAAACTGAATATTGCAACCACCGGTGGCCACGCCCACCTCGCGAATAATTGCAATGCTTAAGTCTCGAAGATTTTGGAACTCAACATCGGTAAGAGTTAGCGCTGGAGCAACGGTTATTGAATCTCCTGTGTGCACTCCCATTGGGTCAATATTTTCAATACTACAGACAATGACGACATTGTCATGATTATCACGCATGACTTCCAGTTCATACTCTTTCCAGCCGATAATTGACTCTTCGAGTAGAACTTCATTAACAGGGCTAAAACGCAAACCAGCGCCAGCAATTAACTCTAATTCGTCTTTACTAAAAGCAATTCCGCTTCCAAGTCCCCCCATGGTGAAGGAAGGTCTAACCACAACTGGGAAATTAAGTTCACTGGCAGCTTTAAAACATTCATCCATACTGTGACAGATAATTGACTTAGCAGATTCTCCGCCAATTTTGGCAACGATTGCCCTAAATTCTTCTCGATTCTCACCCCGTCTAATGGCTGCCACATCTGCGCCAATTAATTTTGTCTGATATTTTTCCAAAATCCCATTCTCATGAAGCGTTATCGCGGCATTAAGCGCAGTTTGTCCGCCAAGAGTTGCCAAGATCGCATCTGGACGTTCCGTAGCAATAACTTGCTCAAGAAAATCCAAAGTAATTGGCTCGATATAGGTGGCATCGGCAAACTCTGGATCAGTCATAATTGTTGCAGGATTCGAATTAACCAGAATAACTCTGATGCCTTCTGCCTTTAGAACGCGACAAGCTTGAGTTCCAGAATAATCAAATTCACATGCTTGACCAATAACAATTGGGCCGCTTCCGATTACCAAAACACTTTTAATTGATTTATCTAGAGGCATGCTTACCTAACATTTCAAAAAACTGATCAAAGAGATAATTGGCATCGTGAGGACCTGCAGCAGCCTCTGGGTGATATTGAACCGAGAAGGCTGGCTTATCGAGAAGCTTAAGTCCTTCAACGACTGAATCATTGAGGCTGATGTGAGTCACCATTCCAGGGCCATAGACGGTTGGAAAGATTCCATCTAGAGGAGCTTCAACGGCAAAACCATGATTCTGAGCAGTGATCTCCACTTTATTACTTTCAACATTTAGCACTGGTTGATTAATCCCGCGGTGGCCAAATCGAAGCTTATAGGTATCAAAACCTAACGCTCTTCCAAGTATTTGATGTCCAAAACAGATGCCAAAAATGGGAAGTGATGCATCAAGGGCAGATCGGACCAGAGCCACTATTGAATTCATCGTTGCTGGATCTCCCGGACCATTTGAAAGGAATAGCCCATCAAAACCACCAGCCTTAATATCTTCAAACGTTATCGTTGCTGGCATTAAGTGAACTTCGATACCGCGCGCAGCCATATTTCTGGGAGTTGCCGATTTGATTCCCAGATCTATCGCTGCAACTTTAAATTTTCTCTCTCCAATTGCCGGGATAATCGCCACTTTATCCACAGTAACCTCTTCGGCAAGAAATGCTCCAACCATCTCCGGCGCACTTCTTACCTTTACAACCATCTCTTCTCGCGACAGTTCACTGCCTGAGAAGATGCCAACTCTCATCGCGCCTCGTTCACGTAAATGAAGAGTTAGAGCTCTTGTATCAATTCCCTTAATCCCCACTACCCCATTTGAAATTAAGTCTTTTTCTAAACTTCGCTCTGAGCGCCAATTGGAAACTCTTGGCGAAGGATTTCTCACCACGAATCCACTTACCCAAATTTTCCTTGATTCTTCGTCCTGAGTGTTCATTCCAGTATTGCCAATATGTGGAGCGGTCATGATTACAACCTGGCGGTGATAACTCGGATCAGTCAGTGTTTCTTGATATCCCGTCATTCCAGTTGAGAAGACAGCTTCACCAAAGGTCTCGCCCTTGCAAGCCCAAGGCTCTCCTTCAAAGATACGGCCATCATCTAGAACTAGATAAGCCGCCATTTACTTTGAGTTCCTTTCATAAACCAACGCGCCATTATGGAATGTCTGAGTAATAACCCCCGGCAAGACCATGCCATCAAAAGGTGTGTTTTTGCTCTTAGAGGAAAGCTTTACTCGTTCTACTTTCCATTTTGAATCAAGATCAACGAGTGTGAAATTAGCTGCTGCGCCCACCGAGATTGACCCATGGCCTTGGTAACGCCCGATCTGCGCTGGAATCTTTGACATGCGATCTACTAATTGGGCAAGAGTTAGAAGCTTCGTCTCAACCATTGCTAGGTACGCAATTGAGAAAGCTGTCTCAAGACCAACCATTCCAAATGCTGCAGCGTTCCATTCGCAATCTTTTGATTCGTGAGGATGAGGGGCATGATCTGTCGCAATTATGTCAATTGTTCCATCTGCAAGTCCATCACGGAGTGCTTGTACATCATCTTTAGTTCTTAGCGGAGGATTTACTTTATAGACCGGGTCATAGCTCTCTGCTAAATCATCGGTCAAAAGAAGATGATGTGGGGTCACTTCAGCAGTGACTTTAATTCCGCGTTTTTTCGCACTCCTTATAATCTCAACTCCACCTGCAGTTGTGACGTGACAGATATGGAGACGCGAATCAACATGCTCTGCAAGGAGAACATCTCGGGCAATGATCGCTTCTTCGGCAACGGCAGGCCAACCTTTTAAACCAAGGCGCGCTGAGACCTCACCTTCATTCATCTGTGAATCCTGCGTAAGCCTTGGATCTTGTGCGTGCTGAGCAATAATTCCATCAAAGGTCTTTACATATTCAAGAGCTCTTCGCATCACCAGTGCGTCCCAGACGCAATGTCCGTCATCGCTAAAGATTCGCACCCCCGCCTCTGATTGATTCATCGCAGATAGTTCTGCAAGCTGCGTTCCACCTTGACCAATAGTGACCGCTCCGATTGGATAAACATCACAAATTCCATGGTGTTTGCCTAAACGATAAACCTGCTCAACAACTCCAGCTGTATCAGCAACTGGCAGAGTGTTAGGCATTGCAGATATTGCTGTAAATCCTCCGGTTGCCGCTGCCATTGAACCGGTTAAAACAGTCTCGGCATCTTCCCTACCTGGCTCTCGCAGGTGAGTGTGAAGATCCACAAAACCTGGCAAGATTGTTAAACCCTTGGCATCAATTTCTTTCGCGCTACTTGATAGGTCACCATCGTTGACGAATACGCCATCAGAAACGAAGTAATTGCCTACCTCCCCACTTGAATCTTTAGCTCCTTTTATCCGATAAGAATTCATAAACTCTCCCCACTATTAGCAAGCTCTTTAAAGGTTGCTCCTCCGAGAAGGAGATAGAGAACTGCCATTCGAACGCTAACTCCATTAGCAACTTGTTCCACGATAACCGAGCGGTGCGAATCAGCGGATTCAGCCGAAATCTCAAGGCCTCTATTCATCGGACCTGGATGCATAACTATTGCCTTATCTTTCATCTGCCTCATCCGCTCTGAATTAAGACCATAACCTCTGGCATATTCCCTCTCGGTGGCAAAATAAAGATCGTTCATCCGCTCCTTCTGAACTCGAAGCGACATTACTACATCAAGAGACTTAATCTGATCATCGAGTGAATAACTAACTCCAACCTGCCAGTCAGAGACACCAACAGGAATCAGAGTTGGCGGAGCGATTAAAACTACTTCTGCGCCAAGTTTCTTAAGAAGGAGAATATTACTTCTAGCAACTCTTGAATGGAGGATATCTCCAATGATTCCTACTTTTACTCCCCTTAAATCTCCTTGGTTAGACTTTAGATGACGACGGATAGTGAATGCATCAAGCAGAGCTTGGGTTGGATGTTCATGTGTTCCATCGCCAGCATTAATTACCACTCCCTTCATCCACCCTTGTCTAGCTAATTGATGGGCAGCACCTGATGCGCCATGGCGGATAACGACTGCATCTGCCCCCATAGCTTGAAGAGTTAGAGCAGTATCTTTAAGACTTTCGCCTTTGCTAACACTTGAACCCTTAGCGGCAAAGTTGATTACATCTGCTGATAGGCGCTTAGCTGCTGCTTCAAATGAAATTCTGGTTCTAGTTGAGTCTTCAAAGAAAAGGTTTACCACAGTTCTTCCTCGAAGAGTTGGAAATTTCTTCACCGCCCCTTCAGAGAGTCGGGCAAGTTCAGCCGCAGTATCTAAAATCTCTATTGCTTCATCTTTACTTAAATCTGATATTGATAGTAGATGTTTCATTGGGTTCTACCTTCAATGATTACTTCATCAAGTGGGTCAATTTCACTTAAATGAACCCTGACCGATTCTTCCTTTGCTGTCGGAATATTCTTTCCAACAAAATCTGCTCTTATTGGTAGCTCTCTATGGCCACGATCGATAAGAACGGCGAGTTGGACGCTCTTTGGTCGACCCAGTTCATTTAAGGCATCAAGGGCAGCGCGAATCGTTCTACCTGAGTAGAAGACATCATCTATTAGGACGACATCTTTTCCATCAATACTTCCACCTGGGATGCTGGTTGGAAGGAGAGTTCTTGGAGCTTTTAAACGTAGATCATCTCGATACATTGTTATATCGAGTGTGCCGCTTTCTAGTTCAGTTTTTTCAATTTCAGAAATAGCGCTTGCAATACGTCTACTTAAATATGCTCCTCTGGTGGGAATGCCAAGGAGAAGAAGATTTTCTGAACCATGATTTTTTTCTAGAATTTCATGAGAAATGCGCCGTAGCGCGCGGGAGATTTCACCGCCATTTAAAATAACACTCATTACTTCTCCTTCGCCGCCTCACAGGACGGATCGTTAAAGGTTGGCGAATACTAGCATGAGCGCTAAAGCCCCTGAAATCTGTGGAAAACCCAGAGGGGCTAACTGGCCATTGGCCTATTTTGACCCAATGACAACTCCGTTAGAGACATCGAAAAGACTTAGACAAATCAGAAAACAGCAGAACTTAACTCTCAAACAAGTAGAAATACGCTCAAGGGGTAAATGGAAAGCAGTTGTAATCGGCTCCTATGAGCGTGGTACCAGGTCGCTAAGTATTTCAAAAGCGAAATCCCTATGCGAATTTTACGGAGTTCCACTCTCTGCTCTCTTTCAAAGTGAAGGCATTCAGCAGACAATTCCTTACGAAAGCGCTCTGCGAATTGATCTAAGGAGCTTAAGAAGCAGGCTTGCAGAGGATGATCTATTAATTAATCAGCTCCACAATCTTTTATCCTTCATCGCCAGAAGGCGTGATGATTGGAATGGAGAAATCATGAGTATTCGCCTGCAAGATAATGAAGTTCTAGGGCTTTTAGTCCAAAAGGAGCAAAACGAGCTGAGAAAGGCTCTAGAAATAAGAGATTTACTCTTTAAAGCACAAGGTCGGGCTTAATTTCCAACACTTTGCTCAATACTCCGTTTATATACTTACTTGAATCCTCGGTGGAAAAGTTTGTTGCAAGCCCTAGTGCCTCGCTTATAGCAACTGCTTCTGGCACTGTTTTAGACCAAAGTAGCTCGAAGATAGAAAGACGTAGAATGTTTCTATCAAGAACTGGCATCCGATCCATGTCCCAACCTTGAGCATAAGTTGCAATTAGCTCATCAATTTTCCGTTTATTTGACTCAATTCCATCAATTAACTCTTTTGTAAATTCTCTAGCCTCATACTCCATCTCAGTGACTCTCTTTAGGAGTAAATCAGCAGCGCTACTTTTTCTTATATCACTTTCATAGAGCAGATCTAGCGCGGCTTTTCTGGCCTTAGAGCGAGTGCTCACTTAATTTGCGCGCCCGAGATAATCACCGTTGCGGGTATCGACCAAGACAACTTCATCTTGCTTAATAAATAGTGGAACTTGAATCGTTATTCCGGTTTCAAGGGTTGCTGGTTTAGAGCCTGCAGATGAGCGATCTCCCTGTAAGCCTGGTTCAGTGTAGGTAATCTTCAATGGAACATTTGCTGGAAGTTCCACATAAAGTGGATTTCCCTCGTGTACTGCAACTATCGCCTCAGTGTTTTCAAGCATGTAATTTGCAGCATCTCCAACTGTCTCAGCAGAGATGGTCATTTGGTCATAGGAGTTGGAGTCCATGAAGACAAATCCAGCCTGATCTTTATAGAGAAATTGCATGTCGCGCTTTTCCAGAATAGCTACATCCACTTTAACGCCTGCATTAAAGGTCTTCTCAACTACTTTTCCTGAAAGAACATTCTTAAGCTTAGTTCGAACGAATGCTGGACCCTTACCTGGTTTAACGTGCTGAAATTCAACAACGCTCCAGAGCTGACCCTCTATATCTAGGGTCATTCCATTCTTAAGATCATTAGTGGTAGCCATGGCGGCGAAGATTACCTTTTATATCTCTATTTAACTAATTTACTCAAGGCAGCAAAGGCCAAACGATATGAATCAAGGCCAAAGCCAGCGATGCTGCCTTGGACAACTCCAGCAATTACCGAGGTGTGGCGAAACTCTTCTCGAGATAACGGATTGCTTAAGTGAACTTCAATGCAAGGTGCTTTGAGCATCACTACTGCGTCACGAATCGCATAAGAATAGTGCGTGAAAGCAGCAGGATTAAAGATTACTGGCGTTTTACTATCAGCAGCTGCATGGAGCCAGCCAATCAACTCTGCCTCGTCATTACTCTGTTTTATTTCAACATCAAAATTAAACTCTTTAGCTTCTTGACGGCAAATCTGCTCGATATCAGAGTAGGAGATATCTCCATAATAGGATTTTTCACGAAGATCTAGTCGAGAAAGATTAGGTCCATTGAGCACTATTACTTTTGTCATGCTCATCTACTCTCCAATACTTTCTAGGAAACTCTTCTCTAGCTGCTTATCTGTAATACCTTCAGCTCTTGTTGGTGTTCCCAAAGCGCTCAAAGTAACAAAGCGAATTCTACCCCCACGCACCTTCTTGTCATTGCGCATAATCTCAAGCAGTTCTGGCCATGACTCTTTCGGGTATTTGGCATTAAGACCTAGGGTATCTATAACCTGGTTCTGCTTATTACGATCTTTGGCGGAAAGCCCAGAGAATTCAAACGATAGTTGCGCCGCAAATCGCAGTCCCAGAGCTATCGCTTCACCATGACGAAGAGAGTATTTCGAATGTTTCTCAATTGCATGGCCCAAAGTGTGGCCATAATTCAAAATCTCGCGAAGGCTTGAT